>Ga0207696_1001076_pt1 | contig 16116 bp, 8 predicted proteins | sample KBSS54metaG_FD_184403 | JGI IMG/M metagenome (GOLD analysis project Ga0207696, IMG submission 184403) | Switchgrass rhizosphere microbial communities from Kellogg Biological Station, Michigan, USA - KBS S5-4 metaG (SPAdes) (version 2) | ecosystem: Host-associated > Plants > Roots > Rhizosphere >...
CGAGGGGGATAATTACGAACCGTTGCGCCATCCGTGCTGGCAGGTGCATGTGTACGGCGACACCAGCGACGAGATGATCGCCTGGTGCAATGAACATCACTTGCCGCTGCACGTATTCGACTGGCGTCCGGCGTTTGAAACGGCAGGGCTGGGGCGCAACGGCTTTTACCTGCTGCGCCCGGATACCTACGTGGCGATTGCCGACAACAGCGCGGATCCGAAGGTGATCGAGCGGTACTTCCGTGATCACGGGATCCGGCCGTTCTTCAATTGCCCCTGACGGATCAGATCCCGGCCAGGGCCAGGTCCATCGCAAAGTAGGTGAAGATCAGATCCGCACCCGCGCGTTTGATCGCACCAAGGCTTTCGCGCACCACGCGATCTTCGTCGATAGCCCCGGCCTGGGCGCCGAACTTGATCATCGCGTACTCGCCGCTGACCTGATACGCCGCCAGCGGCAGGTTCGAGGCTTCGCGGATGTCGCGGATGATGTCCAGGTACGCGCCGGCCGGTTTGACCATCAGCGCGTCGGCGCCTTCCTGCTCGTCGAGCAACGATTCGCGCAGGGCTTCGCGGCGGTTCATCGGGTTCATCTGATAGCTTTTGCGATCGCCCTTCAGCGCGCTGCCGCCAGCCTCGCGGAACGGGCCGTAGAGCGCCGAGGCGAATTTGGTCGAGTAGGCCATGATCGGAATCTGCGTGAAGCCGGCATCGTCCAGTGCCCGGCGAATCGCCCGCACCTGGCCGTCCATCGCCGCCGACGGCGCGATCACGTCGGCACCGGCACGCGCCGCGGCTACCGCTTGTTTGCCCAGGTTGATCAGGGTCTGGTCGTTGTCGACTTCATGGTTGTGCATCACGCCGCAATGGCCGTGGTCGGTGTACTCGCAGAAGCAGGTGTCGGACATCACGATCATTTCCGGCACGGCATCCTTGGCGATCCGCGACATGCGCGACACCAGACCGTTTTCGCGCCAGGTGTCGCTGCCGTTGGCGTCCAGATGATGGGACACGCCGAAGGTCATCACCGACTTGATTCCGGCGCGGGCATAACGCTCGATCTCGCCGGCCAGTTTGCGCTCGGGAATACGCATCACGCCGGGCATGCTCTTGATCGGCACGAAGTCGTCGATCTCTTCTTCGACGAAGATCGGCAGCACCAGATCGTTGAGGGAAAACTCGGTTTCCTGGAACAGGCTGCGCAGGCTCGCATTGCGGCGCAGACGGCGTGGACGTGCTTCGGGGAACTGACTGGACATGGGGCCTTTCCTGAAAACAGCGGATGAGACGAAAGTCGTAGGGGGCGAAGCTTATGCCTTGCGGGGGACGGGGTACAAACCTGGATCAATCAACAGTGCATTACCGGGCACGCAACAATCTGCGGGCGTCATCACTATTCCTGTGGGAGCGAGCTTGCTCCGGGCGGCGATCCGACGAAGGAGGTGTATCAGAAAAAGATGTGTGACTGACACGACGCCTTCGCGAGCAAGCTCGCTCCCACAGGGTTATTTGTGGCGTCAGGACGGGATGGTCAGGCCGCGCACAACGGCCGGCCGCGCCAGGAAGCGCTCCAGCACCCGGGTGACGTTCGGGAAGTTGTTGATGCCGACCAGATCGCCGGCTTCGTAGAAGCCGATCAGGTTGCGCACCCACGGGAACGTGGCGATGTCGGCGATGGTGTAGCGCTCGCCCATGATCCAGTCGCGCCCTTCCAGGCGGGTGTTCAGGACGCTGAGCAGGCGTTTGCTTTCGTCGACGTAGCGGTCACGGGGACGTTTGTCTTCGTAGTCCTTGCCGGCGAATTTGTTGAAGAAACCGAGCTGGCCGAACATCGGGCCGATACCGCCCATCTGGAACATCAGCCACTGGATGGTTTCGTAGCGCAGCGCGCCTTCCTGGGCCAGCAACTGGCCACTCTTGTCGGCGAGGTAGATCAGGATCGCGCCGGATTCGAACAACGGCAGCGGTTTGTCCTCGGGACCGTGGGGGTCGAGGATCGCCGGGATCTTGTTGTTCGGGTTCAGCGACAGGAATTCCGGAGACATCTGGTCATTGGTGTCGAAGCCCACGCGGTGCGGCTCGTACGGCAGGCCGATCTCTTCGAGCATGATCGAGACCTTGACGCCGTTGGGGGTCGGCAGGGAATAAAGCTGAATCCAGTCAGGGTACTGCGCCGGCCATTTCTGGGTGATCGGGAACGCGGACAGATCGGTCATGTGTAGCATCCAGTCACAAAATGAAAGGCCTGAGCATAATCCACGATCAGCGCTCTGGCTCGGGTTCTTTACGCCCTCGCCCGCCGGCTTACTTAAATCCGCAACATCCTGTGATTAACCTTCCCTTCAATCGCACGGGCTGAACGGTAAAGTGCGGCGCACGTAGCCGGATCGAACCAAACAGGCCTCAGGGGGCTCCAAGCAAGCCATTGATGACAGGGAAAACATCCGGCGCGCGAGCCCCGGTGCAGAGGTTTGTCAGCCTTAACCGAACAGACTGAAGAATCCTTATCCCATGACGAACTTGATGAAAGTCGCCAAACGCTTCAAACATCGCGCGTATGTGGCCCTGCCCACTCTGCTGGCGGTCAGCGCGCTGTTCCTGTCGCTGGAATCCAGCGAAAGCCGTGCGCAACCGGTGGACGGCACCCAGACCCTGGTGTTCCTGCGCCACGCGGAGAAACCGGCCGGCGGTCTCGGTCAGCTCAACTGCCAGGGCCTGAACCGGGCGATCGACCTGTCGACCCTGCTGCCGGAAAAATTCGGCAAGGCCGACTATGTGTTCGCCGCCAACCCGACGCGCAATGTCGAGGAAGGCGAGCTGGACAACTCCTACAGCTACATCCGACCGCTGATGACCATCAGCCCCGCCGCGATCAAGCTCGGTCTGCCGGTGAACATCGAGTTCTCGGCCAATGACACCAGCGATCTGGCCCGGGAGCTGATCGAAGACAAGTACCACAACTCGACCATCTACACCGCGTGGTCCCACGGCTACCTGCCGGAGCTGATCAACAAGGTAGCGGGCAAGGCTGTCGGCGAGAAGCAGAAGATCACCGAGGATTGGGAGTCCAGCGATTACGATTCGCTGTATGTGCTGACCCTGACCTGGCACAACGGCAAGGCCAGCCTGCAGAGCCACAGCTACAAACAGGGGCTGGATAACGGCCAGGAAAGTTGTCCGACCTGAGTTTGCCCGGGGCCCGCTCGGGCCCCGTCAGGCCTTGGGTTTATCGCGTTGACGCAAGTACTCGATAACGGCCTGCCGCTCCCCGGCAAACTCGATCCGCCCGCCCTTCTTCTCGCGCTGGAACACATACATCGGGTCGTAATACTCGCGCAGCAAACCTTCGATCCACGCGCGGTGCAAATCCACCGCCCCGCTGCGGCCCTGCTCCGCCAGCGCCTCTTCCATCAACACCCGCATGCGTCGATGCCGCTCGCCACCCAGACGCTTGTGCACGTTGTCGAGGCTATCCAGCAAGCGCTCGGAAAACCGACCGAAACCTTCCTCCCCATGCACTGCCTGAAACTCGGCAGACAAATCCACCACGTAATCGCGCAGGATCCGCTCGACGCGCTGCTCGAAACGATCTTCCAGCCAGACCATCGGGTATTGCTGCATGCCCTGATACAGCGACAGCGGCAGCGCGCAGCTGCCCACCACCCGGCTCTCATCCTCCAGCACAAACTGCTCGATGCCGGCCGCACGCTTTTTCAGGAAGTCGATGGCCAGCCGGTTCTCGAAATCGATGTTCGACGGCTGACCGGTGGCGCGCTTGCCGAAGCTGGAACCTCGGTGATTGGCATGACCTTCCAGATCCACGCTGTTGCGCAGTTGCACCAGCACTTCGGTCTTGCCGGTGCCGGTCATGCCGCCCAGCAACACGAAATCACACTCGGCCTGGGCCGATTCGAGGGTGTCGATCAGAAAACCCCGCAGCGCCTTGTAGCCACCGCCGATACGCGGATAGTCGATGCCGGCTTCCGACTTCAGCCACTGCTGGACGATCTGCGAACGCAGGCCGCCACGAAAGCAATACAGAAACCCTTCTGGATGCGCCCGGGCAAATGCCGCCCAAGCCTGGAGCCGTTCGGCCTTCACCGCACCGGACACCAGTTGATGGCCCAGTTCGATAGCCGCCTGCTGACCGTGATGCTTGTAACAAGTGCCGACCCGCTGGCGCTCGATGTCGTTCATCAGCGGCAGATTGAGCGCACCGGGAAACGCGCCCTTGTGAAATTCGACCGGCGCACGGGCGTCCATCAACGGCCGGTCGTTGAGGAAGATGTCGCGATAGTCCGTGAAGTCGACGGCCATCAATTCACCTCGACGGCGGTACTCTTTCGCTCCAGCAGTTCGCCGATGGGTTCCAGTGTCAGGCCCAGTTCGGCAGCGACGGCGAGGAATTCGGCATTGCCTTCGGGTGTGACGGCCACCAGCAGCCCGCCGCTGGTTTGCGGGTCGCACAGCACTCGCTTGTGCAATTCCTGCACCCGCCCGACGCGGCTCGAATAACTGTCGAAATTGCGCAGGGTGCCGCCCGGCACGCAGCCCTGTTCGAGGTAATACTCGACGCTCGCCAGACGCGGTACCCGGTCGTAAAAAATCCGCGCCGTGAGGTGACTGCCGTCGGCCATTTCCACCAGATGCCCGAGCAGCCCGAACCCGGTGACGTCTGTCATGGCGGTGACCCCGGCCAGTTTGCCGAAGCGGCTGCCGGGCTTGTTCAGCGTACACATCCAGTCCCGGGCCACGCCGATGTCGTCGGGGCGCAGCTTGCCCTTCTTCTCGGCGGTGGTGAGGATGCCGATGCCCAACGGCTTGGTCAGGTATAGCAGGCAACCGGCGGTGGCGGTGTCGTTGCGTTTCATGAAGCGCTTTTCTACAAGCCCCGTGACGGCCAGGCCGAAGATTGGCTCCGGCGCATCGATCGAATGCCCGCCGGCCAGCGCAATCCCCGCCGCATCGCACACCGCACGTCCGCCGCGAATCACCTCTCGCGCCACTTCCGGCGCCAGCACGTTGACCGGCCAGCCGAGGATCGCAATCGCCATCAACGGATCGCCGCCCATGGCGTAGATATCGCTGATCGCATTGGTGGCGGCGATGCGGCCGAAGTCGAACGGATCGTCGACGATCGGCATGAAGAAGTCCGTGGTCGAGACCACCCCGCGCTCGGCATCGATTTCATACACCGCCGCATCATCGCGCGACGCGTTGCCGACCCACAGTTTCGGATCAAGGTTCTGCGCCCCGCTGCCGGCCAGAATCACCTCCAGCACCTTGGGCGAAATCTTGCAGCCACAACCGGCGCCGTGGCTGTATTGGGTCAGACGGATGGGCTCGGTCATGAGGGCAGTCTCTCGGCAAGGAATGAAGCAAAGACTAGCAGAGAGCCAAACGGGGCTGCCGTGTCAATCCCTCCTAAGATAACTGAAGGCATATTGACATCACCCTTCAACCAGGGAGAATCCCCGAACGTCTAAAAAGTCAGGGATTACTTATGAAACTTCGCGCCTTCAGCCCCATGGAAGAATCGTTTATCGACAGTTGGGTACGCGAACCCGCCATCCCGCGAGCGGAAAACTTTCACGCGACTGACATTTTTTCTTCGATCACCAGCGCTGTGGGCCGGGCATTTGACGCGACGCGTGAGACGGTGGCAGAAGCCGCGGACATTGTCGGAGATAAAGTCGGCGATCTGTATGACGCCACTGTAGAAACGATTGCCGATGCTGCGGACGTTGTGACTGAAGCGGCTGAAAAGGTCGGTGATGCTGTATCCGATGCCTACAACTCCACTGTCGAAACCGCCTCCAGCGCTGCCGATGTTGTAGCTGACGCCTACACCTCGGCGGTTGAGTCCGTGGTGGAAGCGGCAGACAAAGTGGGTGATGTACTTGGCGATGCCTACGACTTCACACGCGAAACCATAGCCAGCGGTTACGACAGCTCCCGTGACTATGTGGCCGAATTCGGCACGTCAATGGCAACCTTCTGGAATGCCAAAAAAGAGCTGGAAGAGCGTAAGGAAAAAAACGCGGAGGCTCGCGGTGAAATGCGCCAGAAAGCCAAGAGTGAAGTTCGGGAAAAGCGCTTCACCGAGGCACTGGCCAAAGCCAAGGCCTGCATCGATAGCCACGAAGCCTACTTCAAGATGCTGATTGCCATGCAAGCTGTCGCCCAGGCAAGCGCCGCCTGCGCCGGGGTAGCCAGCAATGAGGACAAACAGCAGATCGACGAATTCCTGATGGGTATGGGGGGCGGGTTCCTGCCAGCCAAAGTACAAACTGCAATAAACCTGCTGTCCCTCAACCCTCCCACGCTCAAAGAAGCTTTCATTCGCGCACGAAAAGTCGGACCCGAGGCGCAGCCATTGTTTGAAGAGATCATTGATTTCGTCACAACACTGAACGGCGAAATGAGTGTGACGCAAAAGGCGTTTCGCTCGGGATGGGCACAGTTGTCTGCCGCTGCTTGAAAGGAGAAACACCATGACGGATCGAATTGAACGTTTCAAAGCCCGGCAACGCCAGCAAGCAGCAATCGCCAAAGGCCCCCGACTGATTGAATTGCCTGAGGCTGATCTCGCTCGACAATTGAGTGACATCTCTATCAACCCCGTACTATTGGAGCAAAGTTTCACTGAAGCTGACTTTACGGTGGATCTGCACGTGTCTGACGATGAATCCGATGCGGTGCTCAAAGCGTACTCCGACGCTTTCAGCCAGCAACGATTCGACCAACTGGTCGGCGACAGCAGACGGGAAGTATTACAAGCCATCGCAGTGCCTTTCGGACTCGGTCGAGTGCTGGCGGTTTACGACAAGAAAGGAGGTAATGTCGACACAATCAATAACGCCAGAAACGAAGTATATGCGACCGATGCTGCAGCAAAAAAATATGCGGATCTGCCCGCGTACGATTCGACCAAGTTCCATGGGGACAAGGCTTACATCGCAAAAAACGCTAAAGATACCCTCGACCAGAATTCAGGCGTACTGAAGGACGCTTATACCAACGAAACCTTCAGCCAGAACAAGAACCAGGATCCGCGCAACCTTGATCACACCATTTCGGCGAATGTGATTCATACCGATCGTGGGCGCGTACTGGCGGACGCGGATGCGCCGACACTGGCGAATGCAGATTCGAATCTGAACCCAACCAAAAAAGCACTGAACCAGTCAAAAGGCAAAAAAAGCGCTACTCAATTCGTCGAAGAGCTGCAAAAGAACACTCAGAGCCGTCAGGAAGAAATGCAGCGCTTGTCCAACAAACAAGAGCTGACGCCCAAAGACGAAAATCGTCTGCGACTACTCAAGCAACAAGAGGCAATCGCACAAAACCCCGACCTGCTCCTGGCCAAGGACAAAGCAGCACGTGAGGCGTATGAAAAGAAGCTCAGTGATGCCTATTACAAGAGCGACAAATTCAAGGCTGATCTCGCCAAAACCAGCCTGAAGGAAGGTGGCAAGATGGCCTTTCAGCAAGCCTTCGGCGTCATGCTCATCGAATTCTTCAGCGCGACCTTCGACGAACTTACAGATCTGTACCGCAATGGCCGTTCTCACGAGTCGTTGGTGCCAGAGTTGCGGACCCGCCTGGAACGCATTGCGAAGCGAGTCGCAAATCAATGGCAAGCAGCCTTGGCGGCAGGCGGTGGAGGCTTCGTGGCCGGCGTTCTGGCCAACCTGGTGACAACGCTGATCAACGTCTTCGTCACCACCGGCAAACGCGCGGTTCGCATGTTTCGTGAAGGATTCATGTCACTGCTCAAGGCACTCAAAACGCTGCTACTGCCCCCGAAAGGGCTCACATTACGTGAGGCCGCCCACGAGGCGATCAAGATTACCTGCGCAGGCGGTGTGATCATCGCCGGGGTCGCACTGGAAGAAATCATCGAAAAACAGATGCTCATGATTCCCGGGCTAGGAGCCTTGGGCGCGGTTTTGTCAGCTGTAATCGTCGGAGCTCTGACAGGCCTGGCCAGTACCTTTGTTGTTTATCTTGTAGACAAGCTGGATCCGCTGGGCGTGAACCGGGATCGCGAGTTGATCGCGCTTAACGAACGGTCAGATCAAAACCTGAGGCAGGCGATGGCAGAAAACGACAGATTGCTTTTGGTGCTGGAAAACAGTCTCACCACCTGACACCCATCTATGCCAAGTCAGTTTTACCTGACCGTCAAAAGATGGCTTGTCGTTTCTCTTGCTTGATCAATTAAGAAAAACAAACCCTGCATGCATCGCGTGCAGGGCCTTCCTCGGGAAAACTCGTGTCTGAATTACTTGAAAACCTTCAAAAACTTGCATCCTTTGCAGCCAAATCAACAGTTGCACTTGGCATTCTTATAACGTGGGGTTACTGCGCGTTCCTGATAAATTTCTTCCCGACCGGACTCAACCTGGCAGACAGCCTGGTTTTTATCTTCATCGCGCTAGGGTTTGGTTTTTTGTACTCGTATTGGTTGGGCAGCAGTTTTATAGCGTTCAACTTTGCTTTCGCCGCATTCAAAGAAAAAAGCATCATTGACAAAGTATTTTCTATTTTATTCAGCTTGTTTTTCTTCAGCGCTCTCGCCTTGGTGGCTTATTTCATGGAGGACTGGGCTGCCTTCTTTGCGCCCATCGCCAGCGGACTCATCTTGTACATTGCAGCAAACCACTGGAAATCCGACGTATCCGATACCGCTGAAAAACAAAAGCGAGCACTGCAACGAATCGTCTTGCTGGTCATTGCCATCGTTATTCCAGCAGCCATGGTGCCACCCGTTTTCGGCAAGTTCATTGACGGAACCTTTGGCTTTATTGGAGTCCAGCAAAAAGACGTTTCACTGGTGTTAAGCGAAGAAAATCAAAGAATCATCAGCGACACCGCAAAGGAACTGAACCTCTCCATTTATGGCTGTACGAAAGAGGGAAACCAAACCAACATTGCTCATCACTTCAATGTCCTCTGGCATGGATTGGGCGAACGCAGTCTCGTACAACTGCTCGCCTACGATACTGAAAGCAAAAAATGGAACAAAAAAATCGCAAAAATCGAACTGGATCGCAGCGGCGTTAAAGTCCTGACTCCGGAGAACAAGCGAAATAGTTTCAAGACTTGCTTAACCGTCAACACCGACACGCTTTTCGATATCTACGACGACAAAATCAGCGCTAACGGAAAGAAACAACTCGCTCAATTTACTCAGGAAACCGAACTCAGGCTGGCAGCGGATCATCTGAAAATACTTTCCGCCAACATCATCGGCCACACTGACAGAATCCCCGTGCTCAAGACGGGAGATTCTAACGCCGCCCTGTCCATGCGGCGCGCCGACAGCGTGTATGCAGAGATCAAGGAACTGTTTTCCGATTTGCCTGAGGCACAAGTAAAACGCCTCGGACAGGGCTCACTACAACCCAAGTCGACATGCACCAGAGATCTGCCGCTACCTGAACAAAAGGAATGCCTAGCGGTAGACCGACGCGTTGAGATCGAACTTAAAGTACAACTGAAAGAACAATGAGCACTCGTTCAAACGGATAACAAAACGAAAGCGGTGATCAAAAAAAAGCCGCCCTTTCGGGCGGCTGAAGTGCTTCGCTCCTGAATCAGAATCCGAGGCTGAAGCTGATGGTCATCGCATGGTCGTTGCTCTCGTTCGACAGCTGCCCTGAATAACCGATGCCGAGTTTGCCGGTCGGGCTGATCTGGAAGTCCACGCCTGCTTCGACCACCGCGCTGTCTTTGGCAATCGGCACGCCCTGGGTGTTGAACGAGGCGCCGCCGTCGATGAAGGTCAGGTCGGCGTCAGGTTTGGTGTCGCCGAAGGCATGCCGCCAGCCGAGCGCCGCGCGCGGAGTGAATTGCCCGCCGTTGGTCAGGGTGATGACCTTGCCGGCGCGCACGCCCAGGGTCGAGAAGGTGATGTCCTGATCGGACTCGGCGCGCAGGCGCCCCACTCCGCCTTTCTCCTTGGCCTTGTCGCTGTCGTAGTTGACGTACGCCAGACCGGCGAACGGTTCCAGGGCAATCCCGGCCGCTTCGATGGCATAGCCGACTTCACCGAACACCTGGGCGCTGCGCGCGTCGTAATTAGCCTTCAACCGATCGTTGTAGGCACCGACGCTGACGTCGCGCTTGGTTTCGATGTCGTGCCAGCTGTATGCCGCACCGAGGCGCACCGCCAGGGCATCGAATTGCGAGTTGAGGTACGCCGCCAGGTGGTAGCTCTCGACCGTGGCATCCGAGCGACGATCGTGAGCATCCAGATCGCTGCGGGTGTAGCCGGCGGCCATGCCGACGCGCCACTGGTCGTCGATCTGCTTGTCGGTGCCGAGCATGAAGCCGCTCAGGTTGCGATCCAGCTTCGCGCTGTTGCTGTTGCCGTCCGACTCGCCCCAGGCCCCGAGTGCGCGGGCCCAGCCGACCATTTCGCCGTGGCAGCCGTTGCTGCTCAACTGATTGTCGCTCGGGGCCAGGGCGCGGCGTGGATCGTCCGGTGCGCTGCACGAAGGCTGGCGCATACGGTCGTTGACCGCGTCCCGCACGTAGCGCGAATCCTCAAGGATTGCGCTGGCGGTGCTGGCATGGATTTCACCCGACAGACTGTCGAAGGCGTTACGTGCGCCCGCCACACTGAGATTGATGATTTCGTTCTGCAACGCAGCGCCCGCCGCGCCGTTACGCATCAACGCCGAAGCGGTGTTGCGCTGGTTGCGGGTAGCAGCGACGTCGACGAACGAGTTGCCGTTGCGGCTGACCACCAGGGTCACCGCGTTCGGGTCATACACCAGCGCCGTGTCGAGGAACGCATATTGCGGCAGATCGGCAGCGCTGAAGGTGCCGTTCACCCCGCCACCGGCGGTGATCAGCGAGTACACGATGTTGCCGGTGAACGGCGCCAGGCTGTTGACCTGCAGACCACCGCTCAAAGTCGCGGTACCACCGACGGCCAGCGGAGTAGCAGTCGGCGAGCTGACCGTCAGGGCCAGTACACCGTCGGCGGCGTTGGTCAGGTTGCCGGCGACACTCAAGGTGCCGTCCTCGCCACCGGAAGCCACCACGCCATGGTTGACCACCGACCCGACGCTGCCATTACCGCTCAGGCCCGCGCCATTGGCCACGGTGACCTGCCCGGCCAGGGAGGCCCGCGCCGCGCGGCTGCCGACTTGCAGCACGCCCTGATCCACCGCCACGGTGCCGCTGAAGGGTTGATCACCGGTCAGCAGCAAGCGCGCGGCACCGCGTTTGGCCAAGGCGCCGACACCACTGAGGCGACCGTTGAACTGGCCGTTGGCGTTCTGCTGGAACACCAGCGATGCGTTGTTGAGGATGTTGCCTTGCAGGCTGGTGGTATTACCGATCAGCGTACCGCCGCTGACCGTGGTCCCGCCGCTGTAGGTGTTGGCGCCGCTGAGGACCAGAGTGCCCGAATCCAGTTTCTCGATGCCGCCGCTGCCCACCAGCGGTGCGGAGATTTCAGCACTGCCACCGGCATTCACCCGCACCGGCGCGAGGCTGCCGCCCGGGCCGTTGACCGGTGTCAGCGTACCGCCAGCGCCTGGAACCAGGCTGTAACCGCTGGAGAGGAACTGCAACCCGGTGAAGTTCTGATTGCCTTGCACGGTGACCGTCCCGCTCTGCCCGCCGAACACGGCAAACTGACCGTTCGACGCCAGCGCCTGAGTACCGCTCGGATCGGTCCAGTTGGTGCCCGGCCCCCACACACCGCTGCCGCCACCGATGCTGCCATCCGGATTGGTGGTGCCGCCGTTCCAGAACTGCACTTCACCCGGGGTGTTTTGCACCAGCAGGTTGACCTGATTGGCCAGCGCGGTCTGCAGGGTTAGGTTGGCCGCCGACACCGGCAGGCTGCCGTAGACCAGACCGTTGTTGGTCAGGCTGCCGCCGTAGCTGAACAGTTGATAGACCCCGGTGCCAAAGCCGCCGGCATTGCTGATGTTCAGCGTGCCGTCGAGGGTCAGGTTGCCGGCGACGTTGACCACGGTTGTGGAACTGGTGGCCGAGCCGAGGGTGAAGTCCAGGTTAGTGCCCGAAGACAACGCCAGCGAACCGACCGACAACGGCGTTGCAGTGCCGCCGCCCGTCAGCGTCGCACCGTTGGCCAGTTGCACGGCGCCTGCGAACACGCCGCTGCCGCCAATTTTCGCCCCGCTGGCGACGTTGACGTTGGCACTGTTGAGCACACCGTTGACGTTCAGCGAACCGGCCTGCACCGCGGTGTTGCCGGTGAAGGTGTTGTTGCCGGTCAGCAGCAAGGCGCCGGTGCCGGTTTTGTTCAGAGTGCCGACGCCCGTCAGATTGCCGGTGTAGCTGCCGTCACTGTTCTGCTCGAAGGTCAGCGTCGCGTTGTTGACGATTGCACCTTGCAGGCTGCTGGTGTCGCCACGGGTGCTGCCGCCGTTCAGCGTCGTGCCGCCGCTGTAGGTGTTGGCGCCGCTGAGGACGAGGTCGCCACTGCCGTTTTTCACCAGGCTGCCGCTGCCGGTGATCGCCCCGATCAGCGTGGTGTTCTGGTTGCCGGCCAGGGTCAGTTGCGCACCCAGGTTGATGGCGTTGGCCAGTTGCAGCGCAGAAGTGCTGTCGAGGGTGCCATTGCCCAGCACGCTGAGGGCGCCGCTGCTGATCGCGCTGTTGTTACCCAGGATCAGCGAACCGCCGGACAGCTGGGTACCGCCGCTGTAAGTGTTGCTGCCGTTGAGGGTCAGGCTCGATGCGCCGGTCTTGATCAGACTGCCGCTGCCGCTGACCACACCGCCGAGGGTCAATGCGTTGGAGCCGGCGACGGTGAGTCCGCCGTTGAGCACCACGGCGTTGGCCAGGCTGACCGCTGCGTTGCTGTCCAGCGCCGTGCCGTTGGCGGCGGTCAACACGCCGGTGCCGAGGGCGGCGTTATTGCCGACCACGATCTTGCCGCCATTGAGCGCGGTGCCGCCGGTGTAGCCGTTGGCGGCGTTGAGCACCAGGGTGCCGGTGTCGTATTTGCCCAGTGTGCCGGCGCCGTTGAGCGCCACGCCCACGGTGGCGGTGACGTTCGGGTCGACCCGCACGGTGGCATTGCCCAGCGATCCGTTGACCAGATTCAGCGAACCGGCCGTGCCGTTCTGCAGGCTGTAGCCATCGGTGACGAACTGCATGCCGGTGATGGTTTGCGCGCCATTGACCGTGACGGTGCCCGCCGTGCCCTGGAACACCGCAAAGCTGTTGGTCCAGGCCTGATTGGTGGTGCCGTTGACGTCGGTCCAGTTGGTGGTGCCGGTGCCCCAGGTGCCGCTGCCGCCATCCACCGAACCGTTGGCGACAAGCTGGTTGCCGTCCCAGAACTGCACGGTGACGCCCGGTGCGGTGACCAGCAGATTGATCTGGTTGGCCAGCGCGGTTTGCAGGGTCAGGTCGCCCGGGGTGACGCTGCCCGGCACGGTGCCGATCAGCATGCCGTTGTCAGTCAAGCCACCGGTGTAGTTGATCAACCGGTACACGCCGCTGCCGAAACCGCCGATGTCGCTGACGTTGAGCGTGCCGTCGAGGGTCAGGTTGCCACCAACGTTGACCAGCGGGTTGCCGCCACCGGAGACCGGTGTGCCGAGGCCGACATCGAAGTTGGAGTTGGCGTTGAACACCAGCGAATTCACCGACAGCGTGCTGCCAGTGGCGCCGGCCAGATGACCACCATCCGCCACGGTCACCGCCCCGCCGAGCGAGCCGCCGCCAGTCAGGGTGCCGCCGCTGTTGACCAGCACACTGGCGCTGTCCAGCGAGCCGCTGACGTTCAAGGTACCGGCGTTGACCGTGGTGTTGCCGGTCAGGCTGTTGAGGCCGGTCAGGGTCAACGTGCCGGTGCCGAGTTTGCTCAGTTCGCCGGTGCCGGTAAGTACACCGTCGAAGATGCTGCTGGCGTTGTTGCCGCCGATGCTCAGCGTGTTGCCGCCGCCGATCAGTGCAGTGCCGCTGCCGGTCAGGCTGGCGAGGCTGCCGGAGCCGCCGAGGTTGAGGGTCGCCGCAGCGCCGAGATTGACCCCGGCGTTGCTGCCGAGTGCCGAGTTGCCCAGCGTGGTCAGGCTGCCGGATTGCACGTCGAAAGTGCCGCTGAAGGTGTTGTTGCCGGACAACGTCAGGTCGGCCAGACCGTTCTTGGTCAGGGTGCCCGCCCCGGCGATCACGCCACCGAGGGTCAGGTTGTTGTTGCCGGCCACGCTGAGGTTGGCATTGACGTTGATGTTGTTGGCCAGCACCAGCGGCGCCGTGGTGTCGAGGGTCGAGGCGCCCGCCACGGTCACCGCGCCGGAACCCAGACCCGCCGAGGTGCCGAGGGTCACGGTGCCGGCGTTCAGTGTGGTGCCGCCGCTGTAGGTGTTGATGCCATTGAGGGTCAGGTTGGACGCGCCGTTCTTGATCAGACCGCCAGTGCCGCTGACCACGCCGCTGAGCGCCACGTCGCTGTTGCCGGTGTTGGTCAGATTGGCGTTGAGCACCACGTTGTTGCCCAGCGACACGGAGGTGTTGCTGTCCAGCGCCGAGGCACCGGCCACGGTCAGGTTGCCCAGACCGAGAGCGCCGTTGCTGCCGGCGGTCAGGGTGCCGGCATTGAGGGTGATGCCACCGAGAAAGTTGTTGGCCCCGCTGAGGATCAGGTTGGCCGCGCCATTCTTGGTCAGGCTGCCGGCGCCGTTGATCGCGCCGCTCAGCGTCAGATCGTTGCTGCCGACGATGCCGAGGTTGCCCGCCAGGTTGATCGCGTTACCCGCCGTGAAAGCGCCGCTGGCATCCAGGGTGGTGCCGTTCGCCGCGTTCAGGGTGGCCGAGCCCAGCGCGCTGTTCGACGCCAGAATCAACCCGCCCGCGTTCAGTGCCACCGGCCCGAGGAAGGCATTGTTGCCGCCGAGGGTCAGGCTGGCCGAGCCGTTCTTGATCAAGCCGCCGGTGCCGGAAATGACGCCGTTGAGGGTCAGCGCATTGCTACCGAGCACAGTGAGGTTGCCGTTGAGCGTGGCGGCGTTGGCCAGGGTCACGGCGGTGTTGCTGTCGAGTTGCGTGCCGGCATTGGCAATCAACGCACCGGTGCCCAGCGCGGTGTTGCTGCCGACGACCAATGTGCCGCCGTCCAGTTGCGTGCCGCCGGTGTAGCTGTTGGCGCCGTTGAGTACCAGAGTGCCCGCGTCGAGTTTGTTGATGATGCCGCTGCCGTTGATGTTCACGCCAACCGTGGCAGTCACGCCCGGATCAACCCGCATCGCCGTGGTGCCGCCGGCACCGTTGACGGCGGTCAGCAGTCCCGAGGTGCCGTTGACCACGTTGTAGCCATCGGTGAGGAACTGCATGCCGGTGAACAGTTGAGTGCCGTTGACCGACACCGTCCCGGCCGTGCCCTGGAACACCGCGAAGTCGCCGGCCCAGGTCTGATTGACCAGACCATTGGCGTCGGTCCAGTTGGTGCCGGCGCCGTTCCAGGTACCGCTGCCGCCATCGACAGTACCGTTGGCGATGGTCTGGCTGCCGTCCCAGTAACGAATGTCCGAATTCGGCGCCGAGACCTGAATGTTGATCTGATTGGCGACCCCGATCTGCACCACCAGATCGCCCAGCCCATAACCGACCGGCACGCTGGCAACATCCAGGCCCAGATTGGTCAGGGCACCGGTGTAGTTGAACAGACGATACACACCGACGCCGAAACCACCGGCATCGGTGACGTTGAGATTACCGTCGAGGGTGAGGTTGCCGCCGACGTTCATCAGCGACGTGGTCGATGGCGTCCCCAGCGCCGCATCGACATTGCTGCCGGCTGCGAGCGTCAATGATCCGGCCGAGAGTGTATTACCCGACGACAGGGCCAGGTGACCGCCGCTGTTGATGGTCATCGCACCGAGTGCCGAACCGTTACCGGTGAGGGTGCCGCCGGTATTGACGTTGACCTGGGCACTGGCCAGCGAACCGCTGAGGTTCAGGGTGCCGCCGTTGACGGCGGTGTTGCCGACGATGCCGTTGATCCCGGTCAGGTTCAGGGTGCCGGTGCCGACCTTGGTCAGGCCGCCGTTGCCGCTGAGGTCGCCGTCGAAGGTGCTGGTGCTGCTGACTCCGCCCACGGTCAATGTGTTGCCGCCG
>Ga0207696_1001079_pt1 | contig 16073 bp, 19 predicted proteins | sample KBSS54metaG_FD_184403 | JGI IMG/M metagenome (GOLD analysis project Ga0207696, IMG submission 184403) | Switchgrass rhizosphere microbial communities from Kellogg Biological Station, Michigan, USA - KBS S5-4 metaG (SPAdes) (version 2) | ecosystem: Host-associated > Plants > Roots > Rhizosphere >...
AACGCGTTAACACCAGGAATACCACAACGACATAGAAAGCCAACGTTTGACTTGCCCCCGCTTGCGGGGGCCTTTTTATTACGCTTTCTCATTCAAAATACAGGGGTGTTGGCTGCGTTCACTCACCCCGGTCACTTACTTTAGTAAGCTCCCGGGGATTCGCTCTCTTGCCACCTAGCTGTATTTCGAATGAGCTCGCGTAATACCTAATAATGCTCAACTAACGCTGTCCGTAATAAGCATTTGCGCCGTGTTTGCGCTGAAAATGCTTGTCCATCAAATAGCTGTCGATTGGTTTTAACTGCGGGTTTATACCCTGTGCAATCCATGCCATTCGCGCGACTTCTTCCATGACCACTGCATTATGAACGGCGTCTTCAATGCTTTTTCCCCACGTAAATGGGCCGTGCTGATAGACCACGACACCAGGCGTGTGCAAAGGATTACCACTGCCCAGCGTTTCAATGATGACATTGCCGGTGTTTAGCTCGTATTCGCCTTGCACTTCATCGCAGGTCAACGGACGAGAGCAGGGGATATCACCCAAAAAGTAATCAGCGTGTGTGGTGCCGAGAGCCGGAATACTGAGCCCAGCCTCCGCCCATGCGGTTGCGTGAGTGGAATGGGTATGCACTACGCCGCCGAGTTCGGCGTACTTTTTATAAAGCGCCAGATGGGTAGCAGTGTCCGAAGATGGTCGATACTTCCCTTCAATGACCGTACCGTTCAAATCCACGATGACCATATCGTCCGCAGACATTTGTTCATACGCTACACCACTAGGCTTGATGGCAATGTATTGCCGTTCACGGTCTATCCCGCTGACGTTTCCCCAGGTAAACGTCACCAGACCATGGCGCGGTAATGCCATGTTTGCTTCAAATACCTGTTGTTTAAGCTGCTGCATCGCCGGCCTCCTGCAACCCAGCCGCCGCCATTCGCGCCAATACCCAATCGCGAGCGGCAATGACTTCGGCAATCGGATCCGCCGCAGTCTCACTCCACATTTCAATTAAATATGGGCCACGGTAGCCACTGCGTTTTAATGTTTCAAAACAGCGCTCAAACTCCACTACCCCACTGCCGAAGGGAACATTTTTGAATACCCCCGGACGCGTGTCTTTTACATGTACTGCCACGATATGTCCGCGCCCTGCTTCGAGTTCCATCTGAACGTCGTTATCCCAGGCGGATAAATTCCCGATGTCCGGGTAAAGCTGGAACCACGGGTTATTCAGGTAATGTGCATACCCCATCGCTTTGCTGATGGAATTCATCAGCGGGTAGTCCATGATTTCCATCGCCAACGTGACTTGCGCACGGCTCGCCATTTCGACTGCCAGAGTCAAACCTTCACGAAAGCGACGGCGAGTTTCATCGTTAGCTTGCTGGTAATAAACATCGTACCCAGCCAGTTGGATGACGCGGATACCCACATCCTGCGCAAACTTAATGGCTTTGCGCATTATCTCCAGCCCCTGATTACGCACCGCGTCGTCTTCGCTTCCTAGCGGGTAACGGCGATGCGCACTCAAGCACATCGAAGGCACGCGAACGCCGGTTTGTGCTACAGCCTGAACCAGCGCTATTCTCTGCTCGCGGCTCCAGTCCAGACGCGCCAGGCGCTCATCGGTTTCATCAACTGACATTTCGACAAAATCGAACGCCAGGCTGGCGGCAAGCTGCAATCTTTCGAGCCAGCACTCCCCTGCAGGGAGCGCTTTTTCGTAGATACCTAGCGGAACTTGCTTATGTAACATGAGCCGTCCTTAACCCCAGAGCTGGGCGATAGTGCGCTTAAACTGGCGTGCTGCTTCTACCGGAGATTGCGCATCACGAATACTTCGCCCAGCGATAAACACATGGATTGGAATACCTTTAAATAGTGGTAAATCCTCCAGAGCCAGGCCGCCGGTCACCGTCACTTTAAAGCCCATATCGGAAAGGCGTTTGATGGCACTGATATCTGCTTCACTCCATGCCACCCCAGCGGCTTGCGCATCACGACTTCGGTGATAAACCACCTGTTCGATTCCTGCGGTGCGCCATTCCTGTGCCTGTTCCCACGTCCAGAAACCGGTCAGTTCGATTTGCACATCACCGTTAAATTCACGGGCCACTTCCAGTGCACCTTTGGTGGTGTTGATATCGGCACAGCAAATGACGGTCACCCAATCGGCATTGGCTTCAAAACACATCCGCGAAAGTATTTTCCCGGCATCGGCGATTTTGGCATCTGCCAGTACAATTTTATGTGGGTAGAGCGCCTTGAGATCGCGCACAGCTCGCACGCCCTCCCCGACACAAAGAATGGTCCCCACTTCAATAATGTCGACTTCTTCAGCTATCAGGCGCGTAGTTTTGTATGCGTCTGACATGGTTTGGTTATCCAGCGCAACTTGCAGCATCGGTAATGAATGAGACATGAAAAGCTCCTTAAGCAGTTGCCAGCGCCGTAGCGCGGTCAATTAAATCCAGCACTTCCTGTTCGGAACGGCAGGCGCGTAAACGGTCAAAATTGGCTTCATCTTCAAACAGATTCACAATCTGCATGATGCCGATTTCCTGATGGGTGGTGGCATCAACGGCCGCCATAGTGATGAGGATGTCCACTGGGTCGTTATCTTCATGGTTGAACACCAATGGTGTTTTCAGCGTCACCAGTGAAAAACCGGTGCTTTTCACTCCTTCCTCTGGGCGACCATGCGGCATAGCAAGGCCTGGAGCGATAACGAAGTAAGGGCCAAATTGAGCCACACCATCGAGAATCGCCTGGTAATATCGCGGTTCGACGATGTCTGCCTCCACCAGCAAATCTACGCCGATTTTTACCGCGTCCTGCCAGGTTTTGGCTTCAGCCTGTAAACGTACGGAATGGTTTTGTGCCAGAGAATCACGTAATTTCATTGGCGTTCCTTACTTCAGATCCTGAGGAAAATGCGCGGTGATCACTTCCATCAACTTTGGTCCGAAATCCGCCGCAGAAAGCATATTGCGAACCCCCACCACATGTTTGTTGCCGGTCACGGTGATTTCACCTGCGATGTGCGTCGAAGCGATAATCACATCGGCACCGCTCAGTTCACTTTTGTATTCCCCCACGGCACAACTGTTTACGGAATGATCAACACCTTGCTGCGTCAAAAACTGATCCACTTTCATTTTCATGATCATGGAACTGCCTTGCCCGTTACCACATACAGCCAGAATTCGTACGGTCATAATCTCAATTCCTTAATTGGCGGAAGATTCCGTCAGTTGTTTTTCAGCATCTTCTTCCTGGCGCAAGGTGCGCCCGGCGAAGAACATGTAAACCAGTGCAATGACTATCACGACCCCCATAAACCACAGGCCCAGTGTTAATCCTTCCATTAGCGGAGGTGCCAGAATCGACCAGTCGGCCATGCCCATCCAGGCACTGAGTCCGGTAAGTTTTACCGCCCAAACGCAACCGAAGATTTCAATCATGCCCATCACCAGGCAGATTTTTAGTGCAGCACGCCAGCCGCCAAAGTGGTTGGCAAACACGCCAATGGTGGCGTTCGAGAAGAACATCGGGATGAAACCAGGAATAATCATGATGGAGGAGCCAGCGGCGATGAGAATACCGACAGCGATAAGCTGGCCGATGGTTCCCCAGATAAAGCCCCACACCACGGCGTTAGGCGCAAAGCTATAGATAGCCGCACAGTCAATGGCAAGCACCGCACCGGGAATCAAGCGCTGCGAAATACCGTTAAACGCTTCGGAGAGTTCAGCAACAAACATCCTGACGCCCTGCACGATGATGAAAATCGCCACGGCGAACTGGAAGCCGGTTTGCAATATGTAGATAGTCCAGTGTGTTTTACCCGCCATAGCCTGCATGACATCAATGCCGAATGAGCAAAGAATCACACCGAAAAACAACGTCATTACAATGGCAGTGGAAACGATATTGTCATGGAAGATGTTGAGCCAACCGGGCAGTTTGAGGTCTTCAACGCTCTCCTCTTTTTTGCCCAAATACGGCGCAATTTTATAGGCGATCCACGAGGCGAATTGCTGTTGGTGGCCAATGGAAAAACCGCTATTTTCCGTCACAGCTTGTGTAGGTTTGTACATCATGTTTGAGGTGATGCCCCAATAGAGGGAAACCAAAACAGCGGTACAGATGATGGTCGTCCACATCGGATACCCGAGAATAAAGAAGAACACCGCTATTAAACCGGCTTGCTGGAACATGATGTGCCCAGTCAGCATGATGGTGCGAATCCCCGTCACGCGCCGTAACAGCACATAAGTTATGTTGAGAGCCAGCGCCAGCAACACCGCGTACCCCACCCAACTGTAAGCGTCCCCCATCCTTTCGATAGTGGCCATCATTGAGGCATAGGTATCTGAGATCGCGCCATTAATTCCATAAACCTCAGACATTTTTGCCACTACCGGTTTAAACGTGCCGGTCAAAATGCCAGAGCCTGCTTGTAACAGCATGAAACCAATAATGGTTTTAATGGTGCCTTTGATAATCACACTGGCGCTTTTTCGCAGCAGCAAGTAGCCAAGACAAGTGACAATCCCCAACAACAGCGGGGCGTTGGTCATTACCTGGTTAAAAAAGATGGTAAAGACGTTGTAGAGGATCTCCATAAAGCTCTCCGTAGGGTAGTCGCTCCCTGTTTTGATGAGAAAACAGGCTGAAGTAATGTTCGCCCTCACTTTATTTGTCAAAAGTAATCACAACAAGATTGAAAATGATTAATTGTGAGATGCCACGCAATTTATTTTCCACAGTTTCACAATGGTTAATGCTTCATAATAAATTCAGACAAATAATCACTAAATATCATGTGAATAGTGAGAGTAAAGCACTGCAGCGATGTCATTAAGTGAGTTTTTTATGGAATCAAACAGCAAACAAGAAAACTAAAAAACACTTCTCAAGTTAATTTTTTGATGTCAATATCAATCAAATTAAATCATTTAATGACCACTATTGATTTTAAATTCTGAATGGAAAGGAGAGAAATGATGAGCAAGGTTAAGACGATTACCCGCGAATCCTGGATATTGAACACCTTCCCGGAGTGGGGAAGTTGGCTGAATGAAGAAATTGAGCAGGAAGTTGTCGCTCCTGGCACTTTTGCCATGTGGTGGCTGGGCTGCACGGGTATCTGGTTGAAATCTCAGGGTGGTGCGAATATCTGTGTAGATTTTTGGTGCGGAACCGGCAAACAAAGCCACGGTAACCCGCTAATGAAAAAAGGCCATCAAATGCAGCGCATGGCTGGCGTCGAGAAGCTACAACCAAACTTGCGTACCACGCCATTCGTGCTCGATCCTTTCGCCATTTGTCATATTGATGCAGTGCTGTCGACGCATGATCACAACGATCATATCGACGTCAACGTGGCTGCTGCCGTAATGCAAAATTGCGCTGATGATGTGCCGTTTATCGGGCCACAAACCTGCGTTGATTTATGGATTGGCTGGGGAGTTCCACGCGAACGCTGCATTGTGGTGAAGCCTGGCGATATTGTGAAAGTGAAAGATATTGAAATTCATGCGCTGGATGCCTTTGATCGCACTGCACTTATTACACTACCTGCGGATGAAAAAGCACTGGGCGTACTGCCGGATGGCATGGACAAGCGGGCGGTAAATTATCTGTTCAAAACACCAGGCGGCAATCTGTATCACAGTGGCGACTCCCACTATTCCAACTACTACGCCAAACATGGCAATGACCACCAGATTGATGTGGCACTCGGTTCTTATGGCGAGAACCCACGCGGGATCACCGATAAAATGACCAGTGCTGATATTTTACGTATGGCGGAGTCACTGAATACTAAAGTTGTCATCCCGTTCCATCATGATATCTGGTCGAATTTCCAGGCCGATCCACAAGAGATCCGCGTCTTATGGAACATGAAGAAAGATCGCCTGAAATACGGCTTTAAGCCGTTTATCTGGCAAGTTGGCGGCAAGTTTACCTGGCCGTTGGATAAAGATTTATTCGAATATCACTATCCTCGCGGTTTTGATGACTGCTTTACCCTCGAACCAGACTTACCGTTCAAATCCTTCCTGTAATAACATAAAGCCGGGTTTACGCCCGGCATCTTCAGCATAACTTTAGGTGTTTCATTATTTTTCAAATATCATCTTTAAAAATCATCTTTCCTCGGGAATAAGCATGACCGAAGCACAACGCCACCAAATCTTGCTTGATCTGCTCCAGCAGACTGGGTTTGTTACTGTCGAACAAGTTATGGAACGCCTGGCAATCTCTCCCGCTACAGCACGTCGTGATATCAACAAACTGGATGAAAGCGGCAGGTTAAAAAAAGTCCGCAATGGTGCCGAAGCCATTAGCCAGCAGCGCTTACGTTGGACGCCAATGAATATACATCTGGCGCAAAATCATGATGAGAAAAGCCGTATTGCCAGCGCCGCTTCTGCCCTCGTAAAACAGGGAGAAAGTGTGGTGATTAACTGTGGGTCGACCGCTTTTTTACTCGGCCAGCAGATCTGCGGAAAACCCGTGCAGATCATTACTAACTATCTGCCGCTTGCTAATTATCTTATCGATCAAGAACATGAAAGTGTGGTGATCATGGGCGGTCAGTACAATAAAAGCCATTCCATCACCCTTGGGCCTCAAGATAACGATACTTCGCTGTACGCCGGACACTGGATGTTTACCAGCGGTAAGGGTTTGACTGCGGAAGGGCTTTATAAAACTGACATGCTGACGGCAATGGCTGAGCAGAAGATGCTAGGTGTGGTGGGTAAACTGGCAGTACTGGTTGATAGCTCGAAGGTGGGCCAACGTGCAGGTATGCTTTTTAGCCGGGCTGAGCAAATTGATTTAGTCATCACCGGTAAACAAGCAAACCCTGAAGTGGTCAAAAAGCTTGAAGATCAGGGTGTGCAGGTCATTCTTGTGTAATCAAAGATATTCGCTAAAAAAGCGGCTGGTCGCCTCAAGCGCTGAAGGGGTAATACGATGCTTCACTCCCGGTTCACGCAAGCAAAGAAGCTGTTTGTCCAGCCCCTTCTCAATCAGTGCCTGTTGTAAACGCCAGGTTTCTGCCGCCGGAACTACGTCATCTTCTTCGCCGTGCCACAGCATTAGTGGCCGGTTCCCGGCCTTTTCCAGTTGATGGCTGATGTCGTAGTCTGCAAGTTTGTTAAGTGATTCCAGATCTAACACCTGCGGTGGGAACAAACTTTTACCAAGCGATATGAAATATCCCGACCCCATCAGGCATGCCACACAACTCACTTGCGGGTAACGCGCCATAATTCCAAGAGCGGTCATTCCTCCCATCGACGCACCACCTACTGCAACACGATGTTCATCTATGGGATAACGTTCGCACAGTGCCTTGTGAAGCTGAGAAAACTCATCAATATTTTGTTTGAGAATCGACCAGAATTGATACAGCCGCGCCGCATCGTCTCCATTGAAACGGGAACCATGCTGCTCGGCATCAGGCATAATCACGCGCATTCCGGCCTGAGCGAGTGCGACAGCAAAGTAGCTGTACACCAGTTTGGATGACGTAAAACCGTGATAGAAAAAAACTACCGGCAGTTTGCTTTCTTTTTTCCCGGCAGGTACAGCATGCAGAACTTCGATACCGCCTAACTGCTCGGTGTACATTTCTATCATTGGAATCGCTCCGGATCATTGTGCGTCTTCTTTTGTAAGCCAGCATTCACTAGATGGCAAGCCATGTGCTTACATAGATTCTTATTCACTATGAGATCTGCTTAGCGATTTTCATTCGAAAGTGATTAAAAAGCGCGGGGAAGCTAACAGAATGGGAACATTCCCTCTTCCCAGAAAAAAACCGGGGCTACACTATGGCTATTAAGAGACGAGAAACGATCATGCGACTGCTATCAGCTTTGCTACTTGTGACAGCACTCAGTGCCTGTAGCGTGTTACAGGGTACACCGCAACCCGCACCGCCGGTAACCGAAAGTCCTCAGGAAATTCAGCGTTCGCAAACGCAAGGATTAACCAAAATAGGGACAGTGACAGCACTCGAACGCGGCTCACCAATGGACTCTGAGCGAGCGATAAAAGAGAAAGCAATTGCTGCGAAAGCGGATTACTACCAAATCTTGTTAAACGATGAGACGGTGGTTCCGGGACAGTGGTATGCCCAGGCAATTTTGTATCGCAAGTAATGCAGTGCGGTGTTTACCTTTATTAAGATTTACACAGCTTTGCGTCAACTGATCGTTTGTTATGCACAATGAACTTCAGCCAACGGACAGGTCTGGAGTTCAACTAACGCGAAGGAATGCCCTGCTGATTTAGGGTAAGTATTAAAGGAGCTAACTATGAAACGATCGCTTGCCTTAACCTCATTACTGCTGTCCGTGGGGCTAATTACAACATCGGCGCAATCGGCAGAAGATGTTGCCGCAGATTGTGTGACGGGTTTGAATGAAATCGGCATGATTTCAGTAAACGGTATCGCCGGTACCGTGCAAGATGTGGAAAAAGTCATTGCCTTAAAGGCCGATGAGCACGGTGCGTCTTACTATCGTATCGTCAAAATGCAGGAAAACCAGCTTGCTGAAGGCTGGCGTGTACAAGCCATTATTTATGCGTAAATAAGCCAGCAGCCATTTAGCTCAACGCTATAGCGCTGGCTTTTATGTTTCTATCCAGTACGCCCCGTCGCTCGCAGCAGCACATCAATCAATACTTGATTCGGTAATACACTTTCCCCACGCGAATCCAGCATCATACGACACCAGGCCTCGCCCAATGGTGGAGAGAGATGTTGTAAAACTTGTGCGCCGGTTGCCAGTAGCGCCAGCAGCCGTGTCAGTTCCCTGCCCCACTCTTCTTGTGGTTTGTGCAGCCGCTGTTGCAACTGCCGCCAGCTACGATCGAAATGCCGGTTTTGCCCCTTTACCTCATCAAATTCTGCATGCAGCATTTCCATAGCACCCGGCTGTTTAGTCAAAACACGCAGCACATCAAGGCTCATGATATTGCCGGAGCCTTCCCAAATACTGTTCACCGGCATTTCACGATAAATACGAGGTAATTCGCTGTCTTCGCAATAGCCGATTCCCCCGAGTACTTCCATCGCTTCTGCGACAAACGGGATACCTGATTTACAGACGCTAAACTTGGCAGCTGGGGTAAAGAGGCGGCTATAGGCCAATTCATGTGGGTTAGCAGGTGATTCCCAGGCGCGAGCCAGACGGAACAGAAACGCCGTTTGCCCTTCAAGTTGCAATGCCATTCGTCCAAGCACCTGGCGCATAATAGGCTGGTCGATCAGCGTCTTGCCGAATGCTTGCCGTTGATGTGCGTGATACAACGCAACCGAGAGCGCACGGCGCATCAGGCCATGGCTACCCAATGCACAATCAAAACGGGTGTAGCCACCCATTTTCAGAATCGAACGAATCCCTTCGCCTTCCTCGCCAATAAGCCATGCTGTTGCATCGAGAAACTCGGCTTCACTGCTGGCGTTTGAACGATTACCAAGCTTATCTTTCAACCGCTCAAAGCGAACCTGATTGCGCTGCCCATCCGGTAAAAAGCGCGGCAGGAAGAAGCAGGACAACCCACCTTTCGCCTGTGCCAGAACCAAATGAGCATCACTTTGTGGAACGGAGAAAAACCACTTATGGCCGACTATGCGATACATTTCGCCAGGGCCGCGTTTGTCGATGGCTTCAGCGCGAGTGGTGTTGCTGAGTACATCCGAGCCACCTTGCTTTTCGGTCATCCCCATGCCAATCAACAGGCCACGTTTTTGCGCACCGGGTGCAAGATGGGCATCGTAACGATCGCTGAGCATCGGCTTCAGCCACGGTTGAAACTCTTTGGGTAGATGCTTAAGCAAGAGAGGGATCGCACCAAATGTCATGGTTATCGGACATAACGTGCCTGCTTCCACTTGTGCGTGCTGAACAAAACGCGCTGCACGGGCAACAAACGAGCCCTGCCTGGCATCTTCCTGCCACGGCAAATTATGAACCCGATTGGCGCACAATCCCTGCATCAACAAATGCCAGGCGGGATAAAAGCGCACATCATCAAGCCGTTCGCCGCTAGAGTCATAACGAAGTAATTCAGGGGGATTCGCGTTTGCCAGCCGCCCGAGTTCCAGCGATTCAGCCGAGCCGAGTTGTTGGCCAATACTCGCCAGAAGTTCAGCATCCCAGCCAGCACCTTCACGTAAAACAGCTTCGGTTAACGAAATATCAGAAAGAAAAAGGTTACTGTTGTTGAGGGGTATTGGTTGGTTAAAAACGGTATGAGTTTGCCAGCGCATCGTGTTCCCTCCCATTAATGGCATAGCCATTAGTATGGACGGAGATAAAGTATCCGCCCCGGAAGTTAATCACAAAACGCTGGCATCCGATAAATATTAGCCAGAAATATAATGAGGAATGAAACGTGAAGTATCTTTAGTAATCAGAGAGATATCTTCACGAATGCCAATCCCGACGGGTTCATCATCCACGATCCAACTTCCTACTAATGTATAGCTTTCACCAAAGCGAGGAAGTGCCTGAAACGCCTGATAAATCATAGGTTCTTCAGCATAGTCGCCACCTTCTTCCACCGTAATGTTGTTGCTCATGTCATACACGGTGACATTCCCGCCCTCCCGGGAAAAAAGTGGCTTACGCACATACCCGTTGTAGGCCTTTAATTCCGTTTCAATGGCTGGATTGTGTCGGGAAAAATCCTTGGCAAACCAGGATGGCAAGAGGTTAGGATGGTTGGGGAATTGTTGCCAAAGCAACGGCACCAGACCTTTGTTGCTCAGCACGCTTTTCCACAATGGTTCAACCCACTGTTCGTGGCGGCGGCGTAATAACGGACCATTCTCATCGCGCATCATCCATTCCAGTGGGTAGAGCTTAAACGCATGGCGCATCACGTTATCGTCAAGATCGGTTAATAACCCACCAACACCTAATCCGATATCTTCCATATAGATAAAACGCGTATCCAGACCAGCCTGGCGAGCACAGTCCTCCAGATAGAGTACCGTTCCTCTGTCCTCCTCCGACTCTTTGCAGCAGCAAAAATAGAACGGATTGGCTCCTGCTATCTCGCCAAATCGAACGATCAGTTTCTCTTGAATAGAGTTAAATTGATCGGCATCTCCAGGGATCAAGCCTTGGCGCTTCGCATCCTCCAGCCACGTCCACTGGAAATAAGCTGACTCGTAAAGCGATGTTGGGGTATCTGCGTTGTATTCCAGCAGTTTGACCGGCCCCGCCCCTGTCCAGACAAAATCCATCCGGCCATAGAGCGAAGGATCTTTTTGACGCCAGCTTTCAGCAATAACATCCCAGTAGAGAGGGGGTATCGCCAATTGCTCCATCATTTTCTCGCTTTTTACTGCACGATCGACGATATCAAGGCACATTTGATGCAGTTCAGCAGTCGGTTTTTCTATTTGTTCTTCTATCTGACGAAGGGTAAAGCAGTAAGCACGGCTTTCATCCCAGTAAATTTCATCATCAATGATATGAAAATCAAATCCATGTAGCCTGGCTTGTTCATCCAGATTGTGTCGAACAGGGAGTTTACGTCTGAGCATGAGCCGTTAACCTCCCCAACTGCCGCGTGCGCTGGAGGACTTGCCATAGCCACCGCGAGAAACTGTTGTGACCTTAGCCGTTCGGGTAGTGTGTCCGTCATTGCTATAAGTCTTACCGGTGCTTGAAGAATAGGAGTAAGTCCCCGATGAACCACTCCAGACAGGCCTCGAGATGTAGTTATTACAATACTCGTTACCATATCGGCAATCCCGACGCTGATTATTTGCAAGTACCTGCCCAAGAACAAAACCTGCGAAAGCAGGAACAAATCCATTGGAACTTGTTTCGTAATGACAGCTACCTGCGCCATATTGTTGCTCACAATCGGCCTGGCCTAAATTTTTGGGAGATTTACTGTAAAACTCAGTTTTCGCTTCTTCAAAGGCAGAATTACAAACATCAAACGTGTGACCATCGTTGGAGCATTCATAAGGTGTGCCATAAACTGTTTCCGCCGCCTCATCATCGTCGCATCCCTTAAGAATTAAGAGCGCAGCGCCACCCATGACCGCTAATGTTAAAAAAAGCGGCCCTTTTCGCCGGGGTTGAGTATAAGTAAGTGGAGAGTTAGCTTTATTTCTTCGGCTCATTTTTCCCTCCTACCAGGTCATGCAGGCTGCGTTGAATATTCCACCCGCCAGGGAAGCGGCCCCCATAAAAATACCCGCAGCATTGTTATGGTTGGTGATATGTTCGCTAATTTTTGGCAAATAGATCCGCACAGCCAAATAAATTAGCAACTGTACAACCAGGGCAATCAAGCCCCAAACGAGATAGTCAGGAATACTCACGGAATTTATTGCAGCGCTGGATAAAGGAATAACATAGCCAATGAATGTCCCACTAAAAGCCGCCGCCGCCGCGACATTACCTTCTTTAATAAGTTGCCATTCGTTATAAGGTGTAATCCGAGTATAAATGAACATGAAGCAACAGATCATCGCCAAGCCAATGAAAAAATAGGTCGAAAAAGCGAGTAGTGACGTTAATATATGCATTTCAAACATCCTGTAAAGTTAACTAGCCTATGACATTAATTTGAAGGAAAGACAAATCAATGCCTAATGCATATGAAATAAGCCATTCGGGTTGATTTTGTTGGTCGAAGGTTTCTTCACCGGTAATCATTAAATATTCAAACTTTGAATCATTTAATGGGCGTTGGTATACCATTGTGAAATTATGGACTTGCCACTCTTCTTTCTGCTGGTTACTGACATTTTCCAGCATATATACTGGTGCTATCGCCTCAGTTTGTTCATCATTAAAAACTCGCTGCCAGGTTTTACCGCGCCAATTTAATGTTGGCAAACCAATTTCATTCGCACTGATTGCTTTTTCCCAGGCGCTACGACCTGTAATGCCAGTACTGTCATCGTAGATGAATAATTTAATATCAGAAATATTATCGTGCCCAAAACCACCAGCAGTATTTATCTGAATAAATTCATCTCCTGAGGTGTAATAACGGTAAATATCACACCCGGCTCCGAGATCGATGGTGCTTTGTGCTGCAACCAGGAAATCCTCACCGGGTAATTCCATCAACATATTCTCTTCACAAAACCGATACTCCAGCATATCAAGAGTAAATGCGGCATGGAGATGTAACCCAAGAGGGCCAGATTCTTTTTCAGGCGCACTACCTGAGCCGAAAATATCTTTAAAGCGATTAAGCAGTGACATTTTTAATATTCCCTATTTCAGACCATCTAATATCCTGTGCAAGAATGCGGGCATTGCCAATCATATGCAGCCACATCCCTCCCTGAATAACAGTCGATATCACAGGATTAAGCTCAACATCCCGACCATTTTTATATCGGCTTATCCCAATAACGGTCGCATCATGATGCAGTTTCATGTAACGCATAAGCTCGCCATACGGGAAAGCGCCAGCATCATCAGGGATCGCCAATACGCAACCTGAATCCCCAAGCAACGGGTTAACCATCGAAGCGACGGACTGTGAAGAGCCAGGATCTTGCATAGAACGGGCAAGTTGTTCAGCGGAGAGATTGCGATTGATCTCGATATCAGGGCAGTGCATTTCCAACAATGTGGCGTAACGCTCATCCTCGATATAAGCCACGATGTGGCTACTGTCGGGTACTTTTCCGGCAATAGACAAAGCAATTGTGAAGGTTTGCTCATCACTCTGAGCAAAAATAATCACGCTGTGGCAATGGGATAACGAAATGCGTCGTTGCTCTGCTGCGTCATTAAAATTTGAGACTCGTGCAAAATCGACCAGAGAATTAGCAGGAACAGGATGGCAATCTAAGTCGTTAGGCTCGCATAATAAAACTCGGTTGAACTGACGACGCTCATCCACTAACAAAAGTGAAATCATTTTCTGCGTTTGGTGCCCACGCCAGCCCACGACAATCACATGATTTTGTAAGCCACTGAAATCAGACATACCGTTAAGTCCCTTTTTGAGAACCATCTGCACGATGCTGATGACTTTCCCCATCAATGCACCGAAAAGCCCTATCCCAACAGGAATCTGCCATATGGCGGTAAAAAGACGCCCTGTGGCAGTTGTTGGGCTCAGATCACCAAAGCCGATAGTCGAACCCAACACTGAGCTGTAGTAAATAAAATCAATGACATTACTGGTAAGTTGTTGCTCACCCACACACCTTAATAGCCAATAGCAGCTAATGTAATGAGCAACAAACATGACCAATAAGCCAAACCATGACAGACGCGCTAAATGCAGCTGACAGAGCTTTAGAACATGCTTAAGAATCATTACTCCTCGCTTTGTTTCCTTAGCCGAGCAAGCACATCATCAGCCGAAGTTCGTTTAGCGTTGCCGATACCCGCTTCTGCCAATTTTTCATCAAGGCTGGCTCCAGAATTCACTTTTTCCAGTTCGTCGATTGCATCCAGTTTGGCCTGGCGCTCTACCTGGCGAGCTTTGATTCGTTTAAGCGATTCCGCCGCAGTGGCAACGTTGGTTGTTGCTCCAAGTGATGAAGCCGTGACTGCCTGTTGTGCTTTCTGAGTTGCTTCAGTCGCCTTAATCATCTCTAACTGCTGTTCAAATTGCGCGATACGCGAACTCGTCGTCGTTACCGCTTTTTCAACAGATTGTTGTGATGATTCAAGATTCGCCAAAAGCTGTTCTTCTGTGTTGATGGCATCGTCCAGACGAGCAATCTCGGTAGCCACTTCCTGTAAAAGCGCCTCACCGGCCTGTTTTTCCATAGCCTGAACTGCGTTTGCTTCAAGTGTTGCCTGCCGTTCCCGAAGACCCGCAAGTTTGTTCTTGCTCATTCGAACTCTGGCCAGCAAATCGACACGTGATTTTCCTGCTTTGTCTAATTCGCTTCGAGCATCGCGAATATGTTGTTCAAGCAAACGAATTCCCTGACTCTCTTCTAAGGCTTGTTCTGCATCAGCAACAAAAGACTTACCGAACGTAAATAGTTTATTTAAAATTCCCATAATAAATACCTTATAACTTAAGATCAGATAAACTCTTCAATTAGCTCAGCTAATTCAAGTGCGTTTTCGGCAAGTGTATCTATTTCGATGTTAATATTTTCTAAAGAGGAGTGAGTCGCCAGCGCACCAAAAGCAATATAAAACTCTTCTTGGTTTATGGAGGCAATTCCGACAGTAGATAGAGGCAGGATTTTCTGATGGCGTAACAGGAAAAGATTGAACTCTGCAGGCCGCGCTATAACATTCACGGGGCAAATAGATGTTTCAATAAGCATTTGTTTTTGAGTCAGTGTCAATGTTAATTGAAGGTCACCGTACTCTTTCAAATTGATTAATAGTGCAGAATCAAATTGAGTAATACAATAATTAGGATTAATAGCTAACGCTTCACAAAGTGAAGCTATATTCCATGTCATATATCCCTCTATATATTTAATGTATCAATATAAATCAAATTATCATTCACTTGGTGAATTTATAATTTGTTGTAAAGAGAGATATTAACACCCACAATGAGAACAACCATCCGTTAAAGGCTGGTTATTCTTATTTCAGAAAAAGCTGATGTTTTATTTGCGTTGACGCACAGCTTCGAACAGGCAAATACCGGTCGCAACGGAAACGTTCAATGAAGAAACCGTTCCGGCCATTGGGATGCTAATCAGCTCATCGCAATGTTCACGCGTCAGGCGACGCATACCTTCACCTTCAGCGCCCATCACCAGCGCCATTGGGCCGGTCATTTTGCTCTGGAATAAAGTATGGTCAGCTTCGCCCGCTGTACCGACGATCCAGACGTTCGATTCCTGTAATAAGCGCATAGTGCGAGCCAGGTTGGTCACACTGATAAGCGGAACGTGCTCTGCGGCACCGCAGGCCACTTTCTTGGCAGTCGCGTTCAACTGGGCAGATCTGTCTTTCGGAACGATAACCGCGTGCACGCCAGCGGCATCTGCACTACGCAGGCAGGCACCGAGGTTGTGGGGATCGGTAACGCCATCCAGAATAAGCAGGAACGGGGTATCGAT
>Ga0207696_1001080_pt1 | contig 16072 bp, 16 predicted proteins | sample KBSS54metaG_FD_184403 | JGI IMG/M metagenome (GOLD analysis project Ga0207696, IMG submission 184403) | Switchgrass rhizosphere microbial communities from Kellogg Biological Station, Michigan, USA - KBS S5-4 metaG (SPAdes) (version 2) | ecosystem: Host-associated > Plants > Roots > Rhizosphere >...
TGGCCAGTGATGACGCCAGCTATATCACTGGCACCATTCTTCCGGTGGGTGGCGGCGATTTAGGGTAACTTTAAGTGTAAATTGACGGGTGTTGTTGGCGCTAATCCGCCTACGGTTTCGATTTGCCTGGGGGATTAGCGCATCTGCCGATGCGGTTATAATGAATATAATTGGAGTAATGGCTCTGTTTGTTTTCCTTATATTTTTAATACATTAAATCAGCCATGTTCGCTAAGTATTATACCTGGATATCTAAAGGGCTATATTTCCAATTATAGTGTCGCGCTAACGTGTTCGTCGCGATACGAGGTTATTCATGGGATTAACCAGAACGTGACATGCTTGCAGCTTGTAGTATACTAGGAAGACGCTACACTTGCATGACAGTAAAGGATACGCATGCGATGCTAAAAAATCAGCCGGCCAGAAAAACCCCTGACAAAAAATTTATTAATGCAATCAAACAACTTCTTTCACCGTGTGAGCCAGTTACTATAAAAGCAGGGGACGTCATTGACATCAATAATAAAATCCTTGTCCTTGATGATGGATGTATTGCAATACATTATGTTGTAGGAAGTCATCAAGGAGGAATCAAAGAGCTTGAGTGTGTCTACGGTAGTTACATATTAAATTCATTTATTCTTTTTGACCATGGGATTGAATATGTCGATCTTAATTATAGAGCGGTAACAGACTGTCGAATTCGACTGTATGATAAAGAGCAATTTAAACGGGATGTTAGCAAGTCAAATGGCTGGGAGTTAATTGCCGAACTGATTGCTATTAATTTGTCGCATTTATGCCGGTTGTATTTTTCAGCCAACAGTACCCGTGTTTATAATGTCATTCGTAGCCATCTTATAAACCTTAATACGCCACAACTTAAAGACATAAAGAGTGAGGTTACCATTTTTGAATTCATTTCTAATCGTAGCAGCTTATCTCGCAGTAGTATCATGCAGACAATTTCATTCTTGACGCGAAAAAGTTTCATAGTTGTAAAAAGAGGGAAGCTAATCGATATAATAGATTTACCTCCTGACTTGGTCACGTAGTATCTCACTTATGGTTAGTTTGATATCTTTTACTACCGACCACCTAAATTTATGTGAGTTTTCCCCAATATAATGTTTCTGGTCTTTTTTTGTACTTTACTTCTTGGTTTTTTATTTCTTAAAAATCAGGCTGTTACAAAAATACTCACACATATGTAAATTGCAGTTAGAAATAATTCCCATGCATGTCCTATAAGCAGGTTCGCCTATAATTCACCCATCGAAATTGGTTGGATTTTGAGACAGATATCTCATCTGATGGGTGCTAAATGCATAGTGATAAATATTCAAGAATAAGACTCAAGTTATCAATGATAGCATTAAGTCTTATTTTTGCTGGATACAATTATAGCCATGCTACAGAACCATCAGGTTTGGTTTTAAATAACGACGAGCAACTTCCCTCACTGGGGAGTGACAAGGCGAAAACATCCGAACCTACATCGACAGAAAAGCTAAAGGATAAATCAATAGATTTCCTAGCGAATAGCGCACAGCAGAAATTTTCAAACTTAACTCCTGAGCAACTTAAACAGCAGGGTATTGAGTATGCGAAAGGTGCTGCTATCGGACAGGTACAATCAAGTATTGATAATTTACTCTCTCCATATGGCCATATCCGCACCAATATTGTTATTAATGATCATGGTGACCTAAATGGTTCTTCTGCGGACTATTTTATTCCGTGGTTTGATAACAAAGGTAGCCTGTTATTTAATCAGTTATCTGTGCATCGTACTGATGATCGGACTATCGGAAATTTCGGTGTGGGTGTTCGTCAGAATATCGGTGATAAATGGTTAGTGGGTGGGAATCTATTTTACGACTATGATTTTTCCCGTCAACATCGCCGTGCTGGTGCGGGAATTGAAGCATGGACTGATTTCCTGAAAGTCAGCAGCAACTACTATATTCCATTATCTGGATGGCGTGATTCTAAAGATTTAGCTGATTATGAAGAACGCCCGGCAAAAGGATATGATATTCGCATCCAAGGCTGGATTCCCTATTATCCCCAAATTGGGGCATCTCTTGCTTATGAAAAATACTACGGGGACCAGGTTGCACTCTTTGGTACTGACGATCTACAGAAGGATCCAATAGCGGCAACAGTCGGCGTAAACTATACGCCCGTACCGTTAGTGAAATTGAGCGTTTCGTATAAAAAAGGTACCGGTGATAGCGATGATTTGGTAGCGGGTGCCGAATTAAATTATCAGCTTGGTGTGCCATTGTCCCACCAGCTTGACAGCAGCAATGTTGAAGCGATGCACACCCTCAAGGGCAGTCGTTATGATTTTGTCGATCGTAATAATGATATCGTGCTTGAGTACCGCGAAAAGTCTTCACTGGATGTTGCCATTTATCTCAAGCCAACCGTCAGTACAGACCCAAAATGTATTATTGCTGATGCGCCTGAGTCCGCGACGGCCTACGAAGGTTGTAAGTGGGCCATTAATGCTCAGGTCGATACACATCAAAAGATAAAAAGTGCCAGTTGGGTTCCAGTTGGTGACTTCGCGCCAGAGAGCACTTTAAGTCTCCCGGCTTTAGTACCGGATAGTATTCATAATGGTGATAATAACCACTGGCAATTTATATTCCCGGATTGGGATAGTGTACAGAGTAGCGGGGCGAATCATTACAAACTCGCTCTGACTCTGGTTGATGATGAAGGGCATGAGAAACAATCAAATCTGATTGAAATCATCGTCACTGCTGCGCCACGGAAAACTCAGCTTATCATTGACAACAGCCCAGTTTCTGAAAAGAACCAGATTAAAATTGATATGGCAGGGCAGGAAAAGGCACAACTTACTGTTAATGTCAGTAAACAGACAACAGTAGATGGGCAAGTAGAAGAGATCCCTGCGGATCAAATAATCTCTACTTTTTATGCCTATACAGTGGATGACAAGAGCTTCCATAACCCAATAAAAATATACTCGTCAAAAAATGAATGTCATGAAGAAAGTGGTTGCCTTTATTATGTTGATCAACCGGAAAAGAATAAAAGTAGTATAGCCAGCACTCGTGCAGGAATATTTGCTATTTTAGCCTCAAACAATGGCTATGATACGGTAAAAACCAATCCGGTATATATTGATTTTACGGCTTATGAATCAGACCTGGTGACAGCGATTGTTGACACCCAATTTCCAGATGTAAATATCATAGATAATGATAATGTTTTACCGGAAATGAATCATAGTTATGAATTTAAAGCGGCATATGATTCAAACCATAACGGTAAATGGGATAGCAGTGATCAGGACACACTTCCTGACGATAATAAAACACCCATTGTCAGTTTGCTTAATTATCGCTGGTATTTTGCGTCCAGCAAAACAAATACCACGGGTGGTACCTATGCCGTCAACACCACTGATAATTCTGTATTAACTATTCCAGCAACAAATGATTTGGCAACCAGCGTATTACCAGGTACAACTGACTCAGGGGTGCAGGGGTTATATTTAAGAGTCGACTTCCAGGGAAATACGCAACTTACCAAAAATCAAGATGTACAAAAAGTATTAACAAGACAGTAACTTCAAAAACTCTTTTATATTTTATAGGTAATACTTCATGAACGTTATGTTTAAAAAAACGATGTTGTCACTTTTGGTCGCTGGCTCAATTGTAACATGTGCGCAAGCGACAATGACGGAATCTACGGGTGCAATTAACGGTACAGTCCCTGTATTAACGGGTAGCAAAGCAGGCTCTACACCCCATTCGGTTTCTTTCACAATCGACCATAAAAGTGGTTCAACATCTGGGATGTCGCCTACAGATGATGTGACACTGAGCTACGTATTTGCTGATAGCGAAAACGATATCGATAGCAGTACCGCTTCTATTCGTTGGTTTACAACCGTAGATGGTAAAGATGGCTCCGCGAAAACTTATCTGGATAATGATGGCAAAGCGATATATACCATTAAAATGAGCGATGCTGGTCTGTATTTAGGTGCTGAAATAACAGAGCAAACTTCAACTGGCCTCCCAACGACGGGCCAAACCATAACCATTATGGATATTTCGACGAATGAGAGCGATATCCCTGACGGCCCAATTGTGGGTGGTAATATCGGCGTCATGATTGTCGATAAAGATGCACCAACGGTTAACCTGATTGGCGCCAGCAGCACAGCCTTGCTTGTTGACCATACCTATCAATTCAAAATCTGGTATGACACCAACAACGATGGCGTCTGGGATTCCGGCGAACTGGATGCGGCAGCGAACTATACCTATAAATGGAACTTTGATGGCACCAGTGCAACAACGCAAACCCCTGGTGGCTATGCGGCATCTGCAACAGACAATAAAGACTTGACCATCCCGGCAACCAATGAAGCAGCGAAAGCTATCTTTGCAACTGCAGGAAACGATGGTGTTCAGGGCTATAAACTGAAAGTCGACTATAATGCGACTGTTAAAGCCGTGAGACAGTCTGGTCGGAGAGCAGCTAAGTAATCTGGTAATAACTTACCGCCTCTTCTTGAGGCGGTATCAGTTAAATGAGTAATAAACAGTAAGATTTCCACTGAGAAAGTGTTCAGAAAATAGTTTTCAGGCAGTAATAGGTGAGGTTGTTGATAAGAGATATGAAAAAAACCATAAAAAAAATCCCTTGTTCCAATCCGGGTTTACAAAAAAATATTGTATGTATTTTACTATTATTGATGCCAATAGCTGTCGGTGCTGAAGAAACCGAAGCTACAGGTATATTGAGTGGCACTCCGCCATCGGCATCAATTAGCCCAAACATTTATTATCACAATGAACCTTCATCGGAAACTATTAAAGTCTCATTCAGCGATAAACCTGGTGATATCACAGCGAATATTCAACCAGAAAATTTGCATTATGAAAATTTAACCGACAAAGAAGGTGATCTTTTTTCTAGCCCACCGCATATGGAATACCTGTCATCAACGCCGTCACCGGATTCAGTACAGCTTGCATGGAAAGATGACACGGGTAATGTAGTTACCCCGGTGGCAAGTGAGAGTTTTATTGATCAAGGACTGGCGGGAAAAACGTTAACATTAACGGCAAGCTTCACTGCGGATACTAAAATAAAGCTATTCAGTGACACGGGTGTGCCCACAGAGAATGATATAACAGCGGTTTCATTAACCCGTACGGTAAATATCTCCGAGCCTAAAATTGTGGGAGCGAGAGTCGCCACTACGGATGCAGAATATACCTGGCCATTTGGTAATAGTGCAGATGTGGCAGCACCTTTCCCGACAGTCGGGTTTAGTGGTGCACAGTTTATTATTGAAACGGGTTCCACAGAAGACAGCGCAACAGAAGGTGCAGCTGGGCCTACAGTGGCAACAATAGCCAGTGATAATAAGCAGGCTGGTTATGAATGGTCATCCAGTAATGATGCTGTGGCAACAGTGGTTAGTGATACGGGGCTGGTCAGCCTTAAAGGCCACGGAGAAACCACTATAACTGGTAAGGTTAATGGCAAAAAAGTTGTGAGCTATGACTTCAATGTTAAAAAATGGTTTATTCGTACCAATAATGGCAACACTGCTAAATGGGCAGTCATCAATGGTGCCTGCAACAATGAGGTGGGCTATACACTACCTCACGCTAATGGTGATGTAACTCTCGCTAGATTGGGGGAGGGTTCAGCTCTCAGGACATTGGCTGGTGAAATACTCTACCCCGAGTGGGGAGATACTCATATTAGTTTAGGGACAAGTGCATGGACTGTTGATGCTGGCGATAAATCTGGAAGTTATGCGGTAGTTGCTTTGACCAATGGGGTTCTTCGTTCGAACCCGAATACCTACTCCAACGGTGGAATATGCGTTAATTTAGCCCCGTAGTTCTTTTCAGTGCCACTCTTGATACAACGCACCGCAGATTAATGTGGTGCGTTTATATTTTGCATCCATCCCAAATAATCACGAGTTTAGTGTGGGCTAAATGGTTTACAACACCTCGCATTTCTCTTCACCATCCATATGAAATTTCGATAGTTGTGGAAAGCAGTAGCACAGAGTCACCGCTTCGTTTACACCTTGTCTACACTTTAAAAATCATCTGGTTATCTTACTCGTACCGCGATACCCGTCGCGCTGTTTACTGCGCCCTCTATCACATCCTGGTGAAATATCCGGTTACCGCCATGCTTGCCATATTGGCGCAGACTATTGTTTTTGTACGGGGATTTTTTTGCACTTTTGGCACAAATAACCCATGGCGTGCCGCCTTTATCATTCCGACAGGAGTAGCAGCAATGCGTACAAAACAGGCTATATGGACTCTATCCACCCTCTGTTTGACCGTGCTTTCTGCACAGGCGGCAGGGCTTCCAGACAAAATTGGTGCCGGTGAAGGGCAGCTCGATATTATCGCGTGGCCGGGTTACATCGAACGTGGTGATACCGACAAAGCCTACAATTGGGTGACGGATTTCGAAAAAGAGACCGGTTGTAAGGTGAACGTGAAAACGGCGGCCACCTCTGACGAAATGGTCAGTTTGATGGCGAAGGGCGGTTACGACCTGGTGACCGCATCGGGCGACGCCTCATTGCGCCTGATTATGGGTAAACGTGTGCAGCCGATTAATACTGCGCTTATCCCTAACTGGAAAAATATTGATCCGCGCCTGGTAAAAGGCTCGTGGTTTAACGTCGACGGCAAAGTGTATGGCACGCCGTATCAGTGGGGGCCAAACCTGCTGATGTACAACACCAAAACTTTCCCGACACCGCCTGACAGCTGGAGCGTGGTGTTCGTCAAACAAGACTTGCCTGACGGCAAAACCAATCAGGGCCGAGTGCAGGCTTATGATGGGCCGATTTACATTGCCGATGCCGCGTTGTTTGTTAAAGCCACACAGCCACAACTTGGCATTACCGACCCGTACCAACTCACCGAAGAACAATACGCGGCAGTGCTGAAGGTACTGCGTGACCAACACGGTCTGATTCACCGCTACTGGCATGACACCACAGTGCAAATGAGCGACTTCAAAAACGAAGGGGTGGTGGCCTCCAGCGCCTGGCCGTATCAGGCCAACGCCCTGAAAGGGGAAGGCCAGCCGATTGGTACCGTATTCCCGAAAGAGGGCGTCACCGGTTGGGCAGATACCACCATGCTGCATGCTGATGCGAAACATATGAACTGCGCCTACAAATGGATGGACCACTCGCTAAAAGCGAAAGTTCAGGGTGACGTAGCGGCCTGGTTTGGCTCACTGCCTGCCGTGGCTGAAGGTTGTAAAGCCAGTACCTTGCTCGGCGATAAAGGCTGTGAAACCAACGGCTACAACTACTTCGATAAGATCGTGTTCTGGAAAACCCCGGTAGCCGAAGGCGGTAAATTCGTGCCGTACAGTCGCTGGACCCAGGATTACATCGCCATCATGGGTGGCCGTTAAGCCTGGAGGAGTTATGCCGTACGCTGTGCAGTTTCGAAACGTCTCGCGCCTTTACGGTGATGTGCGAGCCGTAGATAACGTCTCAATTGATATTGAAGACGGGGAGTTTTTCTCCATGCTCGGGCCATCTGGCTCGGGCAAGACCACCTGCTTACGGCTGATTGCGGGCTTTGAACAGGTCACCTCCGGCGAAATCGCCATTTTCGGCAAACCGGCGCAAGACGTGCCGCCTTATCAACGGGATGTGAATACCGTCTTCCAGGACTACGCCTTATTCCCCCATATGACGGTGCTGGAAAATGTTGCTTATGGTTTGATGGTCAAAGGCGTGGATAAGAAAACTCGCCTCGCCAAAGCGCAAGAAGCACTCGAGCGCGTGGCACTGGGTTTTGTTCACGCTCGTAAACCGTCGCAACTTTCCGGTGGGCAGCGGCAACGTGTGGCGCTGGCACGTGCCTTAGTCAATCGCCCACGTGTCTTGTTGCTGGATGAACCGCTGGGCGCGCTGGATCTCAAACTGCGTGAACAGATGCAGGGCGAGTTGAAAAACCTGCAGCGTGAATTGGGCATCACTTTTATTTTTGTCACCCATGACCAAAGTGAAGCGTTGTCGATGTCCGACCGCGTGGCGGTGTTTAACAATGGCCGTATCGAACAAGTTGATACGCCACGCCAGTTGTATATGAAACCGCGCACTGCGTTTGTGGCGAGTTTTGTGGGCACTTCAAACGTGTTGCAACCGGCGCTTTCCGGGAAAGTATGTGGCGAAGAAGCGTTATTTTCACTGCGCCCTGAACATATCGTCCTGAGTAATGAACCGAGCCTCAGCAACGAAATTCGTGTCAATGGCATGATTCAGGAAATCCACTATCAAGGGGCGGCAACGCGTTTTGAACTGCGTCTTGCCGGTGGCGAAAAACTGTTGGTCAGTGAGGCGAACCCGCAACGCATTATCAGCGAAGAACGCTATCAAATCGGCCAGCAGGTCACCGCAGTCTGGCCCCGGGCGGCGATGGTTCCGTTGCTGGGGGAAGGATGAAATGGATATGAGTCTTCCCGCATCCCATCCTGACAACCGCCTGATGCGCCGCGTTGCTACGTTTTTGTGGCAACGCCCTGGATTCTGGCTGGCTTTGTTACTGCTGCCACCATTGCTGTGGTTTGGTGTTATTTATCTGGGGTCGTTGCTGACACTGTTGTGGCAAGGATTTTACACCTTCGATGATTTCACCATGTCGGTCACGCCAGACCTGACGTTCGCCAACATTGCCGCACTGTTTAACCCGGCGAATTACGACATTATTTTGCGCACGCTAACCATGGCGATCGCCGTGACGATCGCCAGTGCGGTGTTGGCGTTTCCGATGGCGTATTTCATGGCGCGCTATACCACCGGCAAACTCAAAGCGTTTTTCTATATCGCGGTGATGTTGCCGATGTGGGCGAGCTACATCGTGAAAGCGTATGCCTGGACATTGTTGCTTTCACGCGATGGTGTGGCGCAGTGGTTTCTTGGACACATGGGTCTGGAGCCGTTGCTTAACCTGATGCTGACCATTCCGGCAATCGGCGGCAATACGCTGTCGACTTCTGGTTTTGGCCGCTTCCTGGTGTTTCTCTATATCTGGCTGCCGTTCATGATTTTACCGATTCAGGCCGCACTTGAGCGCTTGCCGCCGTCATTGTTACAGGCATCGGCAGATTTGGGGGCTCGCCCGGCTCAAACCTTCCGCCATGTGATTTTACCGCTGGCGATTCCAGGTGTGGCGGCGGGTTCAGTGTTTACCTTTTCGCTCACCCTCGGTGATTTTATTGTGCCGCAGCTGGTGGGCCCGCCGGGGTATTTCATCGGCAACATGGTCTATTCCCAGCAAGGGGCAATTGGCAACATGCCGATGGCCGCGGCCTTTACGCTGGTGCCGATTGTATTGATCGCCATTTATCTTTCACTGGTGAAACGACTGGGGGCTTTCGATGCACTCTGAACGCGCTCCGTTACTGCTGAAAATCGCCGCCTGGGGCGGGGTGATTTTCCTGCATTTCCCCCTGCTGATTATCGCGCTTTATGCCTTTAACACCGAAGAAGCCGCATTCAGCTTTCCACCCAAAGGGCTGACGCTGCACTGGTTCAGCGTTGCCGCATCGCGCGGCGATATTCTGGATTCGGTGACGTTGTCACTTAAAATTGCTTCACTGGCAACACTACTTGCTTTGATTCTCGGGACATTGGCCGCTGCGGCACTCTGGCGGCGGGAATTCTTTGGCAAAAATGCCATCTCGTTATTACTGCTGTTACCGATTGCTTTGCCGGGAATTATCACCGGTATTGCGTTGTTAACCGCCTTTAAAATGATGAATTTTGAACCCGGTTTCCTGACTATTGTGGTGGGCCACGCAACGTTTTGCGTGGTGATTGTGTTTAACAACGTCATCGCCCGTTTCCGTCGCACCTCTTATAGTTTAATTGAAGCTTCGATGGATCTGGGGGCTGACGGCTGGCAAACCTTCCGCTATGTGATTTTGCCGAATCTCGGCTCGGCACTGTTAGCCGGAGGCATGCTGGCGTTCGCGCTGTCATTTGATGAAATTATTGTCACCACCTTTACCGCCGGACACGAACGCACCTTGCCGTTGTGGCTGCTCAACCAGCTTGGGCGCCCACGTGAAGTTCCGGTTACTAATGTGGTGGCGTTGATGGTGATGCTGATGACCACCATTCCGATTCTAGGGGCGTACTGGCTGAGCCGTGGCGGAGATGACGTCGCGGGCAGCGGTAAATAACGTTGAGAAGGGTATCACTATGCAAAGCCAGCTATTAATTAACGGCCAGTTAGTAGACGGCCTCGGGGAAAAGTTACCGGTCTACAATCCGGCAACCGGTGAAGTGCTGTTGGAAATCGCCGAAGCCACGGCGAACCAGGTTAATGACGCAGTGACAGCGGCGGATAACGCCTTCGCCAGTTGGGGGCAAACCACGCCGAAAGAGCGCGCCGAACATCTGCTGAAACTGGCTGATGTGATTGAGCAAAATGGCGATGTGTTTGCCCGCCTGGAATCGCAAAACTGCGGCAAGCCTTATCACTGCGTGTTGAATGATGAAATTCCCGCGGTGGTGGATGTGTTCCGCTTCTTTGCGGGCGCAAGCCGCTGCCTGAACGGACTGGCGGCGGGGGAATATCTGAGCGGTCATACTTCGATGATCCGCCGTGATCCGGTGGGTGTGGTGGCGTCTATCGCGCCGTGGAACTACCCGTTGATGATGGCAGCCTGGAAACTCGGCCCGGCACTTGCCGCTGGTAACTGTGTGGTGATTAAACCGTCTGAAATCACCCCGCTTACTGCGTTTAAGCTGGCGGAACTGGCGAAAGATATTTTCCCGGCAGGTGTGTTAAATGTGCTGTTTGGGCGCGGGCAAACGGTCGGCGATGTGCTGACCGGTCACCCGAAAGTGCGCATGGTGTCGCTAACCGGTTCGATTGCTACCGGTGAACATATCATCAGCCATACCGCGCCTTCGATTAAGCGCACTCATATGGAGCTGGGCGGCAAAGCGCCGGTAATTGTGTTTGATGATGCCGACCTGGATGCGGTAGTGGAAGGCGTGCGGACTTTTGGCTATTACAACGCGGGCCAGGACTGTACCGCAGCCTGTCGTATCTACGCGCAGAAGGGTATTTACGACAAACTGGTTGAGAAACTGGGGGAAGCGGTCAGCAGCCTGAAAGTTGGCGCGCCGGAAGATGAATCTACCGAACTTGGGCCGTTAAGTTCTGCCGCACATCTTGAGCGGGTCAACAACGCGGTGAATGCCGCCAAAGCTCTGGCACATGTCAAAGTGGTAACGGGCGGGGCGAAAGTGGACGGGCCGGGATATTACTTCCAGCCAACCTTGCTTGCGGGGGCGAAGCAGGAAGATGACATCGTGCAGAAAGAAGTTTTCGGTCCGGTGGTGAGCGTGACCGCATTTGATGAAGAAGAGCAGGTTTTGGGCTGGGCGAATGATTCCAGCTACGGCCTGGCCTCTTCAGTCTGGACAAAAGATGTGGGCCGCGCGCATCGCCTTAGCGCTCGCTTACAGTACGGTTGTACCTGGGTGAATACCCATTTCATGCTGGTTAGTGAAATGCCACATGGTGGGCAAAAACTGTCGGGTTACGGCAAAGACATGTCACTGTTTGGGCTGGAGGATTACACCGTTGTCCGCCATGTTATGATTAAACATTAAGACGCCAATAAGCGGTTGTGCTCATGAAGTCTATAATTTAGGTGTGCCACACTGATGTGCTTTCTTTTGAGGGGTTACTATGAAGAAATATGTATTAATGCTGCTGGCCGCCGTGTTCATGGCAGGCGCTATACCCGCACAGGCAACTGAGCAATCAGAGCAACGCCAGGATGCCCGAGGCGTGCGCCAGGACACGCGCGAAAATTCTCGACAAACCAAACAAGATTGTCGCAATGGCGTGTTCGGTAATGCTGATTGCCGTCAAGAACACCGTCAGAATAAACGGGAAGGCCGACAAACCGCCCGCGATATCAAGTACTGAAAGTGCGAGGTGGGGCATTCGGCCGGACAATATGGATACTCATGTTTGACCCCACACTCCAGGAGTTTTCACCTTGCGAGTTGGCTCAGACACACATAAATTTGTAGGAGTATCCACACTAACAGGAATGAATATGCGTAAGCCTCGCTCTTTATTAACTGCTGCGACGGTTGCTCTTACACTGTCCATCTTTTCCGTGTCAGCATTAGCAAATCCTGGCAATGGAAACGGTGGTGGTAATGGTGGCAGCCAGGGAAACAGTAATGGCAATGGTAATAAGGGAAATAGCGGTAACAAATCCGATAAATCGGCTAAAGCGGATAAGAGTGATAAAGGAAACGGTAATTCAAAAGAAAATCAAGGGAGCCGTAAAAACTACGGCAAGCCAGACCACGTCGATACCGACATCACATTTAATGATGCGCGACGTTTAGCGGTTAACTATGGTTTTACCGGATATAAACCGTTGCCTCCAGGCATTGCAAAAAACCTGGCACGCGGTAAACCGTTACCTCCGGGTATCGCGAAGAAATCGGTCCCGGGCACTATGCTGAATCAACTGCCTTATTATCCTGGCTATGAATGGCAGGCGGTTGGTCAGGACCTCGTGTTAGTCGCACTCAGTACCGCGATTGTGACTTCTGTTATTAATGGTGTATTTGATTAACTGGTTTGTGCATAAAAAAAGCTCGCCTCGGCGAGCTTTTTTGTCTTTGTTAGTTTAGTGATCCAGATACAGGTAGTGCATCCAGCTGGTCATACGCAGTAGCACCTTACGCATCACCGACACATGGGTGAAATGGTCGGAATAGACGGCGACCTGGCCAAAAATCCCATCAGGTAACGCATCAACATCTGCATTAGGTGCAAGCTCAATTATCGCCAACACGCCGTCACTTCCTGGGGTTAACGTCAATGATTGCAGCGTACCTTGTGCCTGATAAGAACCACCAGGGACGACCGGCAAAACAGAGGTGAGTTTTCCAGGGAAAACCTGTCCTGGGAGTGCATTAAACACCACTTCGGCTTCATCACCAGGTTTTAAACGTAACAGCGAGTTTTGCCTGAATTGCGCGACAATCAGGCGTTTTTGTTGCGGTATAAACACCATCACCGGGCGCAACGGCAGGGCGGCCGCATAGGTACCTGGGCGGATTAACACTTGAGTCACGTAACCGTCACTCGGAGCACGAACCACGGTTTGGTTAAGGTTGTATTTGGCTTCTGCAAGCTGGGCGCGCAGGCTAACAATCTGGGATTGTTCGCCGTTGACCATGCTATCTAACTGGCTTTTGATTTGTGACTGCTCAGCAACCGAGCCTTTTACCAGTGCGTCCTGTGCAAGATAATTTTGTCGGGCATTATCAATATCACTTTCAGAGAACGGGTTAACCTTCGCTTTACTGCCCTGAAGGTAACGTTGGTAATCTTTGTACAATCTGTCGCGTTCTGCACTGACACGGGCCGTATTGGCAATGGCGGCATCAAGTTCTGATTTGAGTGACTCCGTACTATGAATGGCAGTGGTTAAATCAGCCTGAAGTCTGTCTACCCGTGCCTGATAGCGAGTGGGTTCTAATTTAAACAGCACTTCTCCTTTTTTAATCATTGTATTTTGTTTATCGGTCACTTCACTCACTATCCCTGTGACTTGTGGCGTCAGCGGAATTGAAATAACCGCTTTTTGCGCCAGGAAAGTATAAGGGTGGTTGTAGTTCATTAATAAAATGAGCGCGCCAATTAAAAACACTCCTCCCAATGCAGCGGTTGGCACTGTCCATTTATTTACTGGTATTTTAAATATCTTGAATATTGACCATGCCAAAGCAACATATGTCAGGATAATGAGTAAATCCATGATATTACTCCGATGGAGTTATTTTATTGTTATCTAACTTTTGCTCCAGCTCAGTCACCCTTTGCTGTAACGAAGCCAGTGTAATCTCTGGGTCTTGCTGCATCCCCCAGCCGCGTTCCGGGCGATAAAGAGTGGCCCAAATCCATAAGAACGGCCATATAACATGCAGGGTAAACAAACTCACCCAACCAGCGACATGAATCGCATCGGCATGTGGGTGATTACGTGATTTAGCAATAAGATAAGGAATGTCGTGAAGAATAATGATCCCGTAAAAGATAATGAGAAACACAAAAATAAGCACACCAAGCGCAAAGTAGTTTAGAAACATAATGGCCTCGAATCATAGAGCGATAAATCTAATCTAAAGATAGTCGCTATCCGGCACTGAGATTATGATTCAGATAAAATCACCCCTTAATGATTAGTTATTTCCATTTAATAAGTTGATGACGCTTGCACTTTTCTTTAAGACAGAGGTTTTCACTACTTAGTGCCGGCGTCATCACCTTTATATATTGTTAATTATTCCGTTTCATCGCGAATATCAGTCGATGCACCATTTTTCTGAACCGATTCAATCCCTTTCTGTGCAGCCGCTTTCGAGGCATACATTTCGCTTTGGGCGATAATTTGCCCGTTAGAGGCCTTTAACACGAAATAAAATGGTTCGGCAGTCGCCTTCGCTGATTTCTTTAAAACGTAGTGACCCATAAAAAATCTCCGCTTTACCCCAGACCCTTTGTCTGGTGAGTAGCTTAAATATAGTGCAATCAATCAATGAGGTGGCTGAGGAGGGGGCGTGATTGTTAAAACTTGATATACGCCACAAAAAAGAGCATATTTTATAGCGTAATTTCACTGCAATCAGCTTATAAAAATGTCGGTTTATCAGAAGATGTTGGTTTTTTATGTGGTCATGTCGTTAATAACCGCGATTATTACATGGTTTTTATCTCGGGATAAAAAGAGCATCAAACTGTTATGTTCTGTGCTGGTAGGGGCAACCTGGCCAATGAGTTTCCCTGTCGCGTTGTTGTTTTCTCTGTTTTAAACTCTCTATACTTCAACTAGTTAAAGAACAGGAACGGTACGTGATGAATGACATAACTTTTTTCCAGCGCTTTGAGGGTGATATTGTTGCCGGCCGTAAAACAATCACGCTGCGTGATGTCTCTGAGTCGCACTTTACGGCAGGCCAGCAATTACGTGTCGGGCGTTATGAAGACGATGTCTATTTTTGCACCATCGAAGTGATCAGTGTGATGCCGGTGTTGCTCGGGCAACTGACTGACGAGCATGCGCGTCAGGAAAATATGACGCTGCCTCAGCTTAAAGAGGTGATTGCGGATATTTATCCAGGTCTGAATGAGCTTTATGCGATTGTTTTTAGGTTGGTTACTGCGGCTTAAAAAACAAAGGAAGGGGAGTTTCCCCTTCCTGAAATTTCACCTACTGACTGGCTTTCTTCAACATCTGATACAACTCATCTTTTAGCCGCAACTTCTCTTTTTTCATCTGCATGACTTTTTCGTTGTATCCCGTCCCTTGCGGCCCCTCCTTGCGTAAAATTTCATCATCAAGCTGATTGTGCTTGTCAAACAAGCTGAGGAAACGCGGGTTGGCGGATTTTAATTCGGTAATCAATTCACGGTACTCAGGAAACATTGCAAACCTCCGGAGTCGAGTAGGTAGGTGATGAATGGATAAGCCCTGGCAATTGCTGCCATTTGCAGTGTAGGCACCGCTCGGCCTGAATTGGAAGCACCGCTTGGTAAGGGTTTGTCAATTTGAGATCCACGAGGCGCGTTAACAATTTAGATTAAATTTTCGGCATGTTACGCCTTGCTTAACGGCAAAAATTGTTAACGACAATCTTATTTCCGTGTGCTAAAACATATCTATGATATATCTTACGCATTCAAAAATGAGAAACAGATGACCTTACAAACCAAACCTAATCTTCCACAACGCGTCAAAAACGAGCTTAAATTTCGTCAGTTAACCGTAAAAAGCAAAGAAACCGTTGCGGGTTGTTTTTATCGCATTGTTTTCAGCAGCCCAGAATTAGCAGGTTTCACCTCGCGGGGGTTTGATGACCATGTGAAAGTGTTTTTCCCGCCAGAAAGTGGTGAGTTTGCTCGCCCGTCAGTCACTGACGACGGCATTGTCTGGGGGGAGGGTCCGCGTCCCA
>Ga0207696_1001086_pt1 | contig 16023 bp, 15 predicted proteins | sample KBSS54metaG_FD_184403 | JGI IMG/M metagenome (GOLD analysis project Ga0207696, IMG submission 184403) | Switchgrass rhizosphere microbial communities from Kellogg Biological Station, Michigan, USA - KBS S5-4 metaG (SPAdes) (version 2) | ecosystem: Host-associated > Plants > Roots > Rhizosphere >...
CCTTGCACCGGGAACTGGGGCGGCAGCCAGACGGGGGCTTTGCTTATTTTGGACATTACCTAGGCTCCTGGCCATGCAATGGGGTCTTGATACAACGTGCGGGATCAACCGCCTGGGCGAGCAGGAGACTGGCTAGCATCGCCACCCTGCCGCCCATCAGCGAATGCCTTGCCATCCATGTTTCCCCGCAATTGCAGGTTCGCTTACCCAGGCCTGACGCAGGTGCTCAAGGATAAGTGCCTCGCGCTGAGCGGTTGTCAGCAGACCGGCCGAGCTGGCAGCCAACATCCCGCTGTAGCATCCGCGAAAACGCTGTTCCGCTCCCCATTCGCCGGGAAGTTCCGCGGCGAGACTAGCCATTGCTGCGGTGGCGTCACTGGCGCAACAGAGCACGTCGACCTGACTGTCACTGAGTTCAAGTGGCGTGAACGGATCGTCGATCACTGGACTTTGGGCTTTCCCCAGCAGGTGCTGGGGCAAGCAATCGCGGTCAAGCCAGCTCCAGAACAAGGCGGGCTGTAACCATGCTTGCTGCTGCTCAGACGTCAGTACGTGACTGAACAGCAAGGGAAACAGCCGCGGATCGTAGTAACGCAGTAACCCCAGGCACCCTCCGTTGAGTGCCTCAATGCAGCGACCAAGGTGTTCTGCGAGTATCGCAAAGGGCCAACTAGACGCCAGGGTCATTACAACGGGTAGACCGTTGGTTGCCTGCAGCAAACCCAAAAGCCATTGCTTTTGCAGCGGCTGTGTCAGATCCACTCGCACCAGCAGGGGTGCCAGATCTTCTGCACCTTCCTCCGGCAAGCCGGTGAACAGGGAGTACCAATCCAGCGGTGGGTCGACGCTAAGCACACTGGGTCGCATCGGTAACTCGCAACCGGCCTGATCGATGATCACATGCAGATAGGTGGTCTGTGCCTGCTCGCACGCGCGCAGCAGAAGATTGAGCCACCGAGTGCTCGCTTGTGTGCTCATGCCTGGGCCTCCCTGAGCACGAAGCCCTGAGCAGCGGCTTGCGCCTTCTTCAAGCATTCCTTGCACACTGCTCCCGGCAACTCAGGGAGTTCGAAGGTTTCACCTGCAGGGGGATTGAATCTGTGTTTGCCCTTGAGACTGAGCAGCCCCGGGCTATGAATCTGAATTTCGCCTTGGTCAGTAATACGGATGTAACCACCGCCACAGCCAAGCGTAATGCCTTTTTTGGCCGTCAATTGGATATGGCCCTCCACCGACTGGACGGTGATGTCGTGCTGAGCGATCAAATTGAGCAAGTCGCCATGCGACTCGATTTCTAAAGGGCCTTTGCCGGAGACCAGACGCATGCCTTGCTGTTGCGCCAACAAAGAGATGCCTTGGCCGGCGTGGGCAAATAGCTGCTTACCTGCAGCCAGGTTGAGTTCTTCATCTGTTTGAACATAGAGAGCTTCACCACTCTTCAAGAGCAGGCTCGCCGGCGTCACTGCGCCGATACCATCCGGTGCGCTTAGCAGGATTGCGGAACCTTTGAGGTTTTCTGCCTGAGACTCGAAGCGGCTCAAACCCTCAACGTCAGGCTGGTGGCTGCGATGGCTCTGTGCAATTTGGTGCCACTGGGTCAATTGTCGCTTCGCACTTTCTAACTGAGCGCTGGCGCGCTCCATGGTGAGCGCTTCTCCAGCAGCATCTGCTTGCACATCAGCACTGATGAACACTCCCTTGCCACCGCGAATCGCCCCCCAACCGTCGGTGCGCAACTCAAAACCTTCGCCACGTTTTTGATTGTTAGCATCCACCAAATGCCCCAGATTGAGCTGGCTCTTGCCACTGTGCTCGGTACTGAGCTTGATATGCTCCTGCCCGCGCGTATCGTCCATGCGCAACTTGTTGTTGGCGGGCGTGCGTAGCACGTTGCGTTTGTAGTTGCGCAGCGTTACATGGTCGGGATGCTGGCTGTCGTGCAGGGCATGCGCGATGTAGGGGCGGTCCGGGTCGCCTTGTTCGAACGCCACCGCCACTTCCGTACCGCAGATCAACGGCAGGTGCAGGCCGTGCGTGTCACCGGCGTAAGGTCGTGCCAGCCGTAGCCAGACACTCTCCTCTCCCGCTTTCCAATTGTCCCGATCGAACAGGAAGTTCACCCGGTATCGGCCCTCCAGGTCGATATGGCCATAGGGGTCGTTCTGCTGAGTACTGGTGACCCGCGCTGGTACCGTCCCGGCGATCTGCGGCTTGTTCGGCAATGGAGGTCGAAAGCATATCGACTCTGAGTAGGGAATCGCCTCGAAGGTGACTTCCAGACTACGGTCCCGAGCAGCCTCGACGGTCAAATGCGTCATGACGACTCCAGGGTCGAAGACTTGGGGTGCCCCATCAGTGATCGTAACCACTTGCCCCGGAGCGAGTGCGACGCTGCTGCTGATGCCACTGCAGCGGGTTTGCCCATTAAGGAAGCGTTCATGGTTCAGGCGCGCATAGAAGTAGCCACTCTCGCTTTCCAGGTCCTCATCCTGGGCGATTGCGTCACCCAGCGCGGTGTAGGGTTCGCCGTAGTGGTAACCCTCACCATAGGTTGTCGTCGCATGCCGGCTGTGATCTACGTCCCCCTCCAGGAAAGCCGCCGCATCGCGGTGGTAATAGGCGCGAACGTTGATGTGCTGCTCCACCACCTCATGGCTGACCTGCAGCGCCCAGACGCCATCCTGGCCGTTGCTGGTCAGGCCAGACAGGGGGCGGAGCGGCAGACTGACGTCGAACTGATAATGTTGCTGGTGATCGTGAAACTCGACAACGTCGATAAACAGCTTGTCGTTGTGCGTGAAGCGGTACCAAATGCCCACCTCTGCCAACAGGCGACTGATGAAGGCAAGGTCACTTTCACCGTACTGCATGACCTGTTCACGCTTGGGGTATTCGCGAGCCAGGTCGAACAGAAAGTGCTGACCTTCGAATTGGTGGCGGCTGCGCAAGATGCTCTCGACGATTTCTGGAACCGACTGGTGCTGGTAGATCCGGTACTGTTTGCCACGGCTGAGCAGCGCCAAGCGAGCCTGCAGGGTCACCTCATAACGGGCTTCATCTTTGGAGCTGGAGAGGCGCTTGAAACCCGTAATCACGCCATGCAACGTACGTGACGCCGCCCCAGAGATCGCATTGGCCGGTGTCTGCTCGGACGACCCCATCTGAAAACTGGCGTCCTTCCCGAGGACTTTGGCGACATCAATATCCTGCATGGCAGAGGTAAACGCCACCGTGTACTTGAACGGTTGACTCAGCCATTCCTTACCTATGAACGACAGTACATCGAGCTCAACCGCATCGAGTTCATCGATTTCAAGCGTGTAATGGTTATGGATGGAACCTAGTAAAGGCTTCGTCATGATCAAGCCCTCTCGACAGCCAGCAGCGCTGCGTCGTGTTCATCGGAAAAACTCAAACTGATGCCGCTGTCCTCGCAGTGCCCGAGCGTCACTGTTTGAGTAGGCTGCCCGAGGGCTTGGCGCTGTAGTAACTGCTGACTCAGCACTGGCAGAATCTGCTGGTTCAGCAAGCTGTCGATGTTGCGGGCGCCGGTATCGGGCAGCAGGCAGGCGGCGACCAAGGCCTCGTACAGCGAGTTGTCCACCTCGCACTGCAAGCCGTAATGACGCTGAAGCCGCTTGGCAACCTGGTTGAGTTTGATCGCGACAATGCGCTTGAGCGCGCCAGCGTCCAGTGGGCGGTAGATCAATGTCTGGAAGCGCGCCAAAAGTGCAGGCTGAAAGTGCGCGCGCAGCACGGGCCGCAACAGTTCATGCAGTGCGGCGTCCTCGATATCTGGCTGACGCTCGACACAACCTTGCAGCAGGTCACTGCCCAGGTTAGAGGTCATCAGGATCACGGTATTGCGAAAATCGATCTCCCGCCCTTCGCCATCGCGCATGACGCCGCGATCGAACACCTGGTAGAACAGGTTGAGCACATCACGGTGGGCCTTTTCGACTTCGTCCAGCAGCACGACGCTGTAGGGGCGCTGGCGAACGGCCTCGGTGAGCACACCACCTTGGCCGTAGCCAACATAACCAGGCGGTGACCCTTTCAGCTGGCTGACGGTGTGCGCCTCTTGGTACTCGGACATGCTCAGGGTGATGAGCGACTTTTCTCCGCCGAACAGGCTACTGGCCAGGGCATGCGCCGTTTCCGTCTTGCCGATGCCACTGGTGCCCACCAGCAGGAAGACGCCCATCGGCGCATTGTCGTTCGTCAACCCTGTGCGGGCGGCACGTAGCCGTTGAGCAAGTGCAAGCAGGGCTGGCTCCTGACCGACAACGCGTTCGGCCAGCTGATCTTCCAGGTTCAACAAGCTGGCATGTTCGTCCTTGAGCAAGCTGCCCAGGGGCACCCCTGTCCAGTCGGCGATCACTTCAGCCACACTGCGGGCACACACGTCGAGCGACAGTAGCGGCCGACTCCCCTGTACGTAGCTCAGTTCTTGTTGCAACTGCGCGCAGGCCGCTGTATCGACCTGTTCAGCCTGGCGGATGTCGAGCAGCTGGTGCGTAAGCTCAAGCTCTTTTTGGTACTGCAGCTCCAGCGCAACCTGCTGGCTCTCCAGTTGAACCAGCTGGGCGTTGATCTTCGCCAAACGAGGCTCAATCACCCTGCCGGTAAGCCGTGCATCCTCTTCCAGCGCAGTTCGCTCTGCAGTCAAGGCCGTCTTCTGAGACTTGATGTGAACCAGCGCCTGCGGCTCACAATCCAGGCTGATGCGAACGCGTGCGCAGGCGGTATCTATCAGGTCAACCGCTTTATCAGGCAGGCGGCGCCCCGTCAGAAAGCGCCGCGACAAGCTAACCGCCGCCTGCACGGCTGCGTCTTGAACATGCACACCATGGTAGGTGACGTAACGCGCTTTAAGCCCGCGCAACATCAAGCAAGCATTGGCATCATCCGGCTCATCCACCTTGATCATCTGAAAGCGCCGCTCCAGCGCCGCATCGCGCTCGAAGTACTGCTTGTATTCGCTCCAGGTCGTGGCAGCGATGGTTCGCAGTACGCCACGCGCCAGGGCCGGCTTCAGCAGGTTCGCCGCATCAGCGCCGCCTGCCTGATTGCCAGCACCGATCAAGGTGTGTGCCTCATCGATGAACAGAAGTACCGGTGCCTCGGATTGCTGGACGGCCTCAATCACGTTCTTGAGCCGCTGCTCGAACTCGCCTTTGACCCCGGCTCCGGCCTGAAGCAGCCCCAGGTCCAGCGTACGGATGCTCACCGGTTTCAGGCTGTCAGGGACATCGCCGCTGGCAATGCGCAACGCAAGCCCCTCAACCAAGGCGGTTTTTCCGACACCGGGATCGCCGACCAGAATGGGGTTGTTCTTGCGGCGACGGCTCAGCACATCAATTACTTGACGAATTTCATCGTCACGACCGAAGACCGGGTCGATCTGCCCCGCTGCGGCCTTGGCGGTTACATCATGACTGAACTGATCCAGCGCCGACTGCGTCGCATTGTCATCAGAGCAAGCTGCAGACCTGGTGTCCCGTCCCACTTCTGACCTGAACGGCGACATCAGAACCGGCCGGCCTTCTTCCGAATCGAGTTCAAGCAGCGCTTGCACGTGTTGAAGTTGCGTTGGCACTACACTCAGTAAAGGCCAAGCGGCTGAGCATTTAAGTAAATCTGGTGCCTCAATCAAGGCGCCCAATACGTGCACGGAACGCAGTTGCTCACAGTCACGATCCAGCGATGCCAGTAACCAAGCACTACTGATCAACTGCTGCAACTCTAGACTTAATTGGGGCTTGCCAAGTACGCTGCGCGGCAACGTATCGAAGTGTTCAAGTAATCCTTGCCACAGGGCTTCCACATCCCAGCTATAGCGGCGGGCGATGACTACAAGATCACCCTCTCCTTGCTCGAACAACTTAAACACCCAGTGTTCAATACTGATATGACTGTGCCCGCGTGCCTGACACAACGACGCGGCCGCCGTCAGTGCCTGGGTGCAATAAGCGTTGAGACGGCGGAGCAAACGGGTAGGATCGTGTGCCATTCAGGGCATCCTTGTCGTCAATGATCAATGTAACGTCATGAGCGCGACGTATCTGAAAAGCCCAGGTGTATTTGGCTGAACGCCCGCGCACGGACGCTCAACCCAATACACTGGAGGCCGTCAGCAGGTACCGACCGACGGCCGTGTTTTATCAGGCGGTGGTCCGTTCGTTCCAAGAATCCGAATGGATGATGTTTCCATCCTTATAGGTCCAGACAATTTTCTCGTAGCGAAGCTCGACCAACTCCAGATGGTTGTGCCTTTCTTTTGCCGGGTCTTTTACGTCATGCATCTTGGGTGCAACTTTCACGACCTTGACGTTCTCCAACTTGGTGTTGAAGTATTCAACTTCCTGGCCAGCGTCATTGATTTTGTACCATTTGAATTCCGCTTCTTTGAGCGTCTGGCCGGTTGTCACGGCCTTATAGAGATATGGGGAGGAGGCATCGATTTCTTTTGTAAAAACAAAAGGCGTATGAATTCGCGTACCCGTCAATTTGCCAGTATTGTTATCCGTAGGGATGTACAGATCATGATCCTGGCCGACCACTTCAATACTGCCCTCCCGGTCTTTGACATCGACCGAGCCTTTGATATCGGCACCGCCATCGTCTTTCAGCCACAGGTAAACAGGAATAGCCATTAGAAATCCTCTTTCAAGTGTTGGAGGTCGCGGAATGCGACAGGGGTTGCAGGCCTGAGCCCGCAGTCGAGGACTGGCACGCCCCCGCCTCCGGTACCAGGCGAATCTCAACTCGGCGATTGGCCGACCGTCCTTGTTCCGTGTCATTGCTCGCAATTGGCCGACTGGCTCCCAGGCCTTGCACCGCGAAGCAGTTGCTGGGGATGTCCCCCATGTGTTGAATCCAGTCATGTACTGCGGCCGCGCGTGCTCGCGACAAACGCAGATTCTGTTGGTCGCTGCCCGTCCCGTCCGTGTGCCCCGTGATCACAATCAGCCAGCCTGGCTGGGCCTTGATGCCCGCCAACGCCGTGACCAGAACCTTGGTTGACTCCGGTTTCAACTGCGCGCTGCCACTGCTGAAAAGTGAGAGGCTGTCCAAGCGAACCATTGCAGGCCTGTCGGGCGAAGCCTGAGGTATCGTCGGGCTGCGGTGCCCGTTGATGGCTGCCCGCAGTGATAGGCGTAGCTTTTCGCCCTGATACAAGCCAAGGCCCAGCGACCACGGCGCCCCTTGGCGGTAATAGGTGTCCAGGCGTTGCGCATCCTGGTGAAGCACAGCCAGGGCGGCCTCCCGTTGCAGCGCCTGGCCAGGACTAGCACTCACCGAAACAGTGGCATAACGCCGTAGGTCGTCTGTGACCTGGCGTACCAGCAATGTGTTCTGCCATGCAGAGCTGGCCAAAGCGATGGAGACTGCCAGTACAAACAGCCAGACACCGATCAGCACCGCCCTGGGTTGCCCACTGTTTCGAGCACTGCGAGACAGTAAATGCAGCAGAGCGTCAGGAAACGGCAATGACGCATTGGCATCATCAGTGCCACCCTGGTTAAAGCAGAGCCCGGTCCGCGTTTGCAGCCAGCGGTGCCATAGGTTGTTTTGATGGCGCCTGCCGGAAATGGGTGCCCATGCAACGGCAACGGCGTTGGCGGCTGCGATCTCCTGGTGAGAAGGCCGCACGTGCATTTCCGACATACACACGTCCCTCAACCAACCTGCCGCAGCGTTCAACTGCACTGTGTCTCTCAGTCGAGCAGCGCGGGAATCAGGGTCCTTGTCCCACCTCTGCCATTCAGCCAGGCTCATGCGCATACCTGACTCATGCACCTGCACACTTGACTTGGCCGCGGCCCAAGTGAACCAGGCTGTAGTCTGCGAAGTGCTCGGGAAATAGCCCACAACCAGCATCGACAGGGGGCTACCACGCTCGCGCAACATCACAACTTGGCGGTACACGCTGCGTAGCTCATTCGCCAACACTGCAGCGTCTGTGTGCATGTTGGGGTCCACAACCCACATGACACTCAGCTGGCCGTGCCATTCAGGCCGTAGCAGCAGCAGGCTGGCAACCGTTGTGGGCAGCTTCTGCCTGTCGGGCACCCGGACATAGCACCCCTCCCCCGTGACTCGCAACGCCCATTGCTCAGCGGGCACTGGACCAAACAGCTCAGCCAGACAATCCCCTACGACCAGAACAATGGGATGGCGGTAAGACCGAGCAGGCAAGCTGGCGCCATTGCTGCTTTGTAATTCTCGCCGTTTACCGGCGATACGCAGGCTTCGGCGCCACCCTGCCCATACTGCCAGCGCGACGAGCACGAAGATCGGGAGCTGCCATTCAAAAGCAAGCGGGAGCATGGCTATGAGCAACAAAGACAGCGTTCCGGCCCATAGCCAGAGCGCTTGCTCTTGTCTGCGCAACATCCCGCTCACTCCTGCACCCACAAGAGCGAGGCCACTGCCTCACCCAGCGTATGGTCAAGCCCCCACCAGGTACCTATCAACAGGCCTGCTGCGACCACCACGTGGGCCAGCGGGGACTGCAGCCACCGCCACATCGGTAGGCGTGAACTGCTCCCCACCTGGGTAACGAGAGACTGACTCGTATCAAAGGGGGGGACATGCGCATCGATTGCAGCGAACAGTTGCTGCCGCTCTGGGTGATTGACATCGCGGAAGCGCCCCTGAAAACCCAGCATCAGTACTCGCTGAAAGACCGTGAAGACGTAAGGGTGCGCAGAGGATTCACGCAGCACGGTGCGCATGTCTTCGTAAAGCGATTCACCAGCCTGATGACTGCTGAAAAACCTGGCCTGCAAGGTCTCCATTGCCCAATCCTCATGGGCCTTGCCCTCGGCGCAAGCGAGCACCGTCTCATCCAGCAAGGCACATTGCGCATGGCTGATAAGCTCGACGCTACGGCGATCCAGACCGTCCTCCTGAAGGCAGGCCCGAACATGCTCGACATCCGCCACGCAACGTGACCAAAGGTCCGGGCTACTGTGCGCACCTGTGCCGTGTCGCAACTCGACTACTAGCAAGTAGGTGTCCTGCAGCAAGGCGTCGATATCCGCCTTGGCTGCGCCGGGCTTCTGCTGAACGAGACTCATGAGCGCAGTACCGCAAACAGTTCAAGTTTGACGTCCTGAAACACGCTCGGCACATAGAGCGCGCACACGCCATCCGCCAACATGGCACGCCCTTTCTCATGCCTCAGATCCAGTGCGAAGTACTGGTTCTCCAAACGCAGCGGTATCGCCGCAGGCACATGACTCAAGGGTTTCAAGGGAACGCCATCGAGTGCTGCGTTGACGAGATAGTCCACATCATCAGGACAGCCGATCTTGCACAGCCTTGGAAACTGGCCCTGCACTTGCACGGCTGGCAGCCGGCAGTGCACAGACAGGTAAAAGTCCGCCCCTTCGGGCTCAAGCAAGCGAGGATCGTTCAGGGCAACCTGCCAACGGTTGGCACTGCGCGCTTCAAGTATCAAAGCCAGCACACGTGACGGCAGGCTCGCCTCCAGCAACGTGGAGAGCGTACGCATCAACGGTGGGAAAACGGCCTCAAGGTTCGCATGCTGATAGGCAGGAATGTCCTCGATGCTCTGGTCCAACGAAAACGTCAACAGCGCCCCTGCAAACTTCACCATCTGCTGGTACACCTGCTCCGGATGCCGACCAGGATGCGCTTTAAGGTCCGCCAACACGGGCTGGTAGGTATTCAGCGCATTGAGCAACCAGAACAACGTCACATCAGCGACAGCAAAATCTGCCATGCGCTGGTTGCTCTCGCGGCGCATCCCCATCAACCGCTCACGTTTGGAGGACAGCTGGGTCAACAAGTTATCCAGTTGAAGCAGCAATCCAGCGTGCGCATCAAACTTCAGCAAGGGGGGAATGTAGGCCAGATCAATCTCCCAACCACCCCGCCCATCCCGTACCAGGCGCGCTACTGGGCAGGTGAGGTAGTCGGCATTGTCATCATCATTCAGGCGCAAGCTCAGTGCATGTTCGAGCACGCTGATGGACTGCACTTCATCGCTGTAGTGATCCTGGACATCCCGCCATACCTGACGGTATCTGACGGGACGCTCGACTCTGCCACCTTCGAACAGGCAATTGTTGCCATTGGCCTGTTCCAGCGGCAAAGCCAGCACAACCGTTGCAGCTTGACTATCGCCAGGCAGCGCGCGTGATAGCTCCAAGGCACTGGGAAGTTGATCCAATCGATCAGTGTCAATCAACGTTCCATCCGGCATGCGGACATGCAGCCGAGTGGCCATGAGTTTACCCAGTTGCAGTGCATCCGCATCAAATGCGACTGCCCGGATACCCCATGGATGAACCCATGCCAATGAAGCAACAGTCTGATTGGTCCACGACTCAACGTGCGCCTGCTGCTGAAACTGCTGCGCAGACAACACCACGCCGGACGCCCACATAGGCCGATCGATCTTCACGTTCAAAGCTCCTGGCGCCGTCAAGATTTTGCTTTGGGCATCTGCGAAACCAACGACAGATTGATGTCCATGCCCTCAACCTGAAAATGCGGCACCGCAAACAACTTGACCCTGAAGAAACCGGGATTATCGTCAATGTCTTCGACAACCACCTTCGCCTCTCTCAGCGGATGCGATGCCTGCAAGTCATCCCCGGGATCCGTCATTTCAGTAACCAGCCCGCTTATCCACCTATTCAGCTCCAGTTCCAGCAGACGGCGGTCCTTGGTGGTACCAATGTTTTCCCGCTGAATGAGTTTCAGATAGTGCGCGATGCGAGAAAGCAGGAATACATAAGGCAACCGCGAATTGATGCGACTATTGGCGGTGGCCTCAGGGGTGTCATAAAGCGCGGGTTTATGGGCTGAGTTCGCCGAAAAGAAGCACGCATAGTCGCGGTTCTTGTAATAGGACAATGGAATCAAACCAAGATTGGCGAATTCAAACTCGCGGGTTTCCGGAATCATTACTTCCGAAGGGATCTTCACTTGACTGCCCGTGCCCATATCGTACAGATGGATCGGCAGGTTAGTCACTGCGCCGCCTGATTGCGGCCCTCGAATTTGCACACACCAACCATTCGCGATAAAGCTCTTGACCATATTCGCCGCGAACGCAAACGTCGAGCTCACCCACAGGTATTTATCGTGGTCGGGGCCCTTGACCCGTTCTACATAATTAAACAATCGGACTGGGTTGGTGTCGGGCCCATAAGGCAGTCGCCCCAACGTACACGGCATTGTCGCACCGACGTACCGGGCATCATCGCTTCGAGTAAAAGCGTGCCACTTGATGTATTCTGCACGCTCCATGTAGTTACCGATGTCCTTGATCGCGGCCACCTCTTCCATGGTTTTCTTGCCAAAGAACGCAGGCCCCATCGAGCACAAGAATGGCATATGGGCGGAGGCTGCAACTTTGGAGATGTTCCGCAGCAGCGCAATATCTTGAGCCCCTCGGTCGAACTCGTAGTTGGAAACCGCCGCCGCAATAGGCTCACCACCCGGGGTATCGTATTCCTGGGTATACGTATGCAGGTACAGGCCGCTCTGAGAGATTTCCGGCGCATCCTCGAAGTCCTGCGCCAGATGCTCCTTACTGATATCCAGTATCTCGATCCGAACGTTCTGCCGGAAATCCGTCTGATCAATCAAGGACTTGGCGCCACGCCAGATCGACTCGACCCGTTGGAAGTCGGCATGATGCATAACGGCGTCCAGCTGGAGGCTGATTTGAGCGTCAATCGAAGCAATGTGCTCGTCCAGCAGGGCCCGGTCCAGGCGTTCCACCTGTGGAGACACTTGCTTGAGCCGTTCGAGAAAGACGCTTACAGAAGCAGTGACGCGCTCATTGGCAGTGGCCTCGGACAAAGCATCCACGCTCTGATAGGCGTCAATCCCACCCATCTGATCAAGTGGTTCGAGATTTATTTTTTCAAACAATGTGTGATAGACATTCTGGCTGTCTTCCACCCGCACAGTGGCGCCACGCGATTGCGCAGAGGATTGCTCTTCGGACATTTGTTTGCTTCCCGTCTATAGAGATGGTGGATTTCTAGCGTTCGCCTTGAGGGGCAAGGGCAGCCAGTTCCTTGCGCAGTTCGTTGCTCAGTGCCTCATCTTTCAGTATGCGTTCCAACTCAGCACGGAACGTTGCGTTATCCAAGAGATTGGCTTTCAACTCACGCAGCAGGTTTCGCATCGCCAGCAGGGCGCGTAATTGCGGTATCTGGCGAGCAACCTGTTCGGGCTCGAAATCCTTCATGCACTGAAAGCTCAGCTCAACAGGCGTTTCTCCACCTTCGTTCGTGAGCGTATCTTCAACGACCAGCTTGAGGCTTGGTGAAAATTCCGAGAGCACACTGTCAAAATTATTTTTATTGACATTCACCTTGCTCCGCTCGGACAACGGACGCTGCTCTTTGCCGTTACTGTAGTCCCCCATCAACATGAGCTTGAGCGGTAGCTCGACTTTGCGTTGAGCCCCACCCGTATGCAGATCAAGCTTGATATTAACGCGTGCCTTAGGCACCTCATTCTGAAAACTGTTTGAAGCCATAACGCCTCCTGAAGGCAGGGGGGCCGAGCGAGAACATTACTCCCTGCAACCTGCGTAGAGCCGGTTTGACAGAGATCCAAATGAGCTGAGGTGCTCGAACACCTTATCTGAGCACTCTGCAATCCATCTGCCCTAACGATGTCGCCTTTTTTTCACTTCTGCCACCCCTTCAGAAGAATCAAGAAACGTCCTACAAAAATTCTCAATCATAACAGTCAGACCCAGGAGCCGTCAGAACCTGGCATTAGCAAAACAACCAAAATCCAGAGCATGCAAACGATGCGTTTAATCGAGCCCATTTAAAACGTGGGAAACTGCCTACACAGAATTCAAAAAATTAAACACCCCCCGACGGCACCAACGTCTGCAAATTTTTCACATCATTTACCCCTTGCGTCATAGCTCAGCGAGCGCTATCACCAATCTCATCAGCAGATGGAGATAAGCCATGTTTGTGTACCCTCCGTGAAGACTGAGGAATGGACGTATTCCCAATCGCCCCAACCGGCCACATCGTCGGTGCTGGTTTGGTTCTGCATTTCGAGAACACACTGGCCAACCAAAGTCATGTCTCACTGCATTTATCTTACAGCGCCAATCAAGGTTTGGACGAAGACAATGAGACCCAATCAATCTTTCATCTGAAGCGTTAATTATGGCAACCATCTGGATATTCGACTCAAAGTCAGACTCCGGACACAAACCTGCAATTGGGGGGCAGCTGGCAAACGCATCCGGAAATATCTTATGCCTGCGAAACCCATGGGTAACAGACTCCGTATTCATGGGAAAACTGTACTGCGCAATAACAGTCATATCACTCATCGGATTTTACCCTCAAATCCTCCCAATCACCTTAGACCTCTACAATAAAAACGCTGCATTAATGCTTTTGTTCTTAATTTCTCCATTTCCTTTCGTTCCATTTCTAATTTATCGTATTTATTTTATAAAAAACCTATCAAACTTTTGCCTCAACCGCTCAACTCAAAAAATCTACTACCAACGCTTGAGCAAAGTATTAGTCTTCGAGTGGAGCAATACCGGAGGGGGCGTATTCAAACGCACCGAATACGGCGGCTCATCCTTCAGCACCAGCTATGCCCTCGCCTTCGCCCCTCGCCGAGCGGATGGCAGTCTCCACCAAAAAGACTGCCTCTGGATCGACAGCAACGAACCCAACGAACCCGGCGTAAAGCACGTCGCTGAAGTCTGGGAATACCTGCGACACTTCATGGCCTACGGCCCGGACAAGCTTCCCCCGCCCGGCGAAGCCAACTGGTGGCACAAACCACTCCACGCCATCTGCCTGACGCCGGCTGAAGCTTGGCGCCACTATGCCCCCTGGCGAACCGGCGAGCCCGGTGAAATGCAGGGCAAAAAGAACTGGCAACTGCCGTTCTGGGCCGTGCTGTTCCCCTACAACCTCACCGTCGCCATCTGCTGGTACGGCATCTGTCGCCTGTTCAATGTTCGCGTCGCGTCACCACCGCTTGAAGCGTTTGAGGAGCGCCCGGCACATTCGGGCAAAAGGAAGCGCGCATGACTGATGCCTCCGTCAGCAGTGCCACCTCCGGCCCTGCCTGCAGCGCACGCATCTCTGTATGTGCTGGCTTAGTTCGGCATTTCCACTACACGCTAGCCAACCAAAATCATGTCTCACTGCATCTCGCTTACAGCGCCAATCAAGGGTTGGACGAAGACAATGAGATCCTCGCAACTTTTCGTCTGGAACGCTGACCATGGCAACCATCTGGATATTCAATTCAACGTCAAACTCTGGGCACAAACCTGCAATCGGAGGACAACTGGCAAGCGTATCCGAGATACACTTTATGCCTGCGAAATCCATGGATAACAGATTCCGTATTTATGGGTAAACTGTACTGCGCAATAACAGCCATATCACTTATCGGATTTTATCCTCAAATACTTCCAATTGTCTTGGACCTCTACAACGAGAGCATTGCATTGATGCTATTATTTTTAATTTTCCCATTCGCCTTCACACCTTTCCTTGCTTATCGAATTTTTTTATAAAGGGTTTATCAACCATTTGCCTCAACCGCTCAACAAAAAAAATCTACTACCAACGCTTGAGCAAGGTATTCGTCTTTGAGTGGAGTAACACTGGCGGAGGCGTTTTCAAACGCACCGAGTACGGCGGTTCATCCTTCAGCACCAGCTACGCCCTCGCCTTCGCCCCTCGCCGAGCGGATGGCAGCCTCCACCAAAAAGACTGCCTCTGGGTCGACAGCAACGAACCCACCGAGCCCGGGGTCAGACACGTCGCCGAAGTGTGGGAGTACCTCCGCCATTTCATGAACCACGGTCCGGACAAGCTTCCGCCTCCCGGCGAGCCCAATTGGTGGCACAAGCCACTCCACGCCATCTGCCTGACCCCGGCTGAAGCTTGGCGCCACTATGCCCCCTGGCGTACCGGCGAGCCCGGTGAAATGCAGGGCAAAAAGAACTGGCAACTGCCGTTCTGGGCCGTGCTGTTCCCCTATAACCTCACCGTCGCCATCTGCTGGTACGGCCTCTGTCGCCTGTTCAATGTTCGCGTCGCGTCACCACCGCCTGAAGCGTTTGAGGAGCGCCCGGCACATTCGGGCAAAAGGAAGCGCGCATGACTGACGCCTCCGTCAGCAGTGCCACCTCCGGCCCTACCTGCAGCGCACGCATCCCCGTAGGTGTTGGCTTAGTTTTGCATTTCGAGAACACGCTAGCCAACCAAAATCATGTCTCACTGCACCTCGCTTACAGTGCCAACCAAGGGTTGGACGAAGACAATGAGATCCTCGCAACTTTTCGTCTGGAACGCTGACCATGGCAACCATCTGGATATTCAATTCAACGTCAAACTCTGGGCAAAAACCTGCAATTGGAGGGCAACTGGAAAACATATCCGAGAATACTTTATGCCTACGAAACCCATGGGTAACAGACTCAGTTTTCATGGGCAAGCTGTACTGCGCAATGACCACAGCACTGATTATATTCATTTACCCTTATTTGCTAACCAGCGAAGCCTGGAACCCTTACACCTTTAGCTACACCTTCATCATCCTCAATGTGATTGGACCCTTCATTTTCCTCCCATTTTTAGCCTATCGAATATATTTCATAAAGCGCTTATCAAGCATATGCTTCAACCGATCAACCCAGAAGATTTACTATCAACGCTTGAGCAAGTTATTTATCTTTGAATGGGCCGATACCGGAGGTGGCCTTTTCAAACGTACCGAATCTGGCGGTTCATCATTCAGCACCAGTTACGCCCTCGCCTTCGCCCCTCGCCGAGAAGACGGCAGCCTTCACCAAAAAGACTGCCTCTGGGTCGACAGTAACGAACCCACCGAACCCGGCGTCAAACACGTCGCCGAGGTGTGGGAGTACCTCCGACACTTCATGGCCCACGGCCCGGACAAACTCCCCCCGCCCGGCGAACCCAATTGGTGGCACAAGCCACTCCACGCCATCTGCCT
>Ga0207696_1001090_pt1 | contig 15978 bp, 16 predicted proteins | sample KBSS54metaG_FD_184403 | JGI IMG/M metagenome (GOLD analysis project Ga0207696, IMG submission 184403) | Switchgrass rhizosphere microbial communities from Kellogg Biological Station, Michigan, USA - KBS S5-4 metaG (SPAdes) (version 2) | ecosystem: Host-associated > Plants > Roots > Rhizosphere >...
ATAATCAGGAATGTGTTCATGGCATTAAAAATACAATGTGTATTAAATAAGTCAAATCTGCGAATGCTGTTATTGAATCACTCAGCCAGTAAATTAACGTGAAAGCAGGGCGCAGGGACCGGATTTCGCACTTTTGATACCGTTGAATGTCAGAAAATCCCTCATAAATACATGACCCTGAGTGACGATAACGGTATCTTATCAGCCGGAGAAACGTTCATTTAGATCCTGGAAGATTATGATTTCATTATTCAAAAAAACTTCACAATTCAGCATGTTGGTTATGCTGATGATTTTGGCTGGCTGCTCGGGCAAACCTCATTATAAGAAATACGACACCCATGCCTTTGATGATGAGATTGAAGATGCTGCCGATGAATACAAAGTTGACCGTAAACTGGTGAAGGCAATCATTCAGGTCGAATCCGGATTTAATCCCAAAGCAGTCAGTCCATCTAATGCTATTGGTCTGATGCAGCTGAAAGCATCGACCAGCGGTTGCGATGCATATCGTTATAAAGGTAAACGCGGTTGCCCGGACGACGATGATTTGCTGGATCCGGAAACCAACATTGATCTGGGAACGGCATACATCAGTGCATTGCAACGTCAGCAACTTAACTGGATTAACGATCCGCTGACGCGCCGTTATGCCACAGAAGTCGCGTATGCCAACGGTGCGGGAGCGTTACTTAGAACGTTTTCCAGTAACCGGCAGACGGCAATCCAAATGATTAATCAACTGACGCCGGAAGCTTTTAACTGGCATGTTCGTCAGTATCATCCGGCGCCGCAGGCACCCAGATATATGGCCAAAGTCGAAAAAGCCTATGCCGGTTTATAGTGTTTAGAGCACTGAAAAATGGACGTGCTACGTGAAATCCGCAGTAACAACTATGCTGTTCAATTCTCAGAATTCACGTAGCGCGATCAATTTGAAACCCTGAAAGTCCGGACGGAGGTGGTGAATGCCAGATAACATATTCACAGATATTCCTGAAGCTGCACGCAATGGTGAAGGCGAGACCTTTGAAGAGTTGCTGACACGACCCGGTATTCGTATTGAGCGGATTATTTCCACAGGACAAGCCAGCCCGACGGGATTCTGGTATTGCCAGACGCATGACGAATGGATACTGATCTTGCAAGGTTCGGCTGGTTTGAGGTTTGATACCGAAACCGAGGTGCGCATTCTGAAAGCAGGCGACTTCGTGAATATCCCGTCGCTGTGCAGACACCGCGTCGAATGGACTGAACAGAATGGAACGACCATCTGGCTGGCCATTCATTACGGTGAAAAAACGTTGAACGAAGCAGGTGAGGCAGAATGAGGAAAATGATGGCGTCTGGTGCGTAAGTTGATATCCTATTTAACATAATATACATTATGCGCACTTTGATTATCCGTTCTATATCCTCTACATTGTTCTTATTCTGATAACGGGAAATCCTCCCGGAGGTTTTGGTGATTATCGCTCAGGTGTCTGACATTCATGCCGCAGAAAATAATGATAACCTCGCACGCTTTGAACGCGCACTGACGTGGATTGATCTCATTACGCCTGACGCCCTTGTGCTGACCGGTGATTTGATTGACGACAACTGGCGTGATGGTTATGCCGCTATCGCCGCTCAGCTGAATAAAAGATCTTACCCGTCATTCATATTGCCCGGTAATTCAGACGACCGTGCAGCAATGAAATCAATTTTGCATTGCCATTACTGGTGCAATTCCGGCGAAAATGACGCGCTGCATTTTGTCGCGGACATCGGTGAACTCCGCCTTATCGGCCTTGATACCACCATCCAGGGAAATCCCGCAGGAGCCATTGGCGAACATCTGCCGTGGCTGGCCGATAATCTGATCAGCGACGGTTCCGCGAATTCCATTCTTTTCATGCATCATCCGGTTATCCGCAGCGGCATTCCGCCTTTAGATCAGATAATGTGTCGCGATGTGGTAAAACTGGCTGAGTTTTTAAGTGAGCATCCGCGAAAACCCATCGCTATCTCAGCAGGTCATGTTCACCGGTCAATGGCCGGGCAACTGGCCGGAATACCGGCTTATATTTGCGGCTCCATCTGCCCGGAAAATCCTTTGTGGTTTGGCACGGCAATTGTTCCTCCCGTGAACAACTTCTTGTCATTTATGATTCACAGATACAATGACGGTGAGATGGTTAGCCACCCTGTCCTTCTTTAATATCTGCCTGATATATGCGCACGCTATACCATCAACCGGACGTTCTCTCTATTTAACGCAGGAAACCTCATGAAAAATATCACTTTTTACAGTCGTTTTGAGGCTGACATTCTTGCTGGCCGTAAAACGATCACCCTGCGTGAAGCCAGCGATGCGGATTTTACAGCAGGCGATCAGGTTCGCGTCAGCCGTTATGAAGATGACGTGTTTTTCTGCAACATTGAAATTATCGCTGTCACTGGTGTACAGTTCGACGATCTCAACGATCAGCACGCGGTGCAGGAAAACATGACACTGGAAGAACTTAAACAGGTCATCAGCGAGATTTATCCGGGGCTGAAATCACTGTTTATGATTGAATTTCGTCTTCTTTAATTGCGTGTGGCGCGCCGGGATCCCTTCTCCACGCGCCCTTTTCTTCTCATCAGCCATTCCAGCGGGAATTGCGGATCACTGAACAGAAATTTCCTTTGATAAAATCGGGTTCTTTATCAGCAATGACGTCGGCTTTGACATTGCCGAATGTGGTCTGCGGCTTGTGTTTAATTCCGTCATAAAATGCCTGAATAATATCTTCCTTGAACGCCGGTGTCCGCGGATGCGCTTCGACAACCGCATTACGTACGCTGTCATCGTAGCCCTGATAATTGATGCCGAGTACGTCCATTTCCACACCTGAAGTCACCAGTGCGATCACCGGATCCATAAATTCAGGGATGCCCGGCGTGGTATGCAGCGCAATGGCGGTCCAGACCTTATCGATGTCCTGCGTGCTGATGCCGTGCTGTTGCATAAACTCGCGTGCGGCATTGGCGCCGTCAACTTCAAAGCGTTTATCACAACTGCAATTTTCGCGTGTCAGCCCCACATCGTGGAACATACAGCCAATATAAAGCAGCTCATGATCAACCTTTAGCTGACGTTGTTGCCCGGCCAGCGCGGCCCAGTAATATACACGGCTGGAATGATGAAACAGTAAATCGGATTCCATATCACGGACCCGTTCTGTTGCTTCACGGGCCATTTTGCTGTCGGGAATGCGGATACCCTTAATGTTCAGAGTCATAGTATTTGTCCTGTTGGGTTGAATAGAGTCAGCATAAGCGGCAAGATAAATGTCATCAATCATCGTAATATGACGTTATGAGACATAATTGTTCATTTGCGACAGGAAATATTCAAATGCCAAAACACATCATTATTCTCGCCGTGCCGGGCGTGCAACTTCTCGATGTCTCCGGTCCGCTGGATGTTTTCGCTGAAGCCAACCGGCAACGCGGCCGCGACGTTTATACCCTGAGCGTGATGGCGATTGGCGACGATCCCGTTGTACGCACCTCTTCCGGCGCGCGTCTGTTTGCAGATCTCACTCTTGCAACCCCACTTCCCGCTGCCGTCGATACTTTTCTGGTCGCAGGCGCACCTGTGCTTGAGACATTCCTGCGGGATGAAAAATTAAAAGACGGGATCCGTACCTGGAGCCATCATGCGAAGCGTTTTGGTTCCGTGTGCAGCGGTGCGTTATTACTTGCCGCCGCCGGATTGCTTGACGACCGGCGCGTGACCACACACTGGTCCGTCGCCGCAAAGCTAAGCGAAGAGTATCCGCGGGTGAATGTCGAAGCTGACGCTATTTTTATTGCCGAGGGTGAGCTGAGAACGGCAGCAGGTGTCACCTCCGGGCTGGATTTAGCCCTGAATATGGTGGAAGAAGATCTTGGACGGGAAACCGCGCTGGATGTCGCTTCGCAACTGGTGATGTTCTTCAAATGTCCCGGCGGGCAGTTGCAGTTCAGCCGCCATGGTCAGGCGTCGCTGAGTGGCCGGTCGGCATTACAGGACGTACAGCGGTGGGTGATGAATTCGCTCGACCAACCGCATAATGTGCAAAGCCTGGCTGTTCATATGGGGATCAGTGTCCGCCATCTGACGCGTTTGTTTAATCAGGCGCTGCGGCAATCACCGGCAGAATGGCTGGAACAGCAACGGATATTTCACGCGCGGCAACTGCTGGAAACGGGGGAAATGGCGGTGAAGCAGGTTGCGGCACAGTGCGGATTTTCCAGCGTTGATATCTTGCGACGTGCGTTCGTCAGGCAATTATCCGTGACACCGTCACAATATCAAAAGCAGTATTCCCGTTGAAAAAACTTTCGAGAAATCAGGCTTCTTTTGCTACCTGAGCACGCCGGAAACAATCCGGATGATGGGTATTAATCAGGCCGGTAGCTTCCAGCCAGGCATAGACTATTGTCGGGCCGACAAACTTGAATCCACGCTTTTTGAGATCTTTTGAAATCTGATCAGACAGCGCATCTTTAGTCGGAACCGGCCCGGTATGCTGAATCGCCTTCCCGCCGATTTGCGCCCAAATCCACTCACCAAAATCTTCACCCGCTTGCTGCATGGACAGATAGGCCCGGGCGTTGCTGACAACCGCCGTGATTTTGCTGCGGGAGCGGATAATATCGGCGTTATTCACCAGCCTTTCGATGTCTTCTTCGGTAAATTCTGCGACTTTCTCGGGTATAAAATCGCAGAAGGCCAGGCGCAAGGCATCCCTTTTTTTCAGCACGATCCGCCAGGATAATCCGGCCTGAAAGCCATCAAGCATCAGCTTTTCCCACAGTGCCCGGCTGTCACGTAACGGCTTGCCCCATTCATCATCATGATAGTCAATCATCATCGGGTCACTCGTGCCCCACGGGCAACGGATCAGATCTGTCATCGCGAACTCCTGAAAGCAGAAAGTTCTTTATTCTAACCTGACCCGTGCATGGAAGGGGTAAACTTCTTCTTCACCCTGCTGAGCGAGTATCACACTGAATTTAATGATTTCACAGATGTTTATGTGTGCACATTTATTGGTTATGGGTATCACCGAATGTTGTAACTAATTTATGAGTCATGATTTTGCATAAATGAAATTCTATCCCCCGGTCTTTTCGGTGGCAGAGATTGATTTACGTCATCATCCTTTTTGGGCATAGGAATTATATTACGCTTCTTTATAAACAGGATGGAACCATGTTTAGTCGTTTAGGTCGTATATTTAGCCCCGCAACACCCCCTCACGGTAAAGAAGTTGAGAAGAACCAAACCTTTCCGCAATCCTTTATTTCCAAAGGTAATTCTTGTGCTTATAGATACGATTCGCGCGGGCCGGAAATAATAGAAGCTCAGGGATTTTTTGGAACAATCAGCCGGGATAACACAGAGTTTCGGGTATTTGGAGATAACACTGTCTTTGCCTCCAGGACGAAAAAAGGGGCAAAGGCTTTCCTCAAAACGAGAACTTTCATGGGGAAACAAAATTTCCAATACCTCTATGAGATCAATATATTAGGAAAGCGTAGCTTTTCATTTGTTGAAAACTACAAACGTGATCAAAATGCATTAATCGAGGCGATGTTAGCTTCCTTACCGGCTGAATTAGTGGCGAGCATGCCAGTTAGTGAGGCTCGTGCCCTGGCGCACAGTGCTCTCATTCGCGACTTTAACAGCGTTGATGAAATTCAAATTGAAGCGCCAATTTCAACCCAGCGAATAAAACATATTGCCACCACCTTAGTGTGATTATCTAAAACTTTCCGGACGGTTGCTCATTGAAATATCCTAAGCATTGAGTTTCTGTCTGGTTAAATTGTTTATAGGGGAAGTTTATGATTTCCCTATTATTCAGGTATGTACATTTTTCCATTTTGCCCTAAACTGTATGTTGTAACTAACCGGAGGGTTTATGGCGGATTATGATTTAATTGCCCGGATGAACGGCTGTTTTAACGAACTGGAAATGGCATTGCAAGATTTGGGGAATTTCCTGGGGCAACTGGAATTATTGCAGGCGCGGGTATTTACCTTGCCTGAAGTAGTGAAAGGCGAAGAGCATAATCCGGCGGACAAAATCACTGTCACGCCTCATACCGGCGAAACCGCACAGCAACTGGCATTACAGCATTTTCAGCGGTTGTTTATTCATCATAATAACGAGAATGTCAGCAGTAAATCCGCCGTCCGTTTACCCGGTGTGTTGTGTTATGCCGTGGACGCAGCGGAGCATCAGTCTGCCCTGCTGTTGATTGAAGAAGTGAATAAGCTGAAAGCTGAACTGGAACATATCGTGACCGTCGAGTCCGGTCTCGCCCGTGAACAGCGTTTTGAGTTTGTACATACCCACCTTCGCGGCCTGATAACGCTGAACGCTTACCGTTCGGTGACGTATCTCAATGACCCGGACTCCGTGCGCTTTGGTTGGGCGAACAAACATATTATTAAGAACGTGACCCGCGATGAAGTTCTGGCACAACTGGAAAAGAGTCTGCATGCCGGACGCGCTGTCTCGCCTTATACCCGTGAGCAATGGATGGAAAATATTAACCGCGAGATGATAGACGTGAAGCGTTTGCCGGAACACGCGGCGCTCAAATTCAAACGCCCGGTGAAAGTTCAGCCCATAGCCCGCGTGTGGTATCGCAACAACCAGAAACAGGTGCAACACCCCTGCCCGCTGCCGCTGATTGCGTTATGTTTGCGTTCGCCCATGATGCAACTTCCTAAGTTAGGGGAACTGCATGATTACGATGTGTCATCCGTGAAGCATAAATATAAACCGCAGTCGCAGCCACTGAGCCTGCTGATCAAACGTCTGCATCTTTATACGGACCATCCGCTGTAAGCCGCTCAGAACGTGAAAAGGTCCGGTTGCCCGGACCTCATTTCACATGTAAATAGCAGGCTGTTTACGCTTTCATGCTACCGACCATGGCTTCAGGCCGCACCCACTCGTCGAACTGTTCTTCGGTCAGATAGCCGAGTTTCAGCGCCGACGCTTTCAGGGTCAGGCCTTCTTTATGCGCTTTCTTGGCGATTTCCGCCGCCTTGTCATAGCCAATATGGGTATTCAGCGCAGTCACCAGCATCAGCGATTCATTCAACAACTGGGTAATACGGTCACGGTTAGGTTCAATACCGACCGCACAATGCTCGTTAAAGCCGCTTATACCATCAGCCAGCAAACGAACGGATTGCAGGAAGTTATGGATGACCAGCGGACGGAACACGTTCAGCTCAAAGTTACCGGATGCACCGCCGATGTTGACTGCAACGTCATTTCCCAGCACCTGTGCGCACAACATAGTCATCGCTTCGCACTGCGTCGGATTGACTTTGCCCGGCATGATCGAGCTACCCGGTTCGTTTTCCGGAATCGAGATTTCACCGATGCCGCAACGCGGGCCGGAAGATAACCAGCGCACGTCGTTGGCGATTTTCATCAGTGAAGCAGCCAGCCCTTTCAGCGCGCCATGGCCATGAACCAGTGCGTCACAGGTCGCCAGCGCTTCAAATTTATTCGGGGATGTCACAAACGGTTGTCCGGTCAGTTCTGCCAGTGCTTTCGCCACACGCACGGCGTATTCCGGGTGCGTATTCAACCCGGTACCGACTGCAGTTCCGCCCAGCGCCAGTTCGGCAATATGCGGGATGCTGTTTTCAATGTGCGTCAGGCTGTGTCCCAACATGGCTACCCAGCCGGAAATTTCCTGTCCCAGTGTCAGCGGTGTGGCATCCTGCAAATGCGTACGCCCTATTTTCACAATGTCACGATATGCCGTGGCTTTATCGGACAGCGTTTTGTGCAACACTTTCAACTGCGGGATCAGGGTTTCGCGCAGTTCAATCACTGCCGCAACGTGCATGGCCGTCGGGAAAACATCGTTGGAGCTTTGGCTCTTGTTCACATCATCGTTCGGGTGAACTTTACGTTCTTCGCCGCGCACGCCACCGAGAATTTCACTTGCCCGGTTAGCCAGCACTTCATTCATATTCATGTTGGTCTGGGTACCGGAACCGGTCTGCCAGATGGACAGCGGAAATTCGGCAGAATGCTTGTCGGCAAGCACTTCATCGGCAGCGGCAATAATGGCGTTTGCCCGCTCAGCAGGCAGTAACCCGAGGTCCATATTGACGCTGGCTGCCGCACGCTTTGTCAGTGCCAGCGCGTGAATCAGCGCCGTTGGCATTTTTTCAGAGGAAATACGAAAATGCTCGAGGGAACGTTGCGTCTGTGCGCCCCAAAGCTTATCTGCCGGAACATCAATTGGCCCCATTGAGTCTTTCTCAACGCGTGTAGATGCCATTACTGTCTCCTTAGATGCTTATTACGATGATAAATCAGTTTTTTTGCAGGTTACTGTTTGCCGCACGCGCTCCCACGCATCCGTTGGCGGCCTGTTGATTATAGTGACATATAAGCCGGGCGTATAATTGGATTCGATCCCCAATCTGAAAATGCATGCCAGCCGCACTTTTTGGGCCTTCGCAGTTGTAAAGCCCCCTTCGTCATTGTTTACTAGTCGGCAATATTTTCTATTCAGGATGAAGCAATGCAAAAGATGCATAACGGTGTACAAAATTACGCCTGGGGCAGCAAAGACGCGCTGACCAAACTCTATGGAATTAAAGATGCAGAAGGCCGTCCGATGGCTGAACTGTGGATGGGGGCTCATCCGAAATGTAGCTCTCAGATTGAGAACTCCCGTGGGGAGAACCTCTCTCTGCGCGACCAAATAAGTGCCGGACTGTCTGCGCAACTGGGCGAAAAAGTGGCTAAGCGCTTTGGCGAATTACCTTTCTTGTTTAAAGTGCTGTGCGCCGATCAGCCGCTGTCGATTCAGGTGCACCCGAGCAAAAGTGCGGCTGAAATCGGTTATGCCAAAGAAAATGCTGCCGGTATTCCACTGGATGCCGCCGAGCGTAACTACAAAGATCCGAACCACAAACCTGAACTGGTTTATGCCCTGACCCCTTTCCAGGCCATGAACGGTTTCCGCGAGTTGCGCGAAATTGTTTCATTATTGCAACCCGTGGCCGGTGCGCATCCGTTAATTGCCAGCTTCCTGACGTCTCCGGATGTTGATCACCTGCGCACGCTGTTTGCGGGCCTGCTGAGTCTGGAAGGTGAAGATAAATCCCGTGCGCTGGACGTGCTGAAATCCGTTCTGGATGAACAACAGGGTGAGCCGTGGGACACCATCCGCAGTATTTCTGAATTTTATCCTGATGACAGCGGCCTGTTCTCCCCGCTGCTGCTCAACGTAATCACCCTGCAACCGGGCGAAGGCATGTTCCTGTATGCCGAAACGCCGCATGCCTACCTGAAAGGCGTCTCGCTGGAAGTGATGGCGAACTCCGATAACGTGCTGCGCGCAGGTCTGACGCCGAAATACATTGATATTCCTGAGCTGCTGGCGAATTTGAAATTCAACGCCAGACCCGCTTCTGAATTGCTGACCACGCCGGTTGTCAAAGGTGCGGAACTCAACTTCCCGATCCCGGTCGAAGATTTTGCTTTTTCAATTCACAGCCTCTCTGCTGAACCGCAAACGCTGGAGCAGGACAGTGCGGCGATTGTCTTCTGTATTGAGGGTCAGAGCGTTCTGGTGAAGAACAATCAAACCCTGGTTCTCAATCCGGGTGAGTCGTGTTTCCTGTCAGCCACTGAGTCACCGGTGACTGCCAGCGGCAACGGCCGCATAGCACGCGTGTTCAATACACTCGCGAAATGAACAGTTGATTAAACAAAATGGGGCTAAACGCCCCATTTTGGTGATTTTTTTGCTGATTCAGCTACACTCTGTAGACTAATAACGCCGGAAGGCGTTTTTTATTTTCGGGACATTTCATAAGGATAAACAGAGATATGAAGAAGTCGTTAGTCGCTGTAAGCGTCATTGTAGTCCTTGGCGCGGCCTGGACAGGCGTCTCGTGGTATACGGGCAAGCTGATCGAACAACATATGGATGAACAGGTTGCGGCGGCTAACAGCCAGTTGCAAAGTGCTTATCCGAAAGCCGGGCTGAAAGTCAGCTATCAGGATTATCAGCGCGGGCTGTTCAGCAGCAAAATGCGCATTGTTCTGCAACCGGAGCCTGCTGCCGCAACGGCGGGCACCAGCGTACTGAAAACGGGTGACGAAATTGCCTTTATCGAAACTATCGATCACGGCCCTTTCCCTGCCGCTCAGCTGAAAAAATTCAATCTGATCCCAAGCATGGCTTCTGTTCATTCGGAGCTGCAAAACACGCCAACGGTGAAAGGTCTGTTTGATGTCACCAAAGGCAAATCTCTGGTCACGATTGACACCCGCGTTTCCTACAGCGGCGCAAGTTCCTCGGCGGCTGACATCATTCCTGTGACGTATCAGAAAGATGAAAGCCAGCTGGCCTTCTCTGGCGGTAAAATCAATGTCGATGTCGACAAAGATCTGACGGCCATGAAGCTGGACGCCAGCACCGACAGCATCGCTCTGACCTCTAAAAATCAGTGGGGTCAGCTTGAAAAAGTGACCCTGGCCGGTTTCAGCATGGACAGCGACACCAAACAAGGTAAGTTTCAGGTCGGCGTGGGTGATCAAAACCTGACTGTGAAGCAAATCCTGGTGAACGTTGACGGCAAAGATGCCGCTTCGCTGGATAACTTCAAACTGGTGAGCAAATTCTCTGAAAATGGCAATAACATCGCCGGTCAGCAGGATTACACCCTCGACGCACTGAAAATTCAGGGTGCAGATTTCGGTTCAGCCAAACTGACACTGAAGCTGGATAAACTCGATGGCGCGGCGATGAAACAGTTCGCAGACAACTATAACCAGCAATCCCGCGCACTTCTGCTGCAACAGGGTCAGATTGACCCGGCTGTTTATCAGCAACAGGCTACCGATTTACTGCTGGCTAACCTGCCACTGCTGCTCAAAGGCAATCCGGGCATCAGCATTGCACCGCTGAGCTGGAAAAATAGCAAAGGCGAAAGTAACTTCACCCTGCAACTGGATCTCAAAGATCCGGCCGCAACGCCGGCACAGACTCAGGATCAAATGCTGTCTCAGTTGGTAAATAAGGTTGATGCCAAACTGACTATTCCTCTGCCGATGGCCACTCAGGTCACCACGCAGGTGGCTCAGCTGGAAGGTTACAGCGCAGACGACGCCGCTAAACTGGCACAGCAGCAGGTTCAGGGTCTGGCAGCGATGGGTCAGATGTTTAAACTGACCACGGTGAAAGACGATACTATTACCAGCAGCTTCCATTACGCTGACAATCAGGTTGACCTGAATGGCCAGAAAATGACATTGCAGGAATTCGCCGGTCTTTTCGGTATTCTGGGTGGGCCGGCAGCGCCGGCAGCAACCCCTGATCAGGAAACGCCAGTGGCTCCGGCACCTGCCCCCGTCCCGGCTCAGTAATCTTCTTTACATCTCCCCCCAGCCAGGGGGGAGGTTGGAAGACGGTTTTACAACCGAACTTTCTGCCAGCGTTAACCCACACCCCATCCCAACCTTCCCCTCATGAGTGGGGAAGGCGTAAAACCTCCGCTACCAAAGGATTCTCAGGCGTGACCACTCCCACTGACCTCCTTCGTCTGCAAGACGTTTCTTTTACACTCAACCATATCCCGCTGCTGGAACCTGTTTCCCTCGCCCTGAATCCGGGGGAATTTACCTTACTGACCGGCCCTTCAGGGAGCGGGAAAAGTACGTTGCTGAAGATTATTGCGTCATTGCAAAATCCGACCGGTGGAAATCTTTATTTCAAAGGCGAAAATATTACGCAGATCAAACCTGAAGCGTACCGCCAGCGCGTATCGTATTGCTTCCAGACACCGTCGTTATTTGGCGAAACGGTTTACGATAACCTCGCCCTGCCTTATCAGATCCGCAATAAAAAACCTGATGACGGGCAGCTTCGTGACTGGCTGAAACAGGTAAATTTATCCGAAGACATGCTGACCAAACGTACGCAGGAGCTTTCCGGCGGGGAAAAACAGCGCATCGCATTGCTGCGCAATCTGCAATTTATGCCGGATATTTTATTACTTGATGAAATCACCAGCGCACTGGATGAAGAGAATAAAATCAACATCAACGACATCATTGCCGGGCTGGTTGAGAAAGAGCAGATCGCGGTGTTATGGGTGAGCCATGACCTGAACGAAATCCGCCACGCCAAAAACGTCATTACCCTGACCCGTCATTCATCAGGAAGCGCGTCGCATGAATCAGCATAATATTACCAACCAGTCTCTGGCTCTCGCGCTGATCCTGGTCCTCGTCGCCCTGCTCGTCAGCAAGAAAGAAAAGCTCGGACTGGAAAAAGACATCATCTGGAGCGTTGCCCGCGCTATCGTACAACTGGTGATTGTCGGCTACGTTCTCAAATACATTTTTGATATCAATAACAGCCTGTTAACCGTGCTGATGGTGCTGTTTATCTGCGTGAATGCGGCGCTGAATGCCAAAAAGCGCAGCCGTAATATCGATAACGGATTTATCATTTCTTTTATCGCCATCACGGTGGGTACCTCGCTGACATTAATGATTCTGATCCTCAGCGGTTCGATCGAATTTCTGCCCATGCAGGTGATTCCGATTTCGGGGATGATTGCCGGGAATGCGATGGTGGCAGTAGGCCTGTGTTACAGCAACCTTAACCAGCGTTTTCTCGATAATCAGCAAAAGATCCTCGAGATGCTGAGCCTCGGCGCGCCGGTAAAAATGGCTTCCGACCGGATTATCCGTGACAGCATTCGTGCCGCCATGATCCCGACCGTAGATGCAGCAAAAACCGTCGGGATTGTCAGCCTGCCGGGCATGATGTCCGGGCTGATTTTTGCGGGTATCGATCCGGTGAAAGCCATCAAATATCAGATTATGGTGACCTTTATGCTGCTGGCGACCGCGAGCTTATCGACGATTATTGCCGGTTATCTCGCTTACAAACGTTTCTACAATGACCGTGCGCAGCTGCGCGATTTGAAATCATCGTAATACGTATCCTGCCCGCGGGTCGAAAACCGGCGGGCAGGATTTTTCAGGCTTTATAAATCAGACAACGCCTGACGCAGATTCACCTCTCCGGCGGCCTCGTCATCAAGATCCAACACCCCTTCCAGATCGTCCAGATGTTCCTGCATAATTTCAGCGGCCTGCGTATTATCCCCCGCTTCAAGTGCATCGATAATCGCCTGATGTTCATCACACTGGCACGACGGCACTTCGTTACGCTGGTACAACGACACAATCAGGGAACTGCGTACCATCAGATTCGACAGAATTTCACTCAGAACATCATTGCCCGAAATTTCCCCGAGAATGAGATGAAATTCACTCAGCTCACGCACAATGGCGCGCCGGTCTTCAGATTGCACAGCTTCACGCTCTCCGCGCAGATGGGTACTAATACGGTGACGGTGACGCCGGATCACGTCCGGCCCGATGCATTCAACGATCGCCCGTTCGATAGCTCGACGGGCGATAAACACTTCACGCGCTTCTTTGGCGGTGGGCTGCGCCACCATTGCGCCACGGTTAGGTTCGATGGTCACAATTCTCTGCATCGCCAGACGCTGTAACGCCACCTGAACGTGGTTACGGTTAGCACCCAGCGCGTCAACAAGCTGTGATTCCACCAGCCGGGTGCCCGGACGCAGGCGTTGCTGCGCGATGGCTTTAGACAGAACATCGACAATGCGCTGAACTTCCAGCTGCTTGGCGGTTGTAGTTTGATTACTCATGGATTGCTAAATGGCCTCTCTCTGGCAGTTTCCGTGCAACCTATCACCATCTGCTCGCGTTCGTCATTAGTAAATGACGTGGGGTTTCAAATCATGCGAGAAATCCCAATAAATAGCACATAACATTCATAATAATTATCATTCCAGCACGCATTCACAATATCCCTGTTATCACCTTCCGTATCCTTGCAGCACCTCACGCTACGCAGAAAAATGTTCAGAACACGTGAAGTATGCACGCCAACGTATTGAAATCAGGACAATAATGAAACACACATTTTTTAAACACTTACTCAATTTTATCTTATTAGCCCTGGGAGCCATTTGTACCGCGCTGGTCATCTGGCTGGATGTGGCCGTATTTAAAGACGGTATCCAGGAAATTTCCGCCACTGAGTTCCTTCAGGAACTTTCACTGCTGGCCATCAGCGCGTTGTTTTTCTTACAGGCCAAAAAACATCCGGCATTGCGGGGAGGTATGATCCTGATTGGCGGGTTCTTCTTCTGCATGCTTATCCGCGAACTCGATGCCCTGTTTGACCTGATCCACTACGGCTCATGGGTGTATTTCGCCAACCTGTTCGCGGTCTATTGTATCGCCTGGGCCTGCATCACGCCGAAAACCAGCCTGCGCGGATTGTCAGCTTTTCTGGTTCATCCGGCCTGTCACTATATGGTTTGCGGTCTGGTACTGATCCTGGTGTTCTCACGGGTCTTTGGGATGAATATGATCTGGAAAGTGGTGATGCAAGGCGAATACGTACGGACAGTGAAAAATATTGTCGAAGAAGGCACCGAACTGATGGGTTATCTGTTGTGTCTGGGGTCTGCAGTTGCTTTCTGGCAGCGCAGTGAACCACTGAAAACCCTGTAAAATCCTGCCTGCTGCGGATTTCTGCAGCAGGCAAAATTTCAGACGCGCCACGGCAATACGCCTTCCGGCAGTCGACGCGCAAACAGCGACGCCAGCAGCATAAAGATCAGCACCACACCAATCATCAGGCACCCCACGGCTGCGGCCAGCGTGGAAGAACCGCCTTCATCAAGAAACACAATCATCGGTCCGAGCGTTTGCGTACCGGATGTGACCAGCAGAATCGACACCTGAATCTCATTCAGTGCGGTCAGGAACACCAGAATCGTGCCCGCCATGGCCGACGGCGCCGCCAGCGGCATCACTATATCGCGCATCCGTTGGAGGAAACTGGCACCGAATATTTGTGCGGCCTCATCCAGCGAACGCTCGATTTGCGCAAAACCGGCCAGCGTCGGACGAAGCACCAGTGCCATAAAACTGGAAAGATAAGCCGCCAGGATAATCCATACCGTGCCGTAAAGGCTGATATGCACCAGTGGCAACGGTTTGAGGAAAAACAGGATCGCCGCAATTCCGGTCACTATCCCCGGCAACGCGTAAGCCAGTTCGGTCGACAGTTGTAAAATACGCACCAGCCGCGTTCGCTGCCAGCTCAGGAAATACGCCAGAAACAACGAGGAAAGTGTCAGGATCAGCGCAGTCATCACGGTAAGCCCGAGGCTGGTCATAAAGGCATGGCGGATTGCCGGATACCCGAACAGCGCATTGGCATAATTGCTCAGCGTCAGACTCTGCAAGGTCAGTGCCTGACCAAAACCCGTGGTCAGGGACGTGGTCATCAGCGCGGAAAGCGGCAATAACAGCGTCAGCGACATCCACAGCCAGGCCGCAATTTCTGCCGGTAAACGCCATCGCCCCAGAGACTGATGCAGCGCGCGCGGCGTCCCCGTGACACGCACATCCTGCCGCCCGCCCAGCCAGCGGCTGAACATCAGTCCGGCAAGCGTAATAGCGGCAATCAGCAACGAAAGCACCGCCATATCCGTCAGCGCCGACGCACCCACGCTGTTGAGTTGCTGATACACCAGCGTGATCAGCGTCGGGATACGACCGGGAATGCCGAGCATTGCCTGAATACCAAAATTACCCGCTGCGGTGACAAACGACAGTGCCGCACCGGCAAAAATAGCCGGGCGCACCAGCGGCAAAATCACGGTAAACAATACCCGCCACGGTTGTGCCCCACCGCTGCGCGCGGCCTCCACCAGTTCGGCTGGCAACCTGCGCAACCCGGCCCGCACCATCAGGAAAACCAGCGGCGCATTGTGCAATCCCAGCAGAACAATAATGCCGGTCAGCGAATACAGCGGCGAAGTCGAACCGGCGGGCA
>Ga0207696_1001094_pt1 | contig 15889 bp, 19 predicted proteins | sample KBSS54metaG_FD_184403 | JGI IMG/M metagenome (GOLD analysis project Ga0207696, IMG submission 184403) | Switchgrass rhizosphere microbial communities from Kellogg Biological Station, Michigan, USA - KBS S5-4 metaG (SPAdes) (version 2) | ecosystem: Host-associated > Plants > Roots > Rhizosphere >...
CATCAAGCCGCCAGATCATGACGGTCATCAGCACGGCATCCTGTGCGCCTTTGCCTTTCTCCAGCACGCCGGACACCCACGGCAGGTACTCAGGCAGCAGCTGACGCTTCATTTCCGCCTTGCGCTCATTCGAGTGCACTTTCTTCAGGCGGCGCTTATCGTCGTTCAGCTTGATGAGCATCTGCTCATAGCCGCTGGCGTGGCGCAGCGGGTTGTCGGCGTTCTGCGAGGCTTCGATAGCCTGCTGGCGCATGCGGTGACGTCGGGCAGGGCTTAACATGCGTTACGCCTCCGCTTTTCCGGTGCCAGCAGCGCCGCCGTTTTCTGCCGCTGCTTCCTGCGTTGTGGCTGCAGGTTCAGCGAACACACCGACTTCGATGTTTTCAACCAGGCAACCGGCCGCGTAATCTTCGATCACGTAGTCCTCGTTAATGGACTCGTAGTTTTCGATGCGGTCGCGCTTCGGCACTTCGTCAATCAGGCGGCGATGCGTGCCTTCCTGGAAGTAAATCGACAGGTTATCGGTGCGGGTGATAAACATGGCGTCGGCCGGGAAGTACGGCACGCGCACCGCTGGCAGACCGCCGATGCGTTTCTGACTGATAATGACATCAGCGGCCAGCTGCTCGGTGTTGGCCTGCGACTGGTTGACGATCGGGAAGTATTTATCAGCCAGCAGCTGACGGCCGACGATGACAACCAGCTCCGGGTCTTCCTGATACCACGGCTCGATCAGGGTGTTGGTGGCATCCATCACCAGCGCATCGAGGCTCGCATAGTCGCCGTTTTTGCCGACGCGGATTTTTTCAGAGACGACGGTGCCGTCTTCCTCGGTGATTTTGCTCATCACGCGCGCCGGGGCATCGTTGCGGTACTTCTGCAGCCAGCCGACAGCCACGTCCTGCAGCATCGGGAATTTGACGCGGTTTGAGGTTTTGGCACGGGTGACGCCGTTGAAGCCGATCATGATGCGGTCAAGCGCCTGGCGCTTCACGATGGCGTCACGCAGGCGGGCCTGAAAATCTTCATAGCGCGCCCACAGGTCGAGCGTGTTATAGCGGATATGAAAGTCGTAATTGACCTGCACACACTCATAGCCCTGCTTATCCAGCGCAGCAAAGTCAGCGGTTTCGCGCTCGTCGCCGCCTGCCGTGTCGGTCACGCTGGCAATCGAGCCGGATACGCCGATCCCGATTTTTTCGCCCTTCATTTCGGACACCGGCACGATGTTGATGCGGGTCAGGAAGTCGGAAGACTCCTGCACGCGGTTCATCAGGGTCTGCGTGACCGTCGGCTCAACGGTAAACTTCTTGTTCATGTCGTCGGTTTCGACGCCGTTCAGCTCGGCGAGGCGGGTCATGAACTGGTTAAACTTAAAGCGGGTATTCTTACGCATTGGCGTTCCTGTTTATCTCTGTGTTGGGTTTTAACGTTCAGGCCACGCCTGATTAGCAGTCGGTCTGCGCGCCGGACTTCGGATCGCTGCCGGTTGCCGCCGGGCGGCGGGTAAAGCTGCCGTCGGTCTGCGAAAGCTGGCCCTGCAATGCAGCGAAAGCGGCGCGGTCTTCCCCGGCCTGCTGCTCAATTGCCTCCAGACGTGCGGTGACGGATTGCTCCAGCGCCGACAGCTCCTGCGTCTGGCTATCCGCGTTCAGCTGCACCTGCTCGGCGACGGCCGTTACCGCCGCGCTGACGTCGGCAAACTGCTCGCTATCGGTTTTCTTTTTCGCGGAGAACATCGCCGAGATGCGCGCCAGCAGGGACGGTGACGGCTCGGCTACCTCTTCAAACTCGATCACGGTTTCTTCAGCGGCGCTGAAAAGGTTGTCTTTATGCTGCTTGCGGGATTCCAGCGGGTTAGTGTTCGCCGAGGCGCTGAAGCTCAGGATTTCCGTGCCGAGGCTGGCCGGATTGTCGGTAACAGCCAGGCCGATCAGATATGCCTCACCGGTATCCGCGAACTTGGGGTTGTACTGAATTGAGGTATAGATTTTCTGGCGTGCTTTGGTCATAGCAACCAGCTCATCTGTTGGATCGATATCCCCGTATAGCGCCAGCTTGCCTTTTAGCGGCCCGTCAGCAATTTCTTCAGCTGACAGCGCCACCACGTCACCAAAACGGCGAAACGGGCTGTCAGGCGTGATGCCTTTGATGTGCTCAAGGTCAATTCGCGCCCCGTACATCGTCGGGTCATAGTTTTTCGCCATTTGCGCAATGTGCTCACGCGGAATTGCGCGGCCATCAGTGGTTGCGCCTTCAACGGCGATACGAAAACGCTTTGCTTTGATTGCTGCCATTAATCAGGCTCCGGTCAGGTGTTGGGTCGGTTCGGGGCCAGTTTCCCCGTCGCCACACAATCCCTCAACGAATGCCAGCCCGCTGATGCATCAGCAAACAGGGACAGCAGGCGCGCCATTTTCGGCACCGGTAGCCTTGCCGGTATGAACATGACACCGACAACCATCATCAGCGATCCGCGCCGTCAGGCCGCGCTGCTTTACTGGCAGGGTTATTCCGTGCGCCAGATTGCGGAGACGCTCGGACAGAAAACGCCAACCGTGCAGAGCTGGAAGTTGCGTGACGCGTGGGACAATGTCGCGCCCATCAGTCGCGTTGAATCCAGCATGGAAGCCCGGCTGATCCAGCTCATCATGAAAGAGGTAAAGGGGAATGGTGATTACAAAGAGATAGACGCGCTCGGCCGTCAGATTGAGCGCCTTGCCCGCGTTGAGCGCTACCGCAGCAGCGGCAACGAGGCCGACCTAAACCCCAACGTGCGCAACCGCAACAAAGGCGAGCGCCAGCCGGTCGTAAAAAACGAGTTCAGCGACGAACAGGTAGACAAGCTGACCGGCGTGTTTATGGATAACTGCTTTGAGTATCAGCTCAACTGGCATAAAGCCGGGCTGACTCACCGCATCCGCAATATCCTGAAGTCGCGCCAGATTGGGGCCACGTTCTATTTTGCCCGCGAGGCGCTGATCGATGCGCTGACCACCGGGCGCAACCAGATTTTTCTTTCGGCCAGCAAGGCGCAGGCGCACGTCTTTAAAAACTACATCCTCGACTTCGCCCGCCAGGCTGATGTTGACCTGAAAGGCGATCCGATCGTGCTGCCAAACGGCGCGCGCCTGATATTCCTCGGCACGAACGTGCGTACCGCGCAGAGCTACACCGGCAATCTGTACCTGGACGAATATTTCTGGATACCGAAATTCCAGGAGCTGCGCAAAGTCGCCAGCGGCATGTCGCTGCACAAAAAGTGGCGCACGACCTACTTTTCCACGCCGTCGGCCCTGTCGCACAGCGCCTATCCGTTCTGGTCAGGCGAGCTGTTCAACAAAGGGCGGCGCAGCAAAGCTGACCGCATCGAGATAGACCTGTCGCATTCTCACCTTGCGAAAGGCGCGCTGTGTGGTGACGGACAGTGGCGGCAGATTGTCACGGTTGAGGATGCGCTGACAGGCGGCTGCAACCTGTTCGACATTGACCAGCTGCAGCTTGAATACAGCCCGGCGGAATATCAGAACCTGCTGATGTGTGAGTTTGTCGACGACGAGGCGAGCGTGTTCCCGTTCGCCGAGCTGCAGAGCTGCATGATCGACAGCCTGGAAGAGTGGGAAGACTTCAACCCGTATCTGCCGCGCCCGTTTGCATACCGGCCGGTCTGGATCGGCTATGACCCATCGCATACCGGCGACAGCGCAGGCTGTGCGGTTATCGCGCCGCCGCTCATTGCGGGCGGTAAATTCCGCGTGCTGGAGCGCCACCAGTGGCGGGGCATGGACTTTGCCGCGCAGGCTAAATCTATCGAGGACTTAACGAAAAAATACACCGTGGAATATATCGGCGTGGATGCCACCGGCATCGGCCAGGGCGTTTTCCAGCTGGTACGCCAGTTTTACCCGGCCGCGCGCGAGATCAAATACTCACCGGAAGTAAAAACGGCAATGGTGCTGAAGGCGAAAGACACCATCAGCAGCGGGCGGCTTGAGTATGACGCCGGGGCGACGGACATCACGCAGTCGTTTATGGCTATCCGCAAAACCATGACGGCCAGCGGCAACCGCTCAACCTATGAGGCGAGCCGCAGCGAAGAGGCCAGCCATGCTGACGTCGCCTGGGCCATCATGCACGCACTGTTAAACGAACCGCTTACCGCAGCCAGCGGCGGCGCTAACCCCTCTATTCTGGAATTTTACTGATGAGCAAACGCAGAGGCCGCAAGGCTCACACCGCCACCGCGCAGCCTGTACAGGCAACCGCACCGCAGCAGCACGCAGAGGCTTTTACCTTTGGCGATCCGACGCCGGTTATGGATAAGCGCGACATTCTGGATTACGCCGAGTGCATCGGTAACGGGCGCTGGTTTGAGCCGCCGGTCAGCTTTAGCGGGCTGGCTAAGAGCCTGCGCTCGGCCGTACATCACAGCTCGCCGATTTACGTCAAGCGCAACATTCTGGCCTCAACGTTTATTCCGCACCCGATGATGAGTCAGCAGGAGTTCAGCAGGTTTGCGCTGGATTATCTGGTTTTCGGCAATGCCTTTGCCGAGCTGCGCCGCAACAGCCTGGGTAAACCGCTGCGCCTTGAAACCACCCCGGCCAAATTCACCCGCAGAGGCGTTAAAGATGGCGTTTACTGGTTTGTGAATGACTGGAAGGAGCCACATGAGTTTTCGGCCGGCAGCGTGTTTCACCTGCTGGAGCCGGATATTAATCAGGAGCTTTACGGCCTGCCGGAATATCTCAGCGCGCTTAACTCCGCCTGGCTGAATGAGGCGGCGACGCTGTTCCGCCGCAAGTATTATCAGAACGGCGCGCACGCCGGTTATATCCTTTACATGACCGATGCGGCGCAGAGCAGCAGCGACGTTGACCGGATGCGCCAGGCGATGCGCGACACGAAAGGGCTGGGTAATTTCCGCAACCTGTTCATGTACGCGCCGAACGGCAAGCCAGACGGGATCAAGATTCTGCCGCTCAGTGAGGTGGCGACGAAAGACGATTTCTTTAACATCAAGAAGGCCAGCCGCGACGACCTGCTCAGCGCGCACCGCGTGCCGCCGCAGATGATGGGGATTATCCCGGACAACTCCGGCGGATTCGGTGATGCAGTGAAAGCGTCTCAGGTATTTGTGCGTAACGAACTGACACCGCTGCAGGAGCGTCTGAAGGAGATCAATGATTGGATAGGTGAGGAGGTAATAAAATTCATGAATTATAAATTATAATGCACCTCCCCTTTAGTTAATGGCTGAAGGGGTAATTATCAATGCCAACAATGTTTTGCTTCAAGTGTTCCTTTAGTTTTGCACGCGCCATAATATAATAACTACGTTTTTTTTGCTCTAACGGGCAACACTTTAGAGACGCATGTGCATAATTACCATTCATGGGGTCATAACTTGTAGAAAAAAGTTTATTTTTATCCAAATCAACCTCTGCATTCACAGACGAATTAGAAAACTTAGATATATAAGCATTCTCCCTATCTGTGGGTTTCTTCGCCTTACTTTTCTGAGCTAACATCCTAGCACTGACTATTTTTTTTGAGCTAATTCTATCAATGTCTAGGCTAAACCCTCTCGTTTCCAAGTCCTGTAAGGATATGGCCAAGTCAGTTAAGTCACCATTAAAGTAATCTATATCTGAAAAGAGTAAGCGAAGTAAGGAGTCGCTTTCCCCCAAATAAAGATCTCTCTTTTTTGGAAATTTACTCCCAAACATTTTCGCCGCTAAGCTTTTTAACAATGAAATTAGGTAACCTATCCGTGATCCCAACATCATAGCAAAGCTCCTCACCTGTCAGTTTGTCCTTCATATAAAATGAGTACGTGCTATCCCCAACGATAGCCAAATCAAGATAAATGCTCTTATTATCCCAATTAAAATTTATTTCATCCATTGGAATGACTTTAATTTTAGGGGGCGTAAGCCCATTAAACTCTACATTTTTTTTAAAAAAGTAACATGCTTCATCAACAGCTTCTTGCGATATGGATAGATCGCTCTGGAGATGGCTTTTCGAGGCAAATGATTTTATTTTTCTTTCTAAAAAACTATAAATATTAGTATGTTGAGCCAAAATTAAATCATTTATCTCCTGTGTTAATCGTTTGTGGTTTGAAATAAAAATTTTCCCAAACGCATGCTCATAATGAAAAGATGAAATCAAGTTATCCAATTTTACCAGAGTGGTTTTTTCAGCATCATTGATGATTAATTCACTCTTATCACGAGTTGTTTCGTTCGAACTATTAAATAAAAAATCCATCACAGGAAGCAATGAATTAGTATTTGAAAATGGTTTGTCCAATGGCGCGTAATTAAGCATATATGGCTCCCAGATATACAAGGCCTTCTTTGCTAATGAAGTTAAAGAATTCTTTTTTAGTCTTCAAGTGCAATGAATCGAGTTCATCATGGAAAATATTAAACTTTTCTAGCGGGATATTATCTATAGGCTTTATGCAATCTATATCTATAAGTAATCCAAACTTAGACGTCCCATCACCCATATGAGCCTCAGCCTGCCCTATAAACTGCATTATAGTAACAGTATTTTCTATTCTTTTCTCGCTGCGCAATTGAACATATTCTAAATCAACACCTTCTCCGCCAATGAGAACATTGAAATTCAGTAGCGGCTTTATCTCATTAATGTTTTGATATTCAAATAGGTCAACATATTTCAATGAAAACCTTTCAACTCTAACAGGAAAACCAGAAGCTGAAAAATGAGAAATCAGCTCATGAATTTTCATAGAGAAAGCTTCCCATCCTAGATATGGCATGCTGCAAGCTAACATTAGAACTTTATCGCCAATGTTTACTTGATATTCACCCCAGTCCATAGTAATAACAGGAACATAAGCAAATTGATCATTTTGCTGTCTAACTATTTCCGGTATATCAGCATGAGGTGTTTTATTAATAGTAGTACAACCTAATTTTGTGTATAGCAAACCCGGTAACACTGAGGACATCGGTACCGTAGAGTCAAAACGTATCTCGAAAACCACACTGACTAATGGATTTTTAGTCAACTGTACAGGCAAACTCATTTTACTATTCCTTTAATACGGTAAATCGTGAATTCAAGCATCATGAAAGTGCGTGACTATCACATAACCACAGTCATGCGCCCCTATCAACGAGCAACCAGATGCCTCCCATCAACGAGCACCCAGACCGTGAATTTCAGCTTAGTTCATCTAGAACATTTAGATAGCCTAACCAAACATGCAAAGATGCCTTTAATCATACGATAGACAGTAAAAAAAGAAATACATTCCCTGCCATTGAAGCATTTTCATCCTAAGGCTATTGTGCCCTGCATGTGTATGCCTGCGCGCGCAATGCTATCCCCGCCACGCCTGCCCGCTTTGTGCATCGCTTTTAATGCAGTTGCATTCACATAGCAAAACAGCGCCATGACTGGCGCTGCAGGGTGTTTCAGTGCTTAGAAAAATAATGCGAATCCATGCGCGTTATGCATGCATTGCTCATGTACGAGTCACATTGCCTGAAAATCGGAGGAGGCGGCACTACCATAGCGCAGCTGCTGCAGGTAAATAATGCCCTCACGAAGAGAAACGGGTCGAGGCAGCTCGATCATAAAAACAAAATCGTAAGTCCTGCCGAGCCAGAATCCTCCGCCAGCCTTTTTAGGGCGCTGAAAGAAAACCCAGCCGCCGGGATGGAAGCATTCCAGATAATCGCCCCGGTAAACTATCTGATAATTAGTGTCGCTTCCGGCCATTTGCTAAAGCCTCACATTGCTCACTGTTCAACTATGCCGCCGCAAAAATCATCAATCTCTAATCTGCAGCATAAAAGATTTCCTCGCCAGCGTTCTGGTGAATCTCCGAGTTCGCCAATTCGGCAATAATGCTGAGTGCCAGTTTTAGGTCTGACGGCTTGCAGTTTGCGATTAACGAAACCTCCGCAATGAACTGCACGCACGCCATTTTTTTATGTATTTGGTTTGATTCCTGAACCGTCATTTTCCCTCCCCTAACTTAACTGTGTATTTATACAGTAGCATAGCACTTATAAGTAGAGAAATGAAAAATATTTGGTTTTTTTGTTTTTTATCTTATTGATATGAAACAAGTAAATCTAAGGGCTTTTTTAGAATCGCTTGCTCATAAATCGTGGCCATCAGAACGACGGTCACCTGATTTCGTTGCTCTAACGCAGAAATTATGGCCTTTTTTTACGGTTTTTTTCTGCTAAACGGTTAAATCGTTCTAATACGAAAGTCTGCTTCGGCTCCAGTATTGGCCGGGCCAGTTCTCCATTAGGTAGGCTGCGGAACATTTGACCGGCGATTTTAGTCTGCGTGCCGCCAATCAGACGCACGGCCATCCCGCGACTGATGGTTTCACCGCTTAAATCTCTCACCTGCGCTATTACGTTGTCGCACGCAGCTTCGATTTTGTCCGACCGCCTCAGCTTAAGATGCCGCTTTTCTGGTTTTTGCGCCCTTATCCGGCTTAAAAGTTGACGCCGCTCCTTTCTGCTCATGCCGTCCAGGTCGATTTTTTCGAAACTTTCCGGCGGGTTCGAATCCTCAGAGCTCAAACCTCCCGTACAGTTATTGACAGAACTCCGAGAGGACGCGGACGCGTCCTTAAATTCAAAAGCCAAATCAACAGCGCGTTTCGGAACAATCTTCCATTGCATCAGGCGGGTTAAGATCGGCGTATCGTCGCCAACTTCAGTTGCGTAAACACCCTTGATACGCACGGTTTCCTCTCCGTATTCATTCATGTCTTCGCTTGCCTGATACCAGGTGCGCACAGCCAGCTCGTCGCGACGCACAAACGGGCCACCCTGCGCGTTAACGTATCCGGCCCAGTCTCCTGCGTCGGCTGCGTCATGCGCGGCAGCAAACTCAACGCTCAGGCCGTGCGCGGTTTCGCTGTCTGCCATGCGGCGCAGCTCGCGGTAAACCGTGACCGGCGCACCGCCCACAAACTGAAATTGGCGGATGTGCCAGCGTGCCGCCCAGGCAGAAACTGCCGAGGCGGTTTCCTTAAGGTCTTTGCCGCTTTCATCGTCTATCTCACCATCCAGCGCATAGCCGTCGATATTTTTGGAAATGTATTTAGCAACGTAACCTGTTGCGCTGCCTTTCTCCGGGTCGATAGCTTCGGCATGAAAGCGGGCCTTACGGGCCTTGTCGGTCGTCAGCTCGCTGCTGTCTTCCTGCCAGGCGTAGTCGCGCATAATCTCGCGCACACGCTCAGCCTGCTCTGGGCGCATAAACATGAGCATGTGCCAGTGCGGGGTCGCATCATGATGAGGCTCAGCAACGCGGATCCCGAAGATGCGGATTTCTTCGCGGTGCAGCTTGGCGCGGATTTTCTGCCAGACGCTGCAGAGATAACGCTGCGTGTCGGCCGGGCTGGCACCATTCCATTTGCGGTTACGATGCCCGGTTTTGATTGTGGCGTGATAGCGCGCCGGGGCGGTAAGCGTATAGAACTCGCCGATAAAGCCCATTTCATTGCAGATGTTTTCGAAGCCACGAATGCGGGTCATCAGCTCGCAGCGGCGGATCGCCGGGTTGGCCACGCTGCCGTCGTATTTCTCGATCAAGCTGATGCGGTTGCCTTCCTCGTCTTCCAGCTCCATTCCTTTCAGAAATTCACGGGTGCGGCGCTTCTGCTCGCGCCATTCTGAAACGGTCATGCTGCTGGCGTAGGGGGTATGCTTTTTGCTGACGTTAGCCAGGGCGATCTGAAGGTGTTCACGCCATGATGCGGCCACGCGGCGCAGGCGGCCTTTCCACCATTTTTCCGTCTGCATACGCATGATCGCCGGGGTAACTTCCTCCGGGTCAAACAGGCGTGACGTGACCTTATCCCATAATGGCGGCGTCTGGCTCAGCTCGCGGGTGATGGTGGCGGCGGTCATGTATATACGGTGCGTGTATTTGTAGTCTGACTCGTCACTGGCCTGCGCGTGTGCCTGTACCAGCTCGGCGAGGATGAAATTAGCCACATCCCCGGCCAGCAAATCGACGTCGGCGCGCGCCATATCCGGCAGTCGGTTGAAGCGTCGCATCAGCTCCCATAGCTGACCACCTGCGCTGGCCGCGCCATCCTGTTTAGTGGCATTACCTGCCAGCAGGTTAAATGCGCCGCCGCTCATTTCACCGAGGCGATATTGAGCGTTAACGGTTTCGACGCGTGGCAATGTGCGCTCAACGAAGGTTTTCGTTAAGTACGCATTGGCACGATCAATACCCTGTGTTTTTTCCAACTCACTGACCCGACGCTTTACATCAATCTGAATCAGCGTCGGCTGGTTTTCGAGTAGTTCCTGCGCACGCACTAAAGCCGCAATCATCTGACTGCGGCTGTGCATTTCCTCATAGGTTGGGTATGGGCTGGCAATGGCTTCCCGTGGAGCATTCCACGGGTAAGCGTATTCCTGAATCATCGAGACGCCTGCACTTCTGCAGACCAGTCAGCGCCTGCGGCCGGATCAAAGCCAGACCACTCAGGCCCGACTGCGGGATGGCGCACGGCGATGATTTCTGATGCACGCTTGCTTTTACCTGCAGCAACGCCAACCGAACGGGCTACGCTGATGCTGGTGATATCGAAAGCGCGCAGAATGCTGCGGATGTAGAGGGTGTCACTGTTAGAAACCACAACCGGGCAGCGCTCCGAGACGTCAAGCAACATGCTGACCAGATCGTGATGCTCATCTTTGTCAAAACCTGCAGAGTGATATTCCGCGAACGTACCGTCATACGGTGGGTCGCAGTACACCACATCGCCAGCTTTGGTCAGGCGCAGCGTTTCGCGGAAGTCAGCGCAGATGAACGTCGCGCGCTGCGCTTTCTTTGCGAATGTTTCTATCTCAGCCAGTGGGAAATACGGCTCTGCGTAGTTACCAAACGGGATGTTAAATTCACCACGTTTGTTATAGCGGCAAAGACCGCGATAGCCATTGCGGTTCAGGTACAGGAAATAAGCGGCACGCTCAAGAAGAGGCAGCGCAGGGTTGTGATTAAACGCTTCACGAACGGCGTAATAGCTCTCACCGGTCACGTTCTGATTAAACAGGCTGGCCGCAATAACGATAAACGGACGGGTGTGCTCTTTAATCTGGCGATAGAGGTTAATGAGATCAGGGTTTATATCCGCAACCAGATAGGCCGGGTAATCAGTGTTCATCATTACTGCGCAGGAACCGGCGAAGGGTTCGACCAGGCGATCACCTTCAGGCAGGTGCGTCAGCAACTCCGGCATAACGCGGGACTTATTGCCCGCCCATTTCAGAATCGTGTTCATGCAGCACCGCCTTTTGATACTTTGTTACGAAGTTCGGCCACGCCCTGACAGCTTACACAGCGAGTTACGCCACGCACCGCGCGGCGACGCTGTTCCGGGATTGGGGCGTCGCAGTCTTCGCAGAAAGAAGCCGCCACGCTGACCGGGCGATTAACCACGCTGGCGATATTGCGCGCCAGCAGTTCATCGGCGCGGGCCTGCGCCATGTCGATTGAGTCGGCCATCAGTGAATCGCCTCCTGCGCTTCGTTCTGATAACGCTCAGCTTCCTGACGCAGCAACTCGGCAGCTTCAGCACCGCTAAGCCCTTTTTGCTGAATGCGCATGGCAATCTCAGTTAAGCGGCGAGCCGCCTGCAAACCGCGCTCGGCGCGTTCTTCAGCGCGGGCAGCGGTGATGATTACGGAAAGCTGCTCGACGTCGGCGTCAAATTTTCTTGTTTCGATATTTCGCATTTCACTTTCTCCTGAATTTGGGCAAAAGAATGCCCGGCGGGTTTACGCCATTTATTTGCATCGGGTTATTTAGTTAGAAAGGGTCATTCGCTTTGGAAATAAACTCACGACTGCTTTTAAATGATTCATTGCACAAATAAGCGCCTTTCTTTCATCAGTAGTCAGTTCACTAAAATCAGCTTCGTGCCTGTCTTTACCGATGTTAGCCAGGAACAAAATTGCGCTCAGCGCGCGCTTGTTTTCCTGATAATTACTGTCTGTCACATCGCGCATTTCAGAGAAAAAACGAGCCATATCCTTTTCACAGTTACCGCCCATCAGTTGCGCGCGAATTAAGGCAACGTGATTCAGCGCCGAAACCCGCTGACCTGCAGTAAGCTCGACCAGCATTGAATCGCCTTCGATAGCCATGATTCACCTCTTTTCTCTTTTGCCTCTACCTGCTGGCTTAATACCGGATGCCAGCGCCTGCCGTTCTCGCCCATAATCCAGCCATTTCCATAAGACATTGACGGACTCTGACGCTTGAGGTGTGCCGCAAATGAAATCATCGCACGCCCTCAGCTAATGCCAATCGAAGCACCCAGCCCGCTGATAGCGTCGACGGTTGATGCTAAAGTCGGGTTAGAGTGAACGCGGGTCTGCACGGCCAGTGCTGCCAGCATCATGCAGCGAATGCCGGTATTTGCGGCTTCAAGAATACTGCGTCGGCATGTTGCAGTTATCCGCTCCGGGTTTGCAGCGCTGGCGGCCATGCTTCCGACTTCAGCGGTAGCCTTCAGCACGTAGGACGGAAACTTATCTTTTGCCAGCTCATTAACCGGTACGCATGGCAGGCACTGCAGCTGCGCTAACATTCCATCCATCAGCGTTGCATCTTCGGTCAGGTCGGTAAGTAACAGTACTTCTGGAGCGGTCAGTTGATGCAACTGATCCGGGTTGAGCTTGTTACGCAAAGTTTGCACTTTCATGCCTGCACGCTGCGCCAGCTCAGCCATGTTGTGCGTAAGTGCGAACTTGCGGCAGGCGTCGTCATAGTGGTTATGGGTGGAAGTCTTAAAATCAAACATGGTCATTCCTTTGCTCAACTTAAATAATTAAGTTCTTACGCTGCGATGTAGCGGCAATTTACACCTTGAGCGAGCAAACGCGCGCGAAAGGCAACCATGTTGATGCGAGCGGCACCACCAATTTTTTTTCGGGGCATAACAAGCAGATCACCGTCTTCAACCATCTGTTTCACGGTACGAAGGCTGTAGCCATAAGCCTGCGCGAACTGCTCATAGGTCATCAGATCGGGGCCGCTAGGTATTGTAATTTGATTGGTCATCGGGGATTATCTCCAGTTGGTAGCTTTTGTAGTGCATTGGCGTGCATTTTGGCTTACGGGGTGGATGATATGATCCAAATGAGTGATTGTAAAGTAACCCCAGTGGAATATTTGAGGGAACCATGTCTAACGCTTTAGGCGATGCAAAAGAGATTTTAGAAAGAATCCTTAGTTCTTATGGTGTTAGATCAAGACCTGAGCTTGCTGAACTTTTGCAGATCCCCTTACCAACTATCAATAATTGGGTTGCAAGAAGTAGCTTGCCCGGTGACTACATTATCCAATGCGCTATAGATACTGGCGCGGACTTGAAGTGGCTAGTTTCAGGCGAGCTTGAAAATGTAAGATTTAAGGCAGCTCCGCATGGTTTTACAAAAGGTAAGGAATTGCACGAGCAGCTTTTAGCTAATGGCGGAAAGCAAGTGGTTCAGAGGATTCTGCATGCTTACGGGTTTACCATGCAGAAAGAGCTTGGAGACTTGTTAGGGATTCCCTCCGGCACAATGAGTGCGTGGGTTCGTCGCGACTATTTCCCTGGTGACGTTGTCATTACCTGTGCGTTGGATACTGGCGTTTCTCTAAGATGGCTTGCTACTGGCATTGGTGAAATGATTGCGCGGAACAATCGTGAACAAATCTCATCCAGTGAAATTGTGACGATTGAAAAATACTCCCTCTTTAACGGTGAGCTAAACAAGACTGGCTTATGGGTATGCGACCCTAGTCTGATTGCAGAAACGGTGAATAACCCAGCGTTAGTGGAAAAGGGGAGTAATAAATGGATTGTAGATCTAGAAGTGAAAGCTATAGGTAATGGATTGTGGTTAATAAATATTGATGGGGTGAATGATGTTTATACAGTATCCCGAATTCCAGGAAACAAGATAAATATCAAAAATTCATCCTTTAATTTTGATTGCAAGATAGAAGATGTTGAATGCGTCGGAATGGTCTATCTCACACTCATGGAAAATAATTAGGTTGATATGAAAACTAAAGTTGCCTTCTTAATCTGTTGTTATGCTGCCTTATCTAATATTGCTTGGGCTGCTCCAGAAATGTTCAAAGACTCAATGGTTATGATGGAAAGTCATAACGACTACCCTCCTGAAAATGGCTCTTACAAAATTCTTAGCAAAAAACCTTTGCACATACAAATTTTGCCTACCATATTCAAAGGCGACGTTGAAAGAAATATTAACTACGAAGCAAATAAAGCAGCTGTTTACGCTGCTTATCGAGTGTTGTTTCAGACTCCAGCTAATTCGATTAAAGTAACTGTACTGCCTAGAGAGTTAGATCTTCAAACACATAAATATACGGCTAATTCTAAATATGGCTTCACTTTTTCTTTAAGCAGGGAAAAAGCATTAAAACTTTCAAGCCAATATGCTGGCATTGACAATTCAGACGATTTATTCCAGAACGATGGTTATCAGTGGGCTGAGTCATTCCGCGCTTGTTGCTATTCAGACAGAGGAAATCCCGGTTTAGCCGCATTTGTTCAAGAATTGAAAAACAGCAGGTGATTAGGTGGCAATAAAGAAGCTTGTTTCTGGTGAATGGCTTGCCGACTTCTATTTAGATGGACGTGGCAGCCGACGCATTCGCAAGTCTTTTGCAACCAAAGGCGAAGCTGTAGCTTACGAAAGCTACACACGCAGTGAAGCTGAAAACAAACCGTGGATAAAGGAAAAAGAGGATCGCCGTAAGCTGAGCGAGCTTATAAAGCTTTGGGATTCTCTTCACGGGCAATCACTTAAAGCGGTTAAGTCCCGTAAAGCTAAGCTGGATATTGTATGTAAGGGCTTAGGCGATCCGATAGCTTCCCAGCTTACCGCTAAAGATTGGGCGCATTACCGTGACCAGCGCTTGCAGGGGAAAATTTCCAATGGTTATCACGATGATGAATCAAAGTGGAAAGTAAAGCCTATCACGGTTAACAGAGAACAAAACTATCTTGCCGCTGTTTTCAATGAGCTGAAGAGGTTAGGGGAATGGTCATTACCTAACCCACTGGAAGGCGTCAGGACGTTCCGGGAAGATGAAAAGGAAATGTCCTGGCTTACCCTAAAGCAGATCACTGAACTTCTGGATGGTTGCGAACTTTACGGAAAGCCAGATCTAAAGATGATATGTAAAGTTTGCCTAGCTACTGGTGCGCGCTGGACTGAGGCGGAAACATTGACCCGCTCACAGTTATCACCTAACAAACTCTCATTCTTTAAAACTAAAGGTGGGAAAAATCGAACCGTTCCGATCCCGCAGTGGCTTTATGATGAACTGAAAGAACGGCAGGGCAGAATGTTTAAGCCATGCTATCAGGACTTCAAGAAGATGCTCGCTACTACGACTATTCAGCTTATAGAAGGCCAGAAAACTCATGTGCTTCGGCACACCTTCGCCAGCCATTTTATGATGAATGGTGGCAATATTCTGGTGCTGCAAAGAATACTCGGCCACGCAAATATCCGTGAAACCATGAAGTATGCACACTTTGCTCCCGACCATTTAGAAGAAGCTGCAGCGCTTAACCCTCTGACCAGTTTAATGTCCACAAACTGACTACCCAGCTTGTACGCGCTCGCATTTGGTTGCACCAGATATAGAAGTAACTAACTGTTTTATAAATAAAATGCTTATGTATCAATGGTGTCTTGAAAAAGCGTCTTAACTAAGGTATCGCTAACGCGACATCTAAAAGTTAATAGCAAACAAGGGGTTGGCATCTGCCAGCCCCTTTTTTATGTCACAGTCAACCTTACTGCCTGCAGTTAACCGTCGTCCGGCC
>Ga0207696_1001105_pt1 | contig 15747 bp, 16 predicted proteins | sample KBSS54metaG_FD_184403 | JGI IMG/M metagenome (GOLD analysis project Ga0207696, IMG submission 184403) | Switchgrass rhizosphere microbial communities from Kellogg Biological Station, Michigan, USA - KBS S5-4 metaG (SPAdes) (version 2) | ecosystem: Host-associated > Plants > Roots > Rhizosphere >...
CGAGCCAGCGATTGCGCTGCGGCGCGGTCAAAACTCTGCACATCGAGCAGTTTTTTAATCAGCCCCTTTTCATGCAGATCGACAATCGTTGCGGTGATGCCACCAAGGGCAAAGCCTGCATGAATGTTGCGGCTGCGCATTTTGTCTTCCAGAAAACGGGTCACCGCCAGTGAAGCGCCCCCGGTCCCGGTTTGCAGGGAAAAACCTTCTTTGAAGTAGCCGGAATTGACGACAACATCTGCCGCAGTACGCGCGATGAGCAATTCACGCGGGTTGGAGGTCATGCGTGTGGCATCGGCACCGATTTTGTCGGCATCGCCCACTTGCTCAACCTGTACGATCAAATCGACCTGATCCTGCATGATACTGGCGGGGTTGTGCGGGTAGGGCAGCAGCGCTTCGCTTAGCAACACCACCTGACGGGCGTTTTCAGCATCGACTTTGGCGTAGCCCAGCGAACCGCAGCAGGCTTTGCCGGTGTAGCCATTAGCATTGCCGAATTCATCGCACGATGGAACGCCAAGGAAAGCGACATCGATTTTTAGCTCGCCGCTTTTCACCAGTTGTACACGTCCGCCATGGGAGTGGATTTGCACCGGTTCTGCCAGCAGGCCACGTGAGATTTCTTCTGCCAGCGGGCCGCGCAAACCAGAGGTGTAAATACGCGTCACCACGTTATTGCGGATATGCTCGATTAATGGCGCATGGCAATCGCTCAGTGAACTTGAGGCCAGCGTCAGGTTTTTAAAGCCCATGCTGGCGATGGTCGCCATTACGCTGTTCAGCGTCAGGTCACCGCCACGAAACGCGTGGTGGAAGGAAATCGTCATACCGTCGTGCAGGCCTGAGCGGCGAATTGCCTCTTCCAGCGAATTACACAGCTTTTTGGTGCGTGGTTTTTGCGCCTGCAAATTCAGTTTCGAGACATTCTTATAAGCCGGTAAATCGCTTTCACTGCGGCGACTCCAGGCGGCAATACGTTCTTGTTTCTGCGTCATTTTTTTGCCTTATTCTTCACGAATGCCGGAAAGTGCGGCGCGAGATAACACCAGACGAGCACGTTCGATAACCGGGCTGTCGACCATTTTTCCGTTCAGCGACACCACGCCACGGCCTTCACGGGCGGAGGCTTCGGCGGCTTCCACCACTGCGTTGGCGTGATCGACTTCTTTTTGCGACGGGGCGTAGAGGTTGTGTAACAGCTCAATCTGGCGCGGGTTGATCAGCGATTTGCCGTCGAAACCCAGTTGTTTGATATGCGCCGCTTCGTGCAAAAATCCGGCTTCGTTATTGGCATCGGAATAGACGGTGTCGAAGGCCTGAATCCCCGCCGCGCGCGCGGCTTGCAGAATGGAACAACGGGCAAATAACAGTTCGATACCTTCGGGGGAACGTTCGGTGCGCAGGTTGCGCACATAATCTTCCGCACCCAGCGCGATACCAATCAAGCGTGTGGATGAATGGGCAATTGCCACTGCCTGAGTGATACCTTGCGGGGATTCAATGGCGGCCAGAATTCCGGTGCTACCGGGTTCGCGGCCACATGCGGCTTCAATGCGCGCGATTTCACTTTCGGTATCAATGACGTCTTGAGCGGTGTCGGTTTTTGGCAGGCGCACAATGTCGGCACCGCCGCGCACCACGGCTTCCAGGTCGGCCACGCCATATTCGGAATCAAGTGGATTCACGCGCACGATGGTTTCCACATCCTGATACAGCGGATGTTGCAACGCGTGGAAAACCAGACGGCGGGCGGCGTCTTTTTCGCGCAGGATAACTGAGTCTTCCAGATCGAACATCAGCGCATCGGCCTGATAAATAAAGGCGTTGCTGACCATCGCCGCATTGGCACCCGGCACAAATAACATGCTGCGGCGGGTGCGGTTCTTTTGTTCCGGCGTCATAGGTTTTTCTCCCATGGCAGGGCGGTGATATCGCTTGCGCGAACCAGCAGGGTTTCCAGACGGGCGCGCAGAATGCAGTCCAGCGCGCCTTTGTCGTCAAGAATCAGTTGCACGCCTTTAACCTGATGGCGAGCGAGGATCTCCAGCACCGTGGCGCGTATGGCTTCGCCAAACTGTTTTTCAACGTTGCTGCTGATTTGCAGGTCGATCTCTTGTGTATCGAGTGGTGCGATGCGGATCATCACATCGCCAGATTCCAGGGTGCCGGCAACGGCTGCATGAGTAATGTTCATTTTTCACCTGTTAATGTGGATTCCAGTTGCCCGCCCACGCTGTTTTGCGGGCGGGCAGCGAGCATGCGTTCTAAGTAGTCGCGAGTGACTTCGGGAACCAGAATGTCGATGGCGGCAAAGTCTTTCTTCACCAGTAGCTTGCGTACCCACGAGGCGGAAATCGCCATGCCGTGATATTGCAGACGTTCAATTTCCACCAGTTCAATCGGCGGAGCGGGGAGCGATGGAGTTTCCAGCCAGTGGCGCATGTCTTTGTTGTAGGTGGCGGTGACTTCGCAATACGGTTCGGTACCGACGAAACGGTGGGTAATACCGAGTGCTGGGGCCAGATACTGACGGAAAATTTTCAGGTCGATTTCGGTGTGGCAATGGTTGAGCACGCCCTGTTCTTTGATGAAGTAACAAGGGAATGTCGCGCGGGAAATGATGTACTCGGAGCCGCGATGGACGGTGAGTTTTTTAATTTCGGCGGTGCCGGAACGCACCAGTGCCAGGCGGTCTTCGTACGGGAAGCGCGAGGTATCCTCTTTCACCAGGAAAACATGCAGCCAGTCGCACTGTTCTGCGGCTTTCTGAATTAAATAACGATGGCCGTGAGTAAAGGGATTGGCATTCATCACGATGCAGCCAATTTTGCTGCCAGCCTGGCGCAGTGTGGTTAAATAACTGGCGTAACGTTGCAGGCGTGTGGCGCTATTTTCCATCAGTACCATCATGCCTGGCACGCTGGTGATGGTGTAAAAACCACATTGCTTAAATAACGCTTCGTTCTGTGTTTTGGTGTAGATAAACAGGTGTGGGCATTGCCGTTCGTAGGCGAGATTAATTAATTCTGTTGCCAGGGTGAGCGCCAGCCCTTCACCGCGTACAGATTCGTCGATTGCCACGCATTTAATTATATTTCCAGCAATGCCTCCGCAGGCGATGAGTTTATCGTCGCGAGTGACCGTAATAAAGACTTCTACCGTCGTATCAATGCTCAGGTCATTTTCACGCAGGAAGTGCGTGATAGCGGACATTTTTATATTTTCGGCGCGTTTAACCTGGGCGAACACGGTATTGCCAAACATGAGTGGTGACTTCCTTGTTTGAGTATATTTGTTGCAACTTATAACGTTTTATTTTCAATTGAGCTTTTCAGCATTTTTGCTGCTGTGGGGAAGATCGTAAGGGGTATTTGTTCGCCAGGTTTTGAACTGTTTCACAAAGGGTTACCTGATTTAAATAGACTTAATGGTTTTTATTTATTTAATTAATTTCTTCGCAAGTTGTGACGTGGTTTTTATTTGTTTAATTGATTTAATGTTCTGAATCTGTGACGATCGATTTTATTAATTTCGCGGTTTTAGAAACAATTTCATTACATTTGTCGAACGCCAGAAAAAGGAAAATCAATGCCGGGAACAGAAAAGATTGGCGTATTGCGATTTTTTCAAAAAATTGCTTTCCCATTAAGAATCTTTTTACTGCTGTTACTGGTATCGACTTTATTGATTGCTGCACTGGGCAAGTATTTAACGGCAAGTTTTGAAGATTATCTCCTCGAACATGTGCGCGATATGGCGATGAATCAGGCGCGGATTATCGCCTCGAACGACAGTCTTATTACGGCGGTCAAAAACAGAGACAGCGCACACCTCGCCGTGATTGTTGGCAAATTATCCACCGGTTCTGATTTTGATTATGTCGTGATTGGCGACAGCCATTCCATTCGTCTTTTTCACCCGAATCCAGAAAAAATTGGCTACCCGATGCAGTGGACCAAGCCTGGTGCGCTGGAAAAAGGTGAGAGCTACTTTATTACTGGCGAAGGTTCGATTGGCATGGCGATGCGCGCCAAGACGCCAATCTTTGACGAGCACGGCAAAGTGATTGGCGTGGTGTCGCTCGGTTATCTGGTCAGTAAAATTGATAGCTGGCGTCTGGATTTCCTGCTGCCGCTCGCCGGTGTTTTTGTGGTTATCCTGATTGTTCTGATGCTGCTCTCCTGGTTGTTTTCTTCCCATATCCGCAGGCAGATGCTGGGGATGGAGCCACGCCAGATTGCGCGCGTGGTGCGCCAACAAGAGGCGCTGTTTGGCTCGGTATTTGAAGGCTTGATCGCTGTCGATAGCGATGGGCTTATCACGGCGATTAATCGCAATGCCCGTAAAATGCTCGGGTTGCGTTCACCAGGCCGCCAGTGGCTGGGGAAACCAATATCTGATGTGGTGCATCCGGCGAGTTTTTTCACTGAAAAGATTGCCGAAGCACGCCAGGACGTGATTTGTACTTTTAACGGGCTAAGTGTGATTGCCAATCGCGGGGTGATTCATTCCGGCCATGCGGCACCCGCAGGCGCGATTGTCAGCTTCCGCAGCAAAGACGAAATCAGCACGCTGAATGCGCAGCTCACCCAAATTAAACAGTATGTGGAGAGCCTGCGAACGCTGCGTCATGAACATTTAAACTGGATGTCGACGCTCAGCGGCCTGCTGCAAATGAAGGAATATGACCGGGTTCTGGAGATGGTGAAAGGGGAGTCTCAGGCACAGCAAGAGCTTATCGATTATCTGCGCAGTGAGATAAATGACCGCCAGGTGGCTGGCCTGTTGTTTGGTAAGTCTCAGCGGGCGCGTGAACTGGGGATGGTATTAAATATTGTGCCTGGCAGCCAGTTATCGGCGCTTCCGCAAGGGCTGGATAGCACTGAATTTTCAGCTATTGTCGGCAATTTACTGGATAACGCTTTTGATGCCAGCCTGAAAAATTCACGCAGCAATAACATTGTCGAACTCTATCTGAGCGATGAAGGATCGGAGGTGATAATTGAAGTAGCCGACCAGGGCTGTGGTGTGCCCGAGACGTTACGTGAAGCTATTTTTGAGCAAGGTGTCAGCACCAAAACTGATAACAAGGATGCACACGGCATTGGGTTATATCTGATAGTCAGTTATGTCAGTCGCTGTGGCGGGGTAATTACGCTGGAAGACAACCAACCCAGCGGTTCTTTATTTTCTGTTTTTATACCGAAAGTGAAAAAGAGCAATGACGCAACCTATTACGATTCTGATTGTTGAAGACGAAACAGCGCTGGCGGAAATGCATGCGGAGTTTATTCGTCAAATGCCCCATTGCGGGCAAGTGTGGCTGGCGGGGAATCTGGCGCAAACCAGAATGATGATTGAGCGATTTAAGCCTGATTTGATTTTGCTGGATAACTATTTGCCCGATGGCCGCGGAATTACGCTTCTGCAAGAACTGGCTCAGGCGCGCTTCCCTGGCGGAGTGGTCTTTACGACGGCTGCAAGTGATATGGATACCGTATCCGATGCGGTGCGCGGCGGGGTGTTTGATTATCTGGTTAAGCCTATTGCCTACGAACGCCTTGAGCAAACACTGGAGCGCTATCAGCAGCGAATGCAGATGCTGGCGAACAGTGCCAGTGCCAGCCAGCGGCAGATTGACGATATGTTCAATGCCTATGCGCGCGGGGAGCAAAAAGAGGTGTTGCCGGTGGGGATTGATGAGCTGACGCTGGAGAAAGTGCAGCTGCTGTTTACTGACCCGGAAGCTCGCCACACTGCGGAAACCGTGGCTGAAGCGTTAAAACTGAGCCGTACCACGGCGCGACGTTATCTGGAGTTTTGTGCCAGCCGCCAGCAAATTATGGCCGAAATAGTTTATGGCAAGGTAGGACGCCCACAGCGCACCTATCGGGCACTGTGAGCGAAGTGCTTTTAGCCGCCAACAACAACGGCAGCAGAAGGCACGAGGATTTCAGTGGCAATAATGACCACCACCAGACCTACCGCAATCGGTACTGAGGTACGTTTAACGACTTCAAATGGGGAAATTTTTGCCATACCTGCAACGGCCACAACCACGCCGGAAACCGGAGAAATGGTACGGCCCAGGTTGGATGCTTGCAACATTGGGATCGCCAGATACGCAGGGTTGATGCCAGAGGAGTGAGCCAGTTTAGGGATCATCTCAACAAAGGCATAGAACGGGGCGTTACCTGAACCGGTGGTCATGGCAGCTAACATGGTGAGAACGACTAACACCAGCATCAGAATGATACTTGCCGAGCCAAACGAGGTGGCAATGGATATCAGGCTCTGGATAAAGCCGATGGTGCTGAGACCCTGGGCGAAGACACCTGCCGCCACCAACAACATCACCACGTTGGCGAAGGCATCAGCCATACCGCGATAGCAAACCTCCAGCCCGGAGAAGACGTTCTGGGTATTGAAACCACGGAAGAATTCAATGATTGCCGCAATCAGAATACAGATAACCAAAATGGTAATGATGTGTAGTTGTGGGCCCCATTTACCGTCGAAAATCAACACACCAATAATTGGCGTAAATGGCAGAATGGCATAGAAAGAAGGAGCAGTAGTCTGGATTTCGCTGACATCGAGCATTTCATGGCTGATGTTCTCTTTTTTATCCAGGTAGCGTTGCCAGAAGAAGTGGGCAATCGCCATGGCAATAATTGCGGCAATAGAAATTGGCACGGTAGTTTTAAAGGCAAAATCAACCAATGTCATTTCCGCAGCTTTCGCCGCCAGCACCACATCGCCAGAGGTTGGAGAGAGAATGATTGCAGCAGGGGAGGCACAAATTGCCGCCGCAGCGCCACGGCTAATCCCGACGTTCACCATTACCGGGAACAATGTTGCCATCAGCAATACACCCAGGCCAGTCGCAGAAGAGACCGCCAGTGACATCAGACAAGCCACGAAATACGCAGCGATCATCAGAATGTAAGGTGAGTTAATTAATTTCAATGGTTTTGATGCGAGCTTAACGACCATGTCGTTAGCACCAATATGGGTCATATATGCGGCAAAACCACACAGCATCATGATCATCATGCCGAGATCGCCACCACGGCTCATCAGCAAGATTTTGACATATTCGACAATATCGGTTGCGGTGTAACCGGTACTTTCAGCACTGGCAGGTAAAACTTTGTGGCCCATTAAGGCACTAATAATCAGTAATATTAAACCACCGACAAATAATACGCCGGTCGCGGAGTAGCCTTTGATGATGTAGCGAGCTACACCAACAATCACTATCACCCCAATAAGTAATTCAATCGTAGTTAGCATTAAAGCCCCCTGTTGCGTTTGGTCGTCGGCATCTGTTGGCCGTACCTGAACGTAACGCCATGCCAGAAAAATAAAAAATAACGGCTTTAAAGCCGTCTGCGAAAGCGGTGTCAATCTGCCTGAATCACAGGCGACGAGTTCTGATAAGCATCAAAATTTAGCGAGCTTGATTCCACTGCCATGGTGCTTTTGTTGGCCGAGCTGCAATTATGACATTTACTTATTGATATGCGTTATCTATTTGTCGAAGCAATTGTTCTATTAATAACCGATAACCAGGCCCGTGTTTTCGGATTTTACCCGCAGCTTATTTAGCTGTAGTTAACATAAAATTTGTTAAATTAGCTATTGAGTTTTGATGCGGAAATTAACGTGGCTTTAACAAATAAACGAGTGATTCTTTTTATTATTTTGCTGGTTCCAATAAGGGAAGTACCAGCTGCAATGGCAAATCAAACTAGTCTGCTGGACAATGCCTGGAATACATTGACTGATAACGTTTCACAGACGTGGAATGAACCACAACACTATGATTTGTTTATTCCGGCGATAACCTGGCATGCGCGCTTCGCATACGACGAGGAAAAAATAGAGAAATATAACGAACGACCATGGGGCCTTGGGTTCGGACAAACGCGATGGGATGACAGCGGGAACTGGCATGGCTTGTATTTGATGATGTTTAAAGATTCCTTTAACAAATGGGAGCCAATTGGTGGTTACGGATGGGAGAAAACCTGGCGCCCGCTGACGGATGATAATTTCCACATAGGGCTAGGCTATACACTCGGTGTTACCGCTCGTGATAACTGGAACTACATTCCACTGCCGGTGATCCTGCCTTTGGCATCTGTAGGATATGGCCCGGCGACCTTCCAGATGACCTATATCCCTGGAACTTACAACAACGGTAACGTTTACTTCGCCTGGCTACGCTTCCAATTCTGAGCGGCGGTATAGGCCAGAATCAATCCAAACCCATATGTTTTCTATCTATTGTTTGAAAATACGGGCTGCTGCACACTTTTTAAAAGAGGTAGCAATTTTTCTCACTTTTTAGCTAATCTGGGCTGGACAAAATCCATCACAATTGGTGTACTGGTGTTCGACACAGCATTTGTGTCGTTTTTCATGTAAAGGTAATTTAGATGTCTAAGATTAAAGGTAACGTTAAGTGGTTTAACGAGTCAAAAGGCTTTGGCTTCATTACTCCGGAAGATGGTAGCAAAGACGTGTTCGTACACTTCTCTGCAATCCAGAGCAATGGTTTCAAAACCCTGGCTGAAGGTCAGCGCGTTGAGTTTGAAATCACTAACGGTGCCAAAGGCCCATCTGCTGCAAACGTAATGCCTATCTAAGGCATTACCAGTAGAATATAAAAACCCGCTAAGGCGGGTTTTTTTTGCTTTAAATTCAGTAAAATAGATAAACTTTCACAAAGCTCACCACAATTAGCGTGCTTATCAGCACCGCAGTCCACTCAGCAACACGTTGTTTCGTCATTATTTGCCCCACGCTATTTTTCAAACAGAGTGGCAGACGAAAATTAAGCTAACCTTAACGTGCTACTAATTAGTGGCCGTATGCCAATGAAACTAACCAAAATGCGATGGCGGTCATCGTCAATGAACCGGCGAGGTTCAGTAGCATGTTTAATCCTGCCCATGCCAGACGCCCGTCTTGTAGCAGGAATACCACTTCAGCCGAAAAGGTTGAAAATGTCGTCAGGCCACCGCAAAAACCGGTGGTGATCAACAATTTCCACACTGGGTCGAGATGAGTCATTCTGGTGAACAAGGCCAGGCCGAGGCCGATAATAAATGCGCCTACCAGGTTGGCGACCAATGTTCCAACTGGAATAGCACCATGCACCGGGTTGAATCTCATACTGAGCAACCAGCGCGCAACGCTGCCCGTCCCGCCGCCAATAAACACGGCTAATAGCATCTGTAACACGATGTTTTCCTGTTCGATCTAATGCGCAAGAGAATGAGTGTAACGTCAGTACGGGACGTTTCACACCGGGTATACTGAAAATATTCGCGACCTTTTGGGAAACCACAATGAAAGTTGCCGTAGGGCAGTTTGCAGTGAGTAAAGACTGGCAGGAGAACGTACAAACCTGTCTTGGGTTTATGGCTCAGGCCAACGGCGCGGGAGCACAATTGCTGGTGTTGCCCGAGGCGGTGCTGGCACGAGATGACAATGACCCCGATTTGTCGGTCAAATCGGCACAAACGATGAACGAAGCGTTTATTGAGCAGCTTTGTGAGCAAAGCCGTGATGACCAACTCACCACCATCCTGACGCTGCACATCAAAACCACGCCTGGGCGAGCGGCCAATACTTTGCTGGCGATTCGCGGTGGTGAGGTGATAGCCCGTTATAAGAAGCTTCATCTTTACGATGCGTTTAACGTGCAAGAATCCCGGCTGGTTGATGCGGGAGAAAGTTTGCCGCCAGTGATTGAGGTCGCTGGCTTTAAAGTAGGCTTAATGACCTGTTACGATGTACGCTTTCCAGAGATGGCTTTAAGTCTGGCATTAGCGGGGGCGGAAGTGTTAGTTCTGCCAGCTGCCTGGTTGCGTGGCCCAAACAAAGAAATGCACTGGTCCACTCTTCTTGCCGCTCGAGCGCTTGATACTACTTGCTATGTTGTTGCTGCTGGTGAGTGTGGTAATAAAAACATTGGCCACAGCCAGGTTGTTGATCCGCTTGGCGTTGTGATTGCGGCTGCAAATCTGCAGCCGACGTTGATATATGCTGAACTGGAAAGGCAGCATCTTGCCAATGTGCGAGCCATGTTACCGGTGTTGAAAAACCGACGTTTTGCTTATCCACAACTGCTGTGATTATTTTTTGACCAGCTCTTGATTCAACTTGTTACAGGTTGCTATTGTATAGCACGAGAAAATGACCGTTAATTGTCTCAGTGTATGATTCGCCGTATTCACGGCATGCATGATTAAAGAAGGTTGCTATGGGTGAGATTAGTATTACTAAGTTGTTGGTGGTTGGTGCGCTGATTGTTTTGTTATTTGGCACCAAGAAGTTGCGTACACTCGGTGGCGACCTCGGCGCGGCAATCAAAGGCTTCAAGAAAGCCATGAATGAAGACGAGACCGGCGCGAAGTCTGCCAACAATACAGATGCAGCAGCGGACCGTATTACGCACAAAGACTGAGCAAGACTCAGCTTTCACGGACAGATATAAAAAAACCGGCCTTTTATGAGCCGGTTTTTTTGTCACTGCAAATCATAAGTAACGATTTGTTACATCGTTATTTGACTTCCATGCCTTTAGCCTGCAGGTCTGCATGGTAAGAAGAACGTACAAATGGGCCGCAAGCTGCATGGGTAAAGCCCATCGCCAGCGCTTCCGCTTTCATCTCTTCGAACTCATCCGGGCTAACATAACGCTGCACAGGTAAGTGATGGCGGCTTGGCTGCAAATATTGACCAAGGGTCAACATCGTGACGCCGTGACGACGGAGATCGCGCATCACTTCCACAATCTCTTCATTCGTTTCGCCTAAACCTACCATTAATCCAGATTTAGTTGGGATATCCGGGTGCGCTTCTTTAAAACGCTCAAGCAGTTTCAGAGACCAGTTGTAGTCAGCGCCCGGGCGTACTTTACGATAAATACGCGGTACGTTTTCCAGGTTGTGGTTGAACACATCTGGTGGTGTGGCGGTGAGGATCTCTAAAGCCTTGTCCATGCGCCCACGGAAATCCGGAACCAACGTTTCAATTTTGATCGTTGGGTTTTTCTCGCGAATTGCACTGATGCAATCGGCGAAATGCTGGGCACCTCCATCGCGCAGGTCATCACGGTCTACAGACGTGATAACTACATAGCGCAACGCCATGTCAGCAATGGTTTGGGCAAGTTTAGCGGGTTCGTTGGCGTCTGGCGCGACAGGGCGGCCATGAGCAACATCGCAGAACGGGCAGCGGCGTGTACAAATTGCGCCCAGGATCATAAAGGTTGCCGTTCCGTGGTTGAAACATTCTGCCAGGTTAGGACAGGAAGCTTCTTCACACACCGAGTGCAGACCATTTTTACGCATTGCCGCTTTGATACCCTGAATTCGGGTCGAATCAGATGGAAGTTTGATCTTCATCCATTCTGGTTTTCTTAACAGCTCCTGGCGCTCGGTCACCACGTTTTTAACCGGGATCAGAGCCATTTTATCGGCGTCGCGGTACTTGACGCCGCGTTCCATTACAATGGGTTTACTCATATCGTACGTGTTCCAGTTGCTGAAAAAAAATCAGGCTAATCGAGTGTTTTATTTATCAACTATTTTTTAATAGCGCGCGCAGTATACCATCACTGGGGGGAATAAATCAGCCTGGCAGAGCAGTAAATGGGGAAAGAATTGTAAATGGTTTGTTGGATTGTGCGCTTTTTTACGTTAACAATTGGCAAGCTGACCCCGCAGCGAAAGCCGCGAGGCCGGGATGTCTACACTTTCTCAAATTCGTGAATGATCGCGTCGATGACTTCTTGCAGTATTGCATCGCGCGAGCTGAGTTTGTTGAAGTGCATGGTAGTGCCCAGAGGAATGGCCGATAATCTCTCACATTCAACCGTTTTAAGTCCGAATTGGTGAGAAAACATTTCAAATATTTTGTATGGCATAAAGCCAATGAGATCGCTGGTGCTGAGCATTGAAACGATGGCTAAGAGGTTATAGCTGCTAAATGTGATTTGGCGGTTTGGTAAGAGCTCATTAATCAGTTGGCGAGTATCGGCCAACAACTCTTCCTGCATAATCAAAAATGTATAATTGATTCCGTGAATATCATTGGCGGAGAAAATTGATTCTGCATTAGGGTGATCGTGGCGACATACCGCAACCAGGCGGTCATCAAACAATTTGTGGCTATTGATTCCGGGGCCATGATGGTGACGATTATCGATAGCAATATCAGCCTGAAATTGTGATAACTGGCGTTCTGCCACTGGCACATTGCGAACAGATAATTTCGGATTCACTTTCTGAATGGCCGAATAGATTCGTGGCATCAATAGTGCGCCTGATGTGGGTGAGCACGCGACGGTGATAATGCGCTCTTTTTCGTAATTATTGTTGATATCTAAGGCGCACAGGATCGATTCAAATCCCTGGCTAATATATTCATGCAAATGCGCAGCATAGGCTGTAGGTGTGACACCTTGCCCCTTACGGATAAACAGTGGGTCAGGGAATGTTGACCTCAATTTTTGGATGGATTGACTGATAGCCGAAGGTGTTAAATTTAACACTTTAGCTGCATTGACGATCCCTTTATGAATGTAGACTGCTTCGAAAATTGTTAATAAATTAAGATCAATATTTCGTAATGCTTTGAAAGTTGGGTGATGATTTTTTTCATATCTGTCCATGAAATGTTTCTCTTTGGTGAACTAACTCTTAATTCCATTCAGATTATATTATTTAAATAATTATGCATTAATGACAGTGATGTATTAGGTGTGAACCATATTAAAAATTAATTATAAATGGAATTATACATTTACCAAATCAATGTCTTAAGTGATTGCTGTTCTATATTAATGGTCGATATATTTACATATGAATATAAAAGGTAAGGTGGTTATTTAGTCAGGGGAAGTTATACAAAACTAATCATAAAGTAAAGCGATGCTGAATAATGTCACAGTGAAAACTGCACCGGTTTAAGATGCAGTCGTCATAATAATTAATATCATACAGTTAGATATTTAACTGGTGGATTATTGAGCAGGGCAATAAAGTTATTGATCAGCAATGGTTGAACATCTTCCAGTGATGCTACTGGGCGGAATGAACTCACTTGGGTCATTTCAAGACCAGCGTAACCACATGGATTGATTCGTAAAAAAGGACTCAGATCCATATCAATATTCAATGCTAACCCGTGGAAAGAGCATCCTTTGCGGATGCGTAGACCCAGCGAGCAAATCTTACGCCCATCAACATAGACGCCAGGCGCATCGGCGCGAGGATAGGCTTCTATTCCCAATTCTGCGAGTGTGTTAACTACCGTTTGCTCAAGGATAGTGACCAGTTCCCGCACGCCCAGTTTGCGGCGTTTCAAATTAAGCAGCACATACATCACTTGCTGACCCGGCCCGTGATACGTCACCTGGCCACCGCGATCACTTTGGATGACAGGGATATCTCCGGGAACCAGTACATGTTCCGCTTTCCCTGCCTGGCCTTGTGTAAATACGCGCTCGTGTTCTACCAGCCAAATTTCATCGGCGGTGGTTTCATCACGGGTATTGGTAAAGTCATGCATCGCCTGTGAGATAGGCTCGTAGGGCTGTAGGCCTAGTTGGCGGATTTGAATAGTATCTTGAGACAAAACATCGTCTCCGGCAGGTTAGAAAGTTGTGGGAGTATATCACAGCGGGAAAAGCAGTACCCGGCCAGCAGGCCGGGTGGCAAATCACAATACCATACGAACGATTTCAATATTACCCAGTTCTGCGTACAGCGTTTCAACTTGCTCAATGTGGGTCGCATTAATGGTAATCGAGACAGAATGGTAATTACCTTTGCTGCTCGGTTTAACCTGCGGGGTGTAGTCACCAGGTGCGTGGCGCTGCACCACCTCAACGACCAAATCAACCAGCTCAGGTTTCGCCAGACCCATTACTTTGTAAGTAAATGAAGTCGGGAATTCGAGCAATTCTTTCAGATTGGTTTTCATGGTAGCTCCAGCGTTACGGCATTAAAAATGATAACTCCCGCCAGCAGGGGCGGGAGTTGCTTTGATTCATAGTATATGGGGATGACTTCTACACTTTCAAGTGTTCAATTATTAACCAAACCAATGGTGGAACATCAGTTTGATGTAATCAATGATTCGACTGAAGAAGTTACCTTCCGGCATTTCCTGAAGTACGACCAGCGGACGCTGTTCGATAGTCTTGCCATCCAGTTGGAAATTGATGGTTCCGACAACCTGGTTCTTTTGCAGCGGCGCGTGCAGTTCGGTGGTGTTCAGCACATAACTGGCTTTCAGGTCTTTCATACGGCCACGTGGGATTGTCAGGTAGACGTCTTTATCAACCCCTAACGATGCACGGTCGTTATCGCCGAACCAGGCAGGTTCTGAGGCAAACTCTTTGCCGGCTTTCAATGGAGAAACTGTCTCAAAGAAGCGGAAACCCCAGGTCAGCAGTTTCTTGCTTTCTGTTTCGCGGCCTTTGTAGGTGCGCCCACCGAGCACTGCCGAAATCAGGCGCATCTGGCCTTCGGTGGCAGAAGCGACCAGATTATAACCCGCAGCATCAGTATGACCGGTTTTGATGCCGTCAACTTGCAGGCTGGTATCCCACAGTAAACCGTTACGGTTAGTCTGGCGGATATTATTGAAGGTGAACTCTTTTTCTTTGTAGATAGCGTATTCGTTTGGTACGTCACGAATCAGTGCCTGGCCGATCAACGCCATATCACGCGCAGAGCTGTACTGACCTTCAGCATCGAGGCCGTGTACTGTCCCGAAATGGGTGTTTTTCAGGCCAAGAGCAGAAACATAGCTGTTCATCAGACCGACGAACGATTCCTGGCTACCCGCCACGAAATCAGCCATTGCCACGGAAGCATCGTTACCGGATTGCAGGTTGATACCGCGAATCAGTTTGGAAACGGGAACTTGCATGCCTGGTTTCAGGAACATCAATGATGAGCCTTTAAATACCGGGTTACCGGTTGCCCATGCATCTTGTCCAACGGTCACAATGGAGCTTTCGTTAAATTTACCGGCTTTCATCGCCTGACCGATGACGTAGCTGGTCATCATTTTGGTCAAACTAGCAGGATCACGGCGCGCGTCAGCATTGGATTCTGCGAGGACTTTGCCTGAGTTGTAATCGATCAGGATGTACGCTTCAGCATCAATCTGCGGCACGCCCGGGATCATGGTTTTAATGTTCAGGTCGTCAGCGTGTGCAACAGCCATCCCCGAAAGAGTGAGGGCAGTTGTTAGCGCCAGGCGTTTAACAAAACGAAAAGAAGGGGCTGTATTCATGATTAGAACAACGACATCCATGATAGGAATAAAAAAAAGTGCCTTACTATAGCAAAAGCGATTTTTGCTGGCATCCGTCTTTGCGCATCATTTGTTAATGGAATTTACACTAACTGACGCACAGCGGATGCCAGACATAATCACTTACATAGCGGGTGCGTTAGTGATGAAAGATTGTTGTTGGGCTTCGCTCATCAGGCGTTGTTGCAGTGCGGCAGCTTCGCCTTTGCTGTTAAATGGCCCAAGTTGTACACGGAACATCGCCCCATTACTGGAAACCTTACCCGGTACGCCAAACTGCTGGCTAAGTTTTTGCTGCCATTGGTTAGCACGAGTCTGGTCACTGACCGCACCCACCTGAACTACGTAGTGGCCGGTGGCAGCAGCCTGTGTGCTACCCTGAACGGAACCTGGGGC
>Ga0207696_1001116_pt1 | contig 15607 bp, 13 predicted proteins | sample KBSS54metaG_FD_184403 | JGI IMG/M metagenome (GOLD analysis project Ga0207696, IMG submission 184403) | Switchgrass rhizosphere microbial communities from Kellogg Biological Station, Michigan, USA - KBS S5-4 metaG (SPAdes) (version 2) | ecosystem: Host-associated > Plants > Roots > Rhizosphere >...
CCCCAACCCTGACACAGCATGTAGGCGATCAGCGCGTTGCCGATGATGCGTTTGGAGAACGGGTGGCCGTAGGCCGTTTCCTCCCATTGCGCGGAGAGGTTCCAGTCATCGGTGATGTCGTGGTCATCGAAGATCATCAGGCTCGGCAGATGCGCCAGTGCCCGGGCCACCTGGCCGAGGCCGGCCTTGAACCCGTCGATGCGGGTCTGTTCAAGGGCATAGCGCTTGAGGCGTTCAGGCGTCAGTGCCGGTGGCTGCGGATTGACCAGTGTCCAGGGTGTTGGCGACCACACCAGCAAATACATCGCCATGACTTCGGCAAACGTCACGAGGTGATTGTCGGCGCTGCTGCTGGTGAAAATCGGCTTGCGCGCACCGCCGAAGAAACGCTCGCGCAGTGTCTCGTTGCTTTCCAGTGCCGGCAGCAAATCCGCGCGATGGTAGTAACTGGCCGGGTGTTCGTAGAGTTTCGCGCTGTCGCTGACTACTGCGCCTTCGAGGTGTTCACCGAACAGACCGAGGCGCTCGATCAAGGCATGAATCGCCCGCAACATCGGACCGGCCACATCGTCGGCGTAAACCTGATCACCGCTCATCATCAACAGGGCGGGACGTTGCTGCGGATCGGTTTCGGCGGCCAGCAACCGGTCAACACAGAGCAAACCGTCGGCGGCCGGATGATGGGGCTTGCGGCAGGAACCGTGGAGCAACTGGTCGATGCGCGAGCGCAGGACGAAGTTCGGGCCGGTGGCGTCGTCGTAGAGCAGGTGCGGCGCCCAGTCGGCGATCGGCTGCTTGCCATCGATCAACAGGTCGTAGTCGATGCGGGTGTCGCAGGGCAGGGCGGTTTCGAGGGGGACATCGATGAGGTGAACAAACGCCCGGGTACCTACCGGAATGACCGTGCATTTCCCGGCATCCAGTGAAATGTCTCCTACGCCTTGCAGGCGCAAGGTCAACGACAGTTCGCGGCTGCCCACCAGCCAAAGCACTAAGCGCGTCGGTTGCATTCGGCGCAGCAGTGGCCCGGCCAGAACAGCGGGCAACGGGCTCAGGTCATCAGGTGTCGGAGGCATCGGGGGAAAAGCTCAAGGCGCACAGGCCGGCGATGATAGCGCAGCCGGCGCCTCGAACCCTTAAACCAGGCTTAAGAGCCCGTTTTTTCCAGCTTCAGCGCCAGCAGGCGCCATTCGGCAGGTGTCGCGTCGACTCGTGGCTGTTCCTGTACGGAGCAGTCGAAGCGGTACGTCACATCGTCGCCATTCATGTTCCGCGCGGTGACGGTGTTGCTGAAGGTGTAGACCTGATCCTTGAAGCGTTGCGGCGTCAGGCTTTTGCTGTCGGCAAACCGGGCAGACGCAGGGAAGCGCAAGGTGCTGGTCACGAACGGGCTGCACATGACATACGCGAGCATTGACTTGTCGCCCTGCGCATCGGCGCGCAGTTTTTTGCTCAGTGCCGTCAGGGCCTTGCGTCCCTCATCGTCACTCTGGTCGATCACGGTTTGCACCGACATCGTCTTCGGCGCGCGACTGGCGTAGTTCGGCAGCAGCGCGGAATCCGCTGGAGAGGGCTTGTTGTCCGGGTCGATAGCGGCAAACACCGGCGCATCTTTCAGCGCAGCAGGACTTGCAACTGCCTCGGCTTCCGGCAGCAACGAGGTCGGTTCGGCTTGCTGCTGTGCCACGACGTTTTCAGTCTGCGCGGCTTCGTAGCGATGCGCCGACGGGAACAATGAAAAAGTGATCGCCAGCACCACCATCGAAACAATGAAACCGCCCGCGACACCGACCAGGTTGGCGTAAAACAGATTCCAGCTGCCGCGGTTTTTCACCACCCAGCGCCACATGAAACCCCAAGCCGCGACAAATGCCAGAAAACGCAAAAACTCCATTCGATCCTTTCCTTAAACCTGCAAAACCTGAATTCAGCGCTCGCAGTGCTGAGATGGGCGGCAAGATAGCAAAATAGACATCCGCTGCTACAGCAACCATCGCATTCAACGCCGGCAAAATTATTTGAGTGCAAAAAACATGAATGTTGTCAGGCCGGCCACGGTGCCGCAAAGGCCTGCCAGTAGCTGACGCGCAACAGGATGTTCGACCCGCGATCGATGGGATACCAGCATCCATACACCCACCAGCGCCGCAGCGGTTGTCAGCATCTGCAGCACTGTGCCCATTAGCCCGGGTATGGGCGGCCGGTCCGCCCCGAACAGGCGAATGTAAAACTCCGAGACCACCACGCCTACCATCATTCCGCTGGCGGCACCGAGCACATTGGCGAGGATCAGATTCCAGGCACCACGTTGCCTGACGACCCATACCCACATGGCCGCCCAGGCAAAAAACATAACGGCTATTTCCATCGCATTCTTCCTTCGGAATCGGTGTTGATCAGGCCCTTGGCAGCTTGCTCGACAGTGGACGGCAAGATAGCAAAATAGTAGCGTCGCGCCACTGACTTCATCTCCGTAATGGACTACTCATGCCTGCTCTCAAAACCTGCCGTCTGTTTTGTGCGTTCGTCCTTGCTACCACGCTGACTCCGGCATTCGCTGCCTGGAAAGAGCACCCGGAAAACAGCTGGAAGTATTACCTCGCCAACTGTCAGCGCATGCAGGAAAAAATGGCCGACGTCCAAAGCGGTCGCGTGCCCGGCGCCTTTGAGGTGACGGGCGATCTGGAGAACAGCCTGGGGAGCATGAATGAGCACCGTCCAAACCTGCCTCCCCAGTACCTCGCCTCCGGGGAATTCGCTCAATGCGAAAACGTGGCGGCCGAGGCCGATGCGATGATTGCCCGTGGCAAAGCCGAGTTCGCCGACAGAATGAACCAGGCTGCCGAGCAAGGCCGGATCGCCCACCAGAACTCCCCCGAATACCAACGTACCCGTTCACTCGGCTACAGCGATGTCGGCGAAATCTCCTTCCTCAAACTTCACGAAGACATGGACGGCGAAGCACGCCTGAAAACCATGATGATTACCGTCGATGAAGTCTGCGGCCAATACTTTCGTGCCACGCAATATGTGAAGCCGTATGTGATCTACACCGTTCGGCCGTCGGATGGCGGGTGTGGTGAGGAAAAGCGCGTGGCGATCGTCGGCGGCAGGTCGGTAGAGAAGGGCGATTACATCGATGAGCGGGGCGAGTTTCAGTATGTGGGCTGGAAGAAACTGGTGGGGGCGGATGGGTTTCCTACTGAGATTCGGGTGTTGAAGGCTCGGCGCTGACCGCAAAACAGTCACGCCGTCCAGTCACGTCTGGGGGAAATAATTCACCGCCAGAAACAGCAGGGTCGCCATGCCGGCGACCAAGCCACACACCGCGCCGAGCAACTGACGTGCGACCGGATGTTCGGGTTGGCGACGATTGGCAATCCACAGCCATACCCCCGCCAGAACGCCCGCGCTGGTGATGAACACCACCAGACTGCGATGCAGATTGGGTGTCGCCATTGACGTACCAATGACTGCGTCGTAAATCAGCGTGAACACAATGCCGGTAACCACGCCGCTTCCGGCGCCGGCAAGGTTGGCCAGCAACAGGTTCCACTCACCTCGTTGCTTCACCACCCACAGCCAGGTTCCAGCCATCACCAGCAAGCACAACACAGCATCCATTTTGGTTTATTCCCGAGTGCGCGATAAATGAGGCGGTTGACCGGCCTCTAGCGAGTGGACGGCAAGATATCAAAATAGAAGCCTCGCGCCACTTTCTTCATCTGCGTAGCTTAAAGAATGTCCTTCAAATAACCCTTGAGCGCGAGGAGCGGCTGATCCAGCTGCTCCAGCGACTGCGCCTGACCGAATTCGATCGACAACTTGTGCAGTTCCCGCCCCAACGGTTTCTCGACGCCACCCAACGCATCCATCGCCAGCGCCAGACACTCGTTCATCTTGAACTGGATCGTCTCGACATCACCCCGGCGCACCAGCAGTTCGAACACGTCTTTCTGATAGTCGCCCATGACCATGTCATCCCGCAGAATCGGGCTCAGGCCTTCTTCCTCGTACGCGAGTTTCAGGGAGAACAGGGCGACGGTTTCCAGTGACGTTTCCATGGGGTGAACCTGTGTGAGATCTCGCCGGAGGGCCAGCGGCACTTTCCGGCAGACGAAAAAAAAGGCCTTGCTAAGCAAGACCTTTCTTAATTTCGGTGCCCGAGGGAGACTCGTGCAATCCATATAATTCAAGGTCTTCAAGGCGATTTTTTGGTTAGGGATACAGGGAGGGATACATGCTTACAGCTACTGCCGTAAAAAGCAGATCGCCTCCGAGTAAATCCAGCGTCGATTTTAGCAGCAGTCTTGATTCATTAGCAGTGACGGCACCTTTCAGTGGAAAGGTGGGTAAAGCCACAATCGCATAGCTTTGCGTCAACCGTTGTATTGCAATGGAAGCAGAAGGGAGTTTTGAGATGGTCGATCACTAGGTAGGTTTGATAGCACACAGGACAGTCCAACGTTCCCTCGAACTCATCCGGTGAGTCCCCATCTTCCTCGTTCCAATCAGGCCAGGTGTCTTTGATCCACTGTTCCAGTCGATGCATGGCGATCCATTCAAGATCCTGCCGGTTAAAAATCAAACCTCGTATCTGCCGAAGCGTCGTAGGCTGAATGTCCCGTTCCAGTTTTTCTTTCAAAACACCTTCGACGAAGAAAAAAATAAACTGCAGAGACTCTGAAATTATCGCTTCGTCTTCTTCTTTGTGGTCGTAGCGGTGGTGTTCAATGCGGTTTCTTCTCTTTTGGATTCGCTCAATGACGGATTGAGGATCCTTGTGTAAGCCTTGGCCGACATTCTCCAGTCGGGCGAGCGCCTCTTTGATCCCTACCGTCTGCGAGTCGTCCGTAATTTTTGCGTCGATGTTCCTATAAATCAAAATCGGATTGGTGCGATACAGCTGCTCCTTAAGCAACAGCTCTATGGCATGGAAGATCGTCAGGATTGCGTGTTTCCTACTGGAGTATCCCGGCTCTTTAAAGAAGTGCTCGATTCCGATTCGGAAAGAGTCGACTGCATTCGAGTAAATATCGCTCATTTCGGCTTCCCCACTGAGTGCACCTACCAACGTGCTGGGAATTGAGGCTATCCAGTCATCGTATGCCTGTCCATTAGATGCCACCTGCTAGGCCCATGTGCAAAAAGCCGCTGGGGACCCTGAGGCTTTCTCGTCCACACGGGGTCGGAAACCCGCGAGATCTTGTTAGCGGAAGCTGCTCCAGCTTACTGAAATTTCAACGTTGAAATTGAAACGATCTGGAAGAAAAAGGGACATCTTTACCGTACAGGTAATGATGACCTCAGATCGGCCGTTCCGTGGTGCAGATGCACAGGTGAACTGGCAATTCACCCGGTTCACCTGTTCACTAAGCTGGGAGTTCTCCCGCTAACAAGGTCCGGCGGGTTTCCGACCCCGTGTCCAGAGGAGAAGCCCAGGGGCCCCACCACTCTATGAGGAAGTCTTAGCTGTAATCGCTGGAGGAACTACCGTTTCCGGGGTGGTGGGGAGCGTGCCCTGTCTCAAACTCGTGTTTCAGGTGTAACAGTTCGTCCTAACACGCTGTATTTATTGCGTTTTTTTTGAGTAACAGGTTCTTGGTACATCGGATTTTAAGGATGGTACGTGGGAGACCCGTGTTACGTAAATGAGTGGCGGCCGAGACTGGCCAAGCTAATGGCTCATCAGCGGGCGGCTCGTACAAACGCCCGTGTTTGGCACTGAGTTGAATGCGGTATGATGCCGAGTCAGAAACCAACACGCGGGCAGAGCTCACGCACCGTGTGGCTAGGCGTTAGACCAGAACATGGGGAGTAAAAGGCCTGAATTTTTACGATTTTTTTAGCGGATGTGGTGGCACCAGTCGCGGCATGAGTGCTGCGGGTATGGCGGTGCGCTTAGGTCTCGATATTGATCCTGATGCTGCCAGTACATTCCGCGCCAATTTCCCAGGCTCTGAGTTCATTTGCCAGGACATTCGATCGTTAAAAACCTCGGATGTTTCTCACCTAGTGATTAGAAACAATCAGCCAACAGTATTCGGCGCCTGTGCACCATGCCAGCCTTTCTCTAAACAGAATCGCCAGAAAAAAGGGGATGACGTTAGGAAAACTTTGCTGCCTGAGTTTCATCGCTTCGTCAAAGAGTTTAGACCAGAGTATATTTTTATTGAAAATGTACCTGGGATGCAGTCTATGGATAAAGTAGAAGGGCCGTTCACGGAGTTTATAAAGCTTCTTAAGAAGCTAAATTATTGGTATGACTATAAAGTTGTAATGGCTTATCACTATGGTGTACCTCAGCGCCGGCGGCGTCTAGTACTAATAGCAAGTTCACTCGGTCCAATAAAAATTCCTCAGCCAACTCATGGCCCCGGTACAGAACAGCTTGGTCTTCCAACAGTGGGAGAGTGGATTTCCGGACTGCCGGCGTTGAATGCGGGAGAAACTTGCCAAGAGGATCCTATGCATCGTGCAGCACTCTTGTCAGAACTAAACTTGGAGCGGATATCAAAAACTCCTGTTGGGGGAGGGCGAGAGGATTGGCCTGAACATCTATGGTTAGACTGTCACAGGGATCATGGTGGACATTCAGACGTTTATGGCCGCATGTCATGGGATAAGCCGTCCTCGGCGCTCACTACAAGATGCATCAGTTTATCGAATGGTAGATTCGGTCATCCCGAGCAAAATAGGGCCATAAGCGTTCGTGAGGCTGCGTGTATACAAACTTTCCCGCGAGATTTCGTTTTCCATGGGAACTTAAATTCAATGGCCCGACAAGTCGGGAATGCAGTCCCTGTTAGGATGGCAGAGGTGTTCGGAATGGAATTTCAAAGGCATTATGCGAATTACCTGCAAGAGCAGGTGGCCTAAATGGCTAGATTTAAAGTAAGGGCGAGAACTGTAGATATGTTAGGTCGGCAGCAAATTGCCGGTATTCCAACTGCTATAAGCGAACTCTTTAAGAACGCACACGATGCATATGCGAGAAATGCTGAGGTTGACTTTTTTAGAAGTGAAAGTCTCCTAGTCCTTCGAGACGATGGCCTAGGTATGACGAGGGAAGACTTTGAGAAAAGATGGTTGACTCTAGGGACCGACAGTAAGGTCGGAGCCAAAGGTCTCGCACGACCACCAAAGGATCCTACTCAAGAAGAACGACCAATATTGGGTGAGAAAGGAATTGGTCGTCTGGCCATTGCGGTGCTTGGTCCGCAAGTTTTGATCGTGTCAAGGGCAAAAAGAGATGATCTACTCCCAGTAAATACTGTAGTTGCTTATTTAAATTGGGGCATGTTTGAACTGCCAGGTTTAGACTTAGAAGAAGTAGTTGTTCCGATAAGAGAGATAGAGTCAGGTTCGCTGCCAGATGCGAAACTGGTTGAATCAATGTTGTTGGAAGTAATCGAGTCTCTCACTGAAATTAAGCATCGGATTGACCCAGTCGCTCTTGAAATTCTCATCCGACAGGTGCGTGCGTTTAAAGTAAACCCCGAGGAACTCTCATTGGAGTTGGGGCAACCTTCTCTCAGAGGAGAAGGGTTTGGGACTCATTTCTATATCACTCCAACTGATGACTTGATTAAGGACGATATAGACAATAGGGCGGATGAACGAAAGGCGACTCGATTTGAGAAAAACCTGATCGGTTTCACCAATACGATGACTCCAGGGTCTAAGACTCCTCCGATTATCACGAAGTTCAGAGACTACGTCGATGAAGGAGCTCCAATCGAGCGTATTGGTGACAAAGCTTTTTTTTCTCCTCAAGAGTTCGAGGAGGTAGATCATCATGTCATTGGAACCTTTGATGAATATGGTCAGTTCCAGGGTAAGATTGGTATTTACCAAAAAGAACCAGAGTCATATGTATTAAATTGGGATAAGTCTGACGGTACTCCCACAGCTTGCGGGAAATTCTCTCTGTCATTTGCATATTTGCAAGGGGCAGAGAAAGACTCTCTTCTATCGAGCGAAGAGTATGCAAGGTTAAAGACCAAATTAGATCGGCATGGTGGTATATACATTTACCGTGATGGAGTTCGAGTGCAGCCTTATGGTGACTCGGATTACGACTTTTTGGATATTGAAAGACGCCGAACTTTAGGTGCTGGTTATTATTTTTATTCCTATCGTCGCTTATTTGGTGTGGTTGAATTAAACGGTATTGAAAATAGCCGTTTGACGGAAAAGGCAGGGCGTGAGGGGTTTAGGGAGAATAAGGCGTACCGTGATTTTCGATCTATCTTAATGAATTTTTTTATCCAGTCCGCTGCGGATTTTTTTCGAGAGGATGGGCGCTACTCTGATCAATGGCAAGAAACTAAGTTAGAACTAAATAATAGTGCGGAGATTCGTAAAAAAAAGGCGGCGCAGGTTAACTTAAAGAGAAATGATTTAAAGTCTGAGTTAGAAACTTTTTTTCATAAGGTTGATGAGCGCGAGCCCGAGGTAAAGCTGCAGTCTTTAGTGCGAAGTACTAAGTCTAAAGTTGAACAAATCCTAAAAGGTGATCACACCAGCAGCTTCAAAGCTGCGTCAATAATGCAGCTTGAGAAAGAGACTCTTAATTCGATAAGAAATGAGAGGAGGTCAATGACAATCGCGAAACCCCGAGGGGTTGGGTTGTCTAAAGTTTTAAGCAATCAATGGGCTGGTTATGTAGAGCAATCAGCGAGACTCGAGAGTGAGGTCTTTCAACAAGCAGAAGTTGAGATAGAACAACTTATTTCAAGTGTCTCGAGTAATGATGATATTCCCATTGACAACGCTGTAAGGCTTGAAGAATCTATAAGAGAAAAGTCAGACTCTGTACTGAAAGACACTAGGAGGTTAAGGTCTGAGGCGGAAGATTTAGTGGCCAATGTGGCCAATCAGGTAAGGACTGCTGCGAAGGAATGTTTTAGAGCTGTAAATCATGCTGTAGATGATGCGCTAGCCGAGTTAAGTAATTATCAGCGTTCTGCTTCTGGGCATTCTGACCATTCGATAATTCGACAGTCACTTGAACAGAAAATAGAAACCGTTTTTTCACATGAAACAACAAAGCTCTCTCGTTTGAAGGATCAGTTGAGTACCGTTCAAGCCCTTCAAAATGTGGGTGCTTACGACACTGCAGAGCTTGCTGAAGCTTTAGAAGAAGAACTCGACGCGCTTCAGGAAAGACGTGATGCTGATCTCGAATTAGCACAAATCGGAATGGCGTTGAGCACCGTTACTCATGAGTTCGAAAAAACTGTCGGATCCCTAAGGGATGGTTTTAGACGGCTGAAGGCATGGGCTGCCGAAAATCCGGCATTGAATCAGCTCTATGTAGACATGAGAAGCAGCTTTGATCATCTAGATGGCTATCTGACGTTGTTTACTCCGCTGGATCGTCGTCTTTATAGAAAGCCAACTGAGATAACTGGAAAACATATTTTTGATTTTTTGGTTAACTTGTTTTCCGATCGACTTAAAGCAAATGATATCACCCTTTTTGCTACTCCCGAATTTATGGAGAGCTTTGTCGAGGGATATACGTCTTCCTTCTACCCAGTGTTTGTAAATTTAATCGATAACTCAATATTCTGGCTTGAACGGGTTCATGGTCGGAAAAGGGAGATTTGGCTCTCTTCAGAGAATGACGAATGGATCGTAAGTGATACAGGTCCCGGTATCAACTCGGGGGATAGAAAGAATATATTTTCTTTAAATTTCTCGCGGCGTCCCGGTGGGCGGGGTATGGGCCTCTACATCTCTCGACAATCGCTTCAGAAAGTCGGCTATGAATTGACGTTGATTGACTCCACTGTCGGTGCAGCCTTTAAATTGAAACCAAAAGCAGAATCTATCGGTAAGGAAAGTGATTGAAATGGAAGCTACCAACTTTAGTGCCGATAGGTTAGCCGCGGCGAAAGAATTCGCACAAACAATGATTGTTGTAGATGATGAAGCCAAAGGTACAAAGGCAGTCGAGCAGGTAACAACCCTTACTGCCCCAAGAAGGGGATCTGCCAGAGCCGCCGCAGAGGGTGAGGACGAGGTAGGTAAGGGTTCTGCGATCGCCCATCAGCTGGACTCTAAGCTTCTAATTGATACAGCAATGGAGCTGGGGCTGATTTGTTCTGTCCTATGTCCTGCGACAAAGGATGAGGATATCGTCAGTCGTGTAGTAAAAGCCGCTGAACGTGTCGACATTGTAAGCCTAGATTGGGAAATGTTTGGCGATTCTGGAAAGACAGCAATAAGCTTGATACGCGGAATTGTTTTGTCTGATTTGAAAAAAATGGGTCGGTTAAGGCTTATATCTATATATACAGGTGATAAGCGTCTAGCTGATATTCTTGCCAGTATTTTCAGCTCTTTTGATGATCTGGAAAAGTCCAATTTGAAGCTGGCTATTAATGGAACTTACCTGTCGGGTAAGGATGGTCTTAAGATAATTTGTTTGTTCAAAAAGCATGGTACGCAAGTTCCGCCCCAGTTTGGCCAGTTTCAGGTTTCAGAAAGTGAGCTTCCTAGTCGCCTATTGAATGAATTTGCATCAATAGCTGAGGGCTTATTATCAAACGTTGCACTTGCGACAGTGGCATCAATTAGAAGTGTCGCGCACCATCTCATTTCTAGGTTCAATGGTAGGATGGACGGGCCATATTTTTTACACAGAGCGACAATTGGTACTGCGGAGGATGCTGAGCAGTACGCGTTAGATATAGTTTTGAGTGAGTTGAAGAGCGTAGTTGATAGAGATGGAGTGGCCCGGCGATGGGCAGGTTGTGGCGCGATAAATAATCGCATAGATGCTATGGCTAATGACGGGGACACTTTAGATTTTCACTTTGAAACTGAGGGTAAAGCCCAAATTGCTAAAGCTCCCATCGCAGAGGTTAAAGATTTCGTCGTCTCAGGGAGAAATGCCCGACGTTTTTCTTTAAAAGATGAACCTAAGCTTTCGAAGAAAGATTATGATCGTAGTTTTCCTACTGTGTTTGCTAAAAGCTTAAAAGAATCACAGGAAAGTATGTACGAGTTCGCGTGTTTAACTGGGATTCGAAGCTTTCCGGGGAGTAGGGTCTTTAATGATGGCAGTGGATCGCTCCCGGTTCTTCGCTTGGGAACAATTATTAAAAGCTCGCGCTCTGAGTATTGGTTGTGCTTGCAAGCGGCATGCGATAGCGTGCGAATTAAAACTAATACGGCTTTCTTTTTTGTTCCTATGGAAGTTGTTGAAGTTCAGCCGGAACATGTGGTTCCCATAGTGGATGCGAAAGGGAAAATATCCTATGTGGGTTTAAAGCTGGCTTCGAAAGCTTATACTAAGTCGGTCTCATTTGTTTTTGAGCCAGTTCTTTGTGATACGTCTTTACGAGTCTCTGCTGCCAAGCGCGCAAATGGCGCTTTTTCCTTTACTGATGCCAAAGGAAATATTTTTCTTTGGGTGGCTGATCTCAAACAGCGCAGAGCACTGCGAGTGTCGCAAAAGGTTGGCGCTGAGCTGGCACGAATTGGATTTGATGAATTTGAACCATTCAGAACATCTAATTGAGCTGATTGAGCTATGGATAGAGTATTAAAAGTAGCTCAGCTTTCGTCGGTGATTTTGAGGCGGCTAAGTTAGAGGACGGAAATATTTTTGTTTCCAAGAGTAATACAGGCCAGCAAAATACAGAAAAAAGGGCCTTGGCTGGACCCTTTTTCTGTATGTATTTTTTATTTGTTTAGCCAACTTTCGACTACTTCGGCGCCATACTTGCTTTTCCACTCCTTCAGCGTCTTGTGATTGCCGCCTTTGGTCTCAACTACTTCGCCGGTGTGCGGGTTCTTGTAGATCTTCAGCCCACGAGGTTTGCGCTTGCCAGGTGCTGCCGCCGGCGTTGAAGCGCGCTTCGTGCTCTGTGGATCCAGCAAGTTGATAATGTGCATGAGGCTGAAGCCGTACTGGTTGAGCAGGGCGCGCAGCTTGGTCTCGAACTCGATCTCTTTTTTCAGTGCACCGTCGCTCTTCATCGTTTCCAGTGCCTGGAGCTGCTCGGCGAGGTGTTTTTCCAGCTGACGGTATTCGGCAAGTTTGGACATGTTTGTTTCCTATGTTTGTTTGATAACAGTTTGAATGTTCGTGCGGCTCACAAGTTCAGAGCTATTCTGACAGTTTCAGATACTCTCGGATGCTGATGATCTCCGCCTTGATCAATTTTAGGGTGAGAATCTCGACTTTCGTTTTTTTGTGGGTTTTGTCCAAGAATTCCAGCATTTCCTTTAAGGAGCTTATTCGTGCTTTCAGTAGGTCTTTCCAGTTGGGGGTGTTTCTAAGGTCAAATTGAATGATCATTTTTTAGCCTGTTGAGGTTAAACAGCCTACCTGCGCAGGCTGTTTCGGTGGCTCAATGCCCTACAGCGAAAGGATGTCTTGCACGCTGTATTTGCTGGATCGATCCAACAGCTCGCGCCAGGTCCAGCTGTGGAAGTCTTCGCCTTCTTGCGGAAGTACCAGTTTCATCAGGCTGAGGTGTTCCCCTCCCAACATGCCTTGTACATTCCACAGCTTCGCCCAGCTCCATCAGCGCTTGCGCTTGTTCGTTCCATTGTTCCTCCAGCACTGTGCGGGCCAGGAACATCGCTGTTTTTTGGATCTAACCGTATTCCCTTTGCGCCTCGGCAATGTGCTGGTCGACGATGGCCAGCTCTTGTTCCAGTGCAGAGATGATCATGTGTTGACGACGATTGTGTTCGGTCGCCGTCGTGAGGTTTTTCGCGGCCTTTTGCGCGTCGGTGTTGGCGTTCTTTTCGCCCTCGATATCGCCCCAGGCCACGGCCTGCGCGTAGGCGGTGGCGGCGTCGGTTTCGGCTTGCCGGGCCTTGGCCATGTCCTCTTCCGCTTGTTGCTGGATCTGCGCCAAGCGAGTGCTGAGGCTGTCGAGTTTTTCGTTGAGCTCTAGCTCGTCGGCTTTCGAGTTCGCCATCGACTCGGTGTAACCCGCCATCAGGGTTTTATGATTGAGCAGTTTCTCGCGCCGGGTGATTTTTGCATTGAGCAACCAAACCGGTGCTTACAGGCATCGCATGGAGCTTTCAGGCTGCTGTGCTCTTTTTGGGCTTCGGTTAGCCGATCCACCTCGATGGCTTGGCGCAGCTGGTCCGAGATCGCATCGCACTGAAGTTACTGGCGCCGTCGCGCTTGTTGAGAATCGCGCTCAAGCACACGATTGCCAGCCGTAGTAATGCGGTTTGTGCTATGGCGCTCCTGAGTGAATCGGGAGCGCCGATTTTTTCAGCGCTTAGATGTGGTTTGAAGCTAGGCAGTAAAGGAGGGTGTTGATATCGACTACTTTGATGGTGTTAAACACCGGTCGGTGTCGATCTCATGGATGGCCGAAAAGAGAGAGTTAGCCAAATCGCCTGAATCAAGAAGTAGAGATTCGGAGAGCTTAGGGAGGGATGTTTGTGGGGAGCTCAATTCGACATCAATGTAGGACAGAGTGCAATCAATCCCTCTTGTGATCGCTTTTTCGCAGACGAAAAAAAAGGCCTTGCTAAGCAAGACCTTTCTTAATTTTGGTGCCCCGAGGGAGACTCGAACTCCCACTCCTTTCGAAAACGGATTTTGAATCCGCCGCGTCTACCAATTCCGCCATCAGGGCTCAATGGCGGCGAAGTATAGAGAGGTGCCTACCGTTGGTCAATCACGTTTCATGGTCAATTTTCGATATTTCCGCTAGACTTTCCGGCCCTGCTAGACGAACCCCATCATGCGCGTTGCTGACTTTACCTTCGAGCTTCCTGATTCGCTGATTGCCCGCCATCCTTTGGCCGAGCGTCGCGGTAGTCGCCTGTTGACCCTGGATGGGGTCAGCGGCGCCCTGGCACACCGTCAATTCACTGATCTGCTGGAGCATTTGCGCCCGGGCGATCTGATGGTGTTCAACAATACCCGGGTGATTCCGGCGCGCCTGTTCGGGCAGAAGGAGTCCGGCGGCAAGCTGGAAATCCTCATCGAACGCGTGCTCGATACCCATCGCGTGCTGGCCCATGTGCGTTCCAGCAAGTCGCCGAAGCCGGGTTCGAAGATCCTGATCGACGGCGGCGGCGAAGCCGAGATGCTGTCGCGTCACGATGCGCTGTTCGAGCTGGGGTTTGCCGAAGAAGTGCTGCCGCTGCTCGATCGCGTCGGCCACATGCCGTTGCCTCCTTATATAGACCGCCCGGACGAAGGTTCGGATCGCGAGCGCTATCAGACCGTGTATGCCGAGAAACTCGGCGCGGTGGCGGCACCGACCGCCGGGCTGCATTTCGATCAGACGTTGATGGAAGCGATCGCCGCCAAGGGCGTCGAGACTGCGTTCGTCACACTGCACGTCGGCGCCGGCACGTTTCAGCCGGTGCGCGTCGAGAAGATCGAAGATCACCACATGCACAGCGAGTGGCTGGAAGTCGGTCAGGACGTAGTTGATGCAGTCGCCGCTTGCCGTGAGCGCGGCGGTCGAGTCATCGCTGTCGGCACCACCAGCGTGCGTTCGCTGGAAAGCGCCGCCCGCGATGGCGTGCTCAAGCCGTTCAGCGGCGACACCGACATCTTTATCTTCCCGGGGCGGCCGTTCCATGTGGTCGATGCGCTGGTCACCAATTTCCATTTGCCCGAATCCACGCTGTTGATGCTGGTCTCGGCCTTCGCCGGTTATCCGGAAACCATGGCTGCCTACAAAGCCGCGGTCGATAACGGATACCGCTTTTTCAGCTACGGTGATGCGATGTTCATCACCCGTAATCCCGCCCCCCGCGGCCCAGAGGAATCCGTATGAGTCGCACCTGTCGTATGTCTTTCGAGTTGCTTGCCACCGATGGCAAGGCTCGTCGTGGTCGTCTGACCTTCCCTCGTGGCACCGTCGAGACCCCGGCCTTCATGCCGGTGGGCACCTACGGCACGGTCAAGGGCATGTTGCCGCGTGACATCGTCGCCACCGGCGCGGAGATCATTCTGGGCAACACCTTCCACCTGTGGCTGCGCCCGGGTACCGAAGTGATCAAGGAACACGGCGACCTGCACGATTTCATGCAGTGGAAAGGCCCGATCCTGACCGACTCCGGCGGTTTCCAGGTGTTCAGCCTCGGCGCCATGCGCAAGATCAAGGAGGAGGGCGTGACCTTCGCCTCCCCGGTCGACGGCTCGAAAGTGTTCATGGGCCCGGAAGAGTCGATGCAGGTCCAGCGCGATCTGGGCTCGGACATCGTGATGATCTTCGACGAATGCACCCCGTACCCGGCTGACGAAGACGTGGCCCGTGTGTCCATGGAGCTGTCGCTGCGCTGGGCCCAGCGTTCGAAGAATGCCCATGGCGACAACACGGCGGCGCTGTTCGGCATCGTCCAGGGCGGCATGCACCAGGACCTGCGCATGCGCTCGCTGGAAGGCCTGGACAAGATCGGCTTCGATGGCCTGGCCATCGGCGGTCTGTCGGTGGGCGAGCCCAAGCACGAGATGATCAAGGTGCTGGACTACCTGCCGGGCATGATGCCGGCTGACAAACCTCGTTACCTTATGGGCGTTGGCAAACCGGAAGATCTGGTTGAGGGTGTGCGCCGCGGTGTGGACATGTTCGATTGCGTGATGCCAACCCGTAATGCC
>Ga0207696_1001119_pt1 | contig 15588 bp, 14 predicted proteins | sample KBSS54metaG_FD_184403 | JGI IMG/M metagenome (GOLD analysis project Ga0207696, IMG submission 184403) | Switchgrass rhizosphere microbial communities from Kellogg Biological Station, Michigan, USA - KBS S5-4 metaG (SPAdes) (version 2) | ecosystem: Host-associated > Plants > Roots > Rhizosphere >...
GAGAATGGATGAGGCAGGATATTGGCGGGAAAGAAGCGGAGGATTTAGCTGCCGACGGCGCTGTGCCAGCCGACAAGTTTATCTGGCATGCGGTCACTCGAGCCGTAGGAAATCCGAGAAATCAGGGGCCGGAGCTAATCGAGGCTGAGATCTGATGCACAAAAACAACATGCTCTCGTATGCTTTCAGCAACAAGCGAACATATCTTTCAAGTCTATCGGTATTATAGTGACCTCTCTTTACAAACCAGTATGTTAGTTTGTGAGAACTATTTCGGCGTTTAGGTGATGCTATGGGTGCTGAATTTCACATAACGAGAGCTGAATTTTGGGCAGATAATGATGATGCACAGATAACGGCTGATGAATGGCTCAATTACATTAACAGTGATAATGAATTAAGCAGATATATAATAAACGGTGATTACCACGCCTTGTGGTCTGGTCCCTCTTTGTACGGAGAGTCATGGCTTGATTGGAGCGCAGGTAATATCTATACCAAATGGCCAGACACATACCTTTACAGAAAGATGCTGGAGATTGCAAAGCAACTTAACGCCTTGGTAATGGATGATGATGGTACGATTTACAGTAACGAATCACAGTGGGAATACGATCCGTCAACTAACACTTAAAGTCCGATGTTGGCTTGGAGCGGACGAACTCACACAGCAGAAGGTCCGCTCAGAGCGAAAAGCAGAAGTTCCACTCTTACACCCTCAGTTATATGCCGAATCATCAACATTATCGTGCTGAAATCCACTCAGCTTTGCTGTGTGGGTGACCAGGGTAACTTAAGCACAGTATCTGAGCTGTGTAGGTTTTACCTGCCATAAGACGCAATATTGGGCATATGGTCTTCAATCTCAGATTCAAGCTCACTTACTTATTTATCTACCGTCAGCGGTACTTCTTCCATACTTGCGCCACCGTTCAGCCGGAATGTGATAGTGATTATTTTCGGCAATGAAGTGGGTTCCATGCCACACCACTTATTCATTGCACGGATCGTTTCTCTTTCAAACACATCAGCTGGCTGCGCTGATATGATTTTGATATTTTCCGCACACCCTTTTGTATCCACAGTGTATGAAGCCCTTACAACCCCCTCAATCCGGCCAGCCTGTGCTTTTACAGGATAATAGGGCAGGTCCCAGGTGGATGATTTAGCTGCCTTTATGTCTCCTGTCACATGTTCCTGACCCGACTGTGTCTGATTGTAAGCACATCCGGGTGCCAGCATAGCCAGCGTTATAGCCATCGTTAAACGTTTCATTCTTTCCCTTGATAAAGTAGCCACCAGAAGCGACTCCAGCAAAATGAATACGAACGTATCATAAACGACTCGATAACAATTCAGGTTATTAAAATTGTGCATGGTCATCGCCAACAAATACAATGATGCACCAACAACTGCAACAGTATCTGCACGCAGATGCGGTGACCCAGGCGGCGCAGATTTACGATTGTATTCAGTAGTAAGCTGCAAATGCGAGGAGTAATATCAGGCAAAAAAGAATGTCGCCATTCCACACTTGCAATGAAGATCACGTTTGTTGCAACAAGCCATATATCAATTAATCATCCGCCTCAGGCACGAAGCGGACGATCTGCTGGAGCCGAAGGTCTGCAATGAGCGAGAAGCGGACCTTCGCACACATGACACCACTGTCTGATAGAAACCAGAATCTCAATAAACCGCTTTCCTGATGAGTCTCAGAGAGAATGCATTCAGAACGTTATCATGCCCAAAAATATCCATGACACCTATTACGATCTACTCTCGACTCACCCTCTGCCAGCGTACATCGGCTAAATATGGAAGAACGCAATGGCAGCTCGATTAAAATAGGTTCGTACTGGCTGTTAAACCGAAGATACGTCCTGATGTTCAGCAATTGAATTCCGGAGGTAACGGGTCGGCGTTGTCCCCGTATATTGGCGGAAGAAGACAATAAAGGCACTGTCACTGACAAAATCAAGCTGCTGTGCAACCTGACTTAGCGACCAACCGTCACACAACATTTCCATCGCTTTCAGCAGCCTCCACTGTTGCCTCCAGCTCTGATAACTCATTCCCGTTTCCCGGATAAATATACGGCTTATCGTGCGTTCACATGCACCGACCTTCTGGACTAACTGGCCCAGCCGTGGGGGTAACTCGCCTTCGCGGACCGTGTCCAGCCAGGTATTAAGTCGACTATCTGAAGGAAACCGTAACGTCCAGTTTTCACGTTGAGCATTTTTAATTTCTTCCCAGAAAACAGTGATTAGACTGCTTTGTTGTTCTGCGGGCATTCCCCATTGCCAGAATGCCATCCGCTCGATCACCTCAAAGAACAGGGGATTAACTTCTACAATCTGCAGGGGTAATGCCGATAGCGGTAAGCTATTTGAAAAGTAAAGAGAACGATAGGCCATTGAACCATTCGTAATGGCACGATGAACCGTGCCGGCAGGAATCCAGGCAGCACGCCGGGGTGGGAGCAGGCAAAGGGTATTATCCAGCTCAATTGTGATACTTCCCGCTGCCGAAAAAAGTAACTGATGACGAAGATGGCTATGCATCCCTGAATCATGTATCCCCATATCGGATGCAATTCCAATAACCGGTTCATCGTACTGATCCGGATCGAAAGAATCTTCAGGGCTTATCTTCATTTTTTATGTCCGATTTTAAATATATACAGCCCTTATAATGATAATGTGATAAGAAAATTTCCACAATAATAGCCGCATGTTCTGCTTATTTAAGGGATTAATGTTATGAATATCAATAAGCAGCCACCGTTGTGGCTACTGACAATACTGATTATGTTTCCCCAACTGGTGGAAACCATATACAGCCCTGCATTGCCTGACATCGCCCGTGCTTTTCAGGTAGGCAGTGAACGTGCCGCGCAGACACTTTCAGTCTATTTTGTCGCGTTTGCCGTCGGCGTTGCACTCTGGGGCTGGCTAAGCGACCGTATTGGTCGGCGACCGGCGATGATGGCCGGACTTCTGTGCTACGGGACCGGTTCCGCACTGGCGCTTGTAACTCCAGACTTTAGTGTTTTACTCCTGGCTCGCATGGTGGCGGCCATGGGGGCAGCTGCCGGGTCCGTTGTCGTTCAGACCATGTTACGGGATAGTTACGAATCAACGGCCTTAGCCCGTGTCTTTTCCGTAATGGGAGCGGCGCTGGCAATAAGCCCGGTTTTCGGTCTGGTAAATGGAGGTTGGCTGGTTAGCCTGTACGGACATACAGGCGTGTTCGTTGCGCTGGTGACACTGGCCCTGGCGCTGCTGGCACTGACCGCATTACTGCTGCCTGAAACGCGGTCGGAAAATACTTCCAGTGCCCGTTTTGGCGGGCTGGGTTACCGAATGGCGGGTGATGGAAGGCTGTGGAAAAATGCAATGCTTGTTGCGCTGCTCAATACGATGCTTTTCAGTTACTACAGCCTGGCACCGTTTCTTTTCGGGCAAATGGGCTGGAGTCCCCGTGCTTTCGGATGGACGGGGATTTTACTGGCTTTAGCTTCTCTGTCGGGCAGCCTCTGGAACCGGAAACTGTTGTCTATAGGTTTGCCACCAGAAAAACTGGTGAAGAATGCCTGCCTTCTGGCCCTGTTATCCGGTATCGCAGCATGGATATTACAGCATTCTGTCTGGATCCTTTTGCCGATGGCCGGGATTGTGGTTGCCTATGGCATCGCGATTCCAAACGTGCTCAGCCAGGCCCTGAGCCGATACCGTGAACAGGCCGGAGCGGCCGGAGCGTTGTTTGGATTAGTCTACTATATATTGCTGGGAATGATGCTGGGACTTGCCGGTATCGTGCAACAACTGGGATTGGTTCTGACCGCTTGTGCAGTAATAGCCTGGTTTTGCAGCCTTTCACGCCACTAAGGCTGCTGGCTTTAATATTGACTCGGGAACCTGTTAGAGAATGGGTTCCCGGTGCAATACTGAATGGTTTACGCCAACTTCAGTCCGGTTAGCTAAGAACTACTTTTAGCAATTATTGCTTCCTTGAGCCAGTAATGTCCGCTAATGGCGCGAAGCGAACGAGCTGAAGGTCCGCTGTGAGCGAGAAACAGAAGTCAGTAGTTGTTCTCACCACTGTTGCAGAATTACTTAAATCGAGTAAATTAACCTGCGTGGGCAGATACGTTTCACCTGAACTACCCCATCAAGTTTGCGTTTTCGTAGTCTTACTCTTAACATAAATTCACAGAAGTGCATAACAGTCGTTCTTTCTTAAAAAGGATTTAAAATGCTCTCAGCAATCATGACCCTTTCAGAACTGAGTTATCGTTTAAGTATTATCGGATTGATCGAATATCAGGAACGTTTTGAAATATATAGATGGCTTCAAGACAAAAGCAACAGTATTTCTGATCCACGCAACGCTCCTGGGGAATACTATGCCCCCTCTGAAGAAGAGAGGATGGATGATGAGAATGAATCGGATAAAAATAACAGAATGGAAGATTCACAGTTAAGTCAGACCGGTGCAAGAGGTGGTCAAACAATCGAGGACGAAGATGATTCGATGCATTTCCTGGCTTTTAAAAAATGGCTCTTTACTATTGGTGACGCAGACTGTTTCCCTTCAGTTCCTCATGGTCATTACCAACGAAAAACCACCCCGTGGCCAAAGTTAAATCCCTATACCGGAGTGGTACATAGCAGCATGAAAGTTGAAGATGTTCCTTCCAGGCTCACCAAAAGAGAGATGAGAATACTTTGGAATGATTCTAAGTTTATTGAAGAGTGCAGGAAGCAGATTCTTTGGTATAGTGGGTTTGCACCTGATTATTCTTTTCCTAATGCACGATTTGGCAGGCATATTCTGCCACGGTGGTGATTACATGAATAGGAGTCATAAAACGGAATAAGTACTGGCCGTACTTACAGTGCTGACCAGGTCCCGAAAACTAACATACCATGATGCAAGCAACGTCCGCAGTTGGCACATAGCGGCCAGAAGCGTCTGTCAGAACAGTTATTGGTGGAAGCGGATGTATTAATCCAACTGGTTTTTCTAGTAAGCTTCTTTCATCAATTTTCATTAGCTATCTTAATGATATTTTTTGATAAAGTGAGATTTGGATCGTGTCTTATAAACTAAATAAACTACTTAGCAGAATATTCTTTAAATTGATTTTGCTTTGTTTGGCACTAACATTCATAAACATGATTTCATTTAAAAGCATGAAGTTTATGGCCGTAATACAACCAGTATTCATAGCTTTAGCTGTTATATGGGTGTCAGTTCCGTTAGCAATATCCGCTGCAATTTTATATCCAAGAGCTTGCAAACATTTCAAGATGAAAAGTTGACGTTTGGTAGTGGAAATAAGGAGGTACTATAAACTCACGCCAATTAATAGATTTATTTTATATGTTGGATCTTTGGCACTTATGTTTTCTTTCCTTAGTCAGTTTTTATTCGGTGGTAATTCTTTCTTCCTGACAGGATTTTCTTTTTTGGTAATGAGTACTTCCTTTGCAATTGATATATATAATCGTTCTATCTATATCTTCAAGAAAATATGGTCAGGATTATTAGGGAAGACTATAATCGCGTTGTTAGCAGCATTGTCATTTGTCATTACTAATTATTTAGCTAGACGTTGGGTTTATATAACTACGGATCTAGACCCTAAATTCTTCAGTGAGTTTAATAATATAGTTAGCATTTTCTTTACGCCACTTTCTTATCTAATTCTAGTGAGTCTTTTTTCATTGGTGATTGTCATTCCCGAATTTATTGGAATAACTTTGATGTCTTTGCTTAGTCCCATTAAGGATAATTTCCTAAGAAATAAATTCAAAAGGCTGGCAAATTTATCAGTGAGGATGAGAACAGGAAAACGAATTGAAAAGCTCACTTCATCCGAACTGGTCTTATTAAACTCTAGAGTTCTATTTTTTAGAGTTTTTTCATCACCTATTTTTGTCTGCCTTATTTTTTATACGTTTTCATGGACAAGCAGCATCACGGGCTCGTTTTGGGATACAACCGCAAGGTTAGGTTTGGTTAATTATTACTATCATGCCGAAGGAACAAGTCCTATATCTAAGATAAGGCATTACAGCTATGATGGAGAAAAAATTTCCACAGCTATATTTAAGGGAAGTCGATGGGAGTTTTTCGCTTCCAATAACAAATAATAATTCATCAATTGCAATTACCGTTAAAATATAATCTTATTGATTTGAGCGAGTATATTCCATGAAACCAACCATTCGCGGAGTTCCCAGTATTATTACTCGCTCACATCCCTACGCTCTCCATTGATTACCGCTCAGAGTATTTGTAATGTCCGCTTCTGGCACTAAGCGGACCAATTTATGCTTTGATTCTCATCGCACCCTAAGAAGATCAGCGTATCTCGTCGTGTACCTCGGCGATAGCATTTCACGCTTCATCTGCCACTGCTGCTGTATGCCCTGCCCAGCAAAGTAAAGCGTGCCCTTCCCGCCTTTAGCGTTCAACTGATCCAGCACCACCATTAACTTGTCGCCACCGGCCCGCGGTGCGTTCTCGTCAAATAAATTGAGCTGGGCCACGCCTTGACTGAAAAAGTCTCCGAGCATGATCCCCGCTTTCTGATATCGATGGCCATCCTTCCAGATTTTGTCCAGGCACTTTACCGCGGCGTTGATAATGTCGCGGGAATCCTGAGTGGGGGTGAGAAGCTTCATGGACGCACTGTTACCGTAATACGGCTCGTTAAGCGCAAAGGGAGAGGTCTTCACGAACGCCGAGATAAAGCGGCAGTACTGGTGCTCCCCGCGAAGCTTTTCTGCGCCACGGGCAGCATAGGAGCAAATAGCCTGGCGCATCTGCTCAAAGTCGGTAACGCGTTCGCCGAATGACCGGCTGCAGACGATTTCCTGTTTTGCGGGGGCAAACTCCTCGAGATCGAGACAGGGTTCGCCCCGCAGCTCCCGAACTGTTCGTTCGAGTACCACATTAAAGTGTTTCCTGATAATCCACGTACTCTGCTCAGAAAGATCCAGAGCCGTTTTAATGCCCATAGCATTAAGCTTTTTGCTTATGCGCCTACCGACGCCCCACACGTCCTCTACAGGCACAATAGCCAACAACCGACGCTGGCGATCGATATTGGATAAATCAACCACCCCACCTGTCTGCCGCTGCCATTTCTTTGCGGCGTGATTTGCCAGCTTAGCGAGGGTTTTCGTCTGCGCGATGCCAACCCCGACAGTCAAATGCGTACGCTTCAGAACCGTAGCTCGGATCTCTTTGCCGAACTCCGTCAGGTCCCGGCAGTTGCGAACACCAGTCAGGTCGCAAAAAGCTTCGTCGATACTGTAAATTTCGACGCGAGGGCTCATTTCCTCGAGCGTCGTCATTACCCGGGTCGACATATCAGCATACAGCTCATAGTTGCTGCTGAAACAGACAACGCCAGCGCGCCGAAACAGATCTTTCTGCTTAAAGAACGGCTCACCCATGGTAATTCCAGCCGCCTTAGCCTCTGCTGATCTCGCGATCACACAACCATCGTTATTAGAAAGAACAACTACTGGCCGCCCCCGCAGATCCGGTCTGAAAACCGTCTCGCATGATGCATAGAAGGAATTCACATCACAGAGCGCGAACATACTTCAGCTCGCCGATTTAACGATGAAAGTCACGACGCCAAAAACGTCCAGGGTATCTTCACTGCCAATGATGATCGGGCTGTAAGCGCTATTCATTGGATTAAGCTGAACAGTCGGTCGAAGCTGCAGACGTTTTACTGTGAACTCCCCTTCCACTGCGGCGATCACAATATCTCCATGATCTGCTGTGATGGAGCTGTCCACCACCAGCAGATCACCATCACCGATTCCCGCATCGATCATCGAGTCCCCGGCAGCCTTGAGGAAGTAGGTTGAACTCGGGTGTTGGATCATCAATTCATTGAGATCGATACGTTGCTCGACGTAATCCGCTGCCGGGCTGGGAAATCCACATTGCACTAAGTCGCTGAAAAGCGGAATAGCAATGACTTCACGTAACTCTGCTGGTCTGTACAACTTCATAATGCACGCCTCGACACTGTTTTTATATACAGTAGTTGAATGGAAAATCCTGATCGAGGTGCGCTATGAAGCTGGCTGATTAAGGCTTAAGCGGTTTGCCCGTAACCTTCTCATGCATCGACAAATATGTTTTTGTAAATTTTTCCGCCCGCCTACAGTTCGGCGCCAGCCGACTTTCCTGCCGGGAATTTTTTGTACAGTGTGCAGACCGCTACGTCGTAAATTAAAGCGACTTGCTTACGGTCGATGCCGTTCGCAACGAGTCGTCCAGCTTGTGCCCATTGTTCCGCAGTCAATTTTGGGCGACGACCGCCAACCCTTCCCTTTTCTCTCGCAGCGGCAAGGCCAGCGCGCGTTCTCTCGACGATCAGTTCCCTTTCCATTTCCGCAAGCGCGGACATTATATGGAAGATGAATCGGCCCATCGGGCTGGAAGTGTCTATGCTGTCGGTGAGGCTACGAAAATGAATGCCGCGCTGCCGCAATTCGTCTACCAGCAGGACAAGATTCCGCATACTTCGGCCCAGTCTATCCAGCTTCCAGACCACCAGCGTATCGCCTTCGCTTAACGTCCTAAGCAGCCTTTTTAGTGCCGGGCGATTAGCCACTGTTCCGCTCATTTTTTCTTCAAAAATCTGCTCACATCCTGCGCGCTCGAGTGCCTGCCGCTGGAGATCAGTATTTTGGTCATTTGTTGACACCCGGACATAGCCAATCTGCATATTTTTTACCCAATATCTTTTGCCAAAAAATCAGGTGAAGTTATCGACCACGCACTTGAGAGACAATCTATAAAACGTCGGTTTGGGAAGTAGCGTCACAGTCAACTTCGGAAGCCTTGAAATTGGAGCGAAAAATGCCTCTTCTGCAAGCTTCATTGATTTCCATTTTCTTGGCACTAATGATTATGACGCGCGCATCCTGTGTGGTGGCAATTCGAATGGAGGGATGGGAAAGGGGGATTTCACTTTCTATGCTGGAAAATACACTTTTATCGGTGACAGTTTTGAGTTTCGAAATCCTATCACCTGCCAGAACAGCATAACTGCCTCAGGCAGCATTAACGCAGGTGGCTCACTAAGAGCCGTAACTTCATCAAACGTATGGGCCTCCAGCGATACACAGAACGCCCACGTGTGGTTTTACGGTGCGGGAGGGAATGAATCACGCGGGGTAATCTATGCACCTAAGGACGGTACGATCCGACTCAGACCGGACAGCAACGATAACGGTGGAGCGAATGGCTATAGTTTTTCGTTTGAATCATCTGGCCGGTTCACCTGTATTTCGGTAAACCAGACCTCTGACGAACGAGTTAAATTTGACAAAGAGCTCGTCAGTAACGCTCTGGAGAAGATTTGTTCCCTGACGGGCTACACATTCGGCATTCAACTCACCGAATCAGCGACGGTACGAAGCGCAGGCATTATCGCCCAGGAACTGGAGCAGGTTCTGCCGGTTGCTGTGAGTTCTGGCGGCACCGGCACAACACCTGCTGGAGAAGAAATTAACGATCTCAAAACTGTGGACTACAGCGCAATGAGCGCCCTGTATGTGGAGGCGATTAAGGAGCTTGCCGAGCGTGTCAGAAGCTTAGAAAGCGAGCTGCGTGAACTTTGCAGCCCATCGGCTACCTAATCCTCCACCCGTTTCTCTAGTCCCTTCACACGGATTGTCAGCGCTTTGATTGCCGCCAGCGCATCGAGCACAAGAGGGTTGAGGTCGAGCGTCATTTTCCCTGATTCTTCAGCTGAGTGAACGTACTGTGGATCAATCTTCTCAATCTCCTGTGCAATGATGCCGCGACGAATCGTTTTATCCTCATCCGCCAGGTAATAGAATGTTTTAAAATCCATTGCCTCAATGTTCGAAAGCGACTCGTTTAAATCAAGATCACCGGTTATCTTTTTGAAGTTAATGTCTGACGTTCCAGAGGCCTGGTAAAGTGTCCACGGTACATCGGTTTTTGGCGTTTGAGGGTTTGTGTTTGTCAAAAATCGGCTGTACCCCGCACCGTTAGATGTTACCCACATTTGCGCAATTCGCTGCGTATTGTAAGAACTTTGATAACCACAACCATTGGCTGGAGCCCACAGAGTTAAACCATCAGCGTCACTGATAAAAGATGCATTAGCATCGTTTGGCTTATTCTGCTGAGGTGAACCTAGCCCAAAAGCCCCCACCTGCATGACGTTCCCAGCTGCGGTTCCGACATCCTTCGTGGCACTACTTCCCAAACCGAGGTTTGTGCGAGCGTCTTCTGCCTTCGTCGCGCCGGTACCTCCGTCTGCGACAGCAAGTGCACCATTGCTTCCTTTCTGCAGTAACTTGCCGATCGCAGGAATGCTTACTGCCTTGCCGTTGATGGTGACCGTGATGCTCTGGTTCGCCGTGGTTGTGGCAAACGTCTCCCACGCACCGATATTCTCGTCGTAGTCTTTGATGAGCTGAGACATCGCCTGCGCCAGGCCATCGACAGAGATATTGTCTGATACCAGAATGCCGTACTTCTGGCCGCTTAGCGCCGGGGAAGCAGCTGGCGTAACCGTCATGGACGTGGCGCTGTTTACGGATGAAATCTGGAACATCTGGACCGGGTTAGACATGACGATAATAGTCTGGCCAGCGCGGACTTGGCTGGCGGGAGCCGTCCATTTCGTGCCTGTGCCGGTGGCGGTATTTCCGTTAATAGCGATGGTGCCAGTGTTATAAAGCATATTTTCTCCAGGCAATAAAAAACCCCGCCAGAGCGAGGTTGTTATTCAAAATGGTTGGTTATTTGCAGGTGGTGTCAGTGAATGTGTTCGCACTTACCCAGCGCCAGTTGAAAGGGTATCCGGCTCGGTACTGCGTCTGGTTGTTTTGTTTGCGAACGCCGTAAATTTGAACCGTATTTTCCTGACCGCCAACGATGGCTGTGCCGCTGCAAACTGGCTCCTGTTTCTCAAGTACGCCAGCGCAGCCAGACAGCATGACAGCCCCAGCCATGCAGATGAGTAGCTTATTCATGTGATGGTATCCCAAGGTATTCATTAACTTAGACAATACCAACATGAAATAGGCGGGTATAATTGATTAGATAGATCAATTATCTGTTATTGATCGCTCAAAACGATCAATCAGTCATAGGCCGCTGTATTTATCGCTGTTAATGAAATCCCGGTATTTGTACCGCCTCCCGGCGCCCCTGTCCCCGTTGAAGTCCCGCCTGCGTTTACCCTCGTAGTTGTTCCATCGAATCTGCATGACGAATACGCATTGATTGTGTAAATGGTAGGAGGTTGGGTGGAGTTGTTCACGATTACGGTCTGACCCAGCTGTGCCGAAGCGACGGCCCACGAACCGCTGAGAGTCTGGTCAATATTGATCCCCCCGTTTGCGCCGGGCGAGCCAACTGTCTGCAGGTCTGATAAAACGCGAGACTCATTTGTCAGCACAAGCTTTCCCGCGGCGTCCCAAATAGCCAGACCCCATTTCGGTAATGTCTGCGGGAATACGGCAAATACATATACTGTCAGGGTGAAACTCTGGTTATAGGGGTTCACCCCGCCAACATATATATTACCGCCATTCCTGTAAGACATAACTGGCGTGGGCTGTGCTGTATTGGTGGTTTTAATAAATACCATCACAGGATAACTTGCGTTCAATGCAATATTCTGTGCGACCTGCTGAGAGCTGCCGTTAGCGGATGAATTAAAGGTGTACTTTCCGTAAAGACAAAAAGGCGTTGATTGTGGCGTTACAAAGGGATTCCCGTTATCCATTAATATCATTGCGCCAAATTCGGCCATTATGATTTCTCCATGAAAATGACCACCTCACACTTTGATGCCGGATAATTCCCCATACCTATAGCAGAGGCAGCTGTTACGGCAATAGTGTTCCCCGATGCTACAATGCGCCGACCTACGCTGCTCCCTCCTTCATCGAGTGAAAGAACAAAGCCGACTTTCATTCCGGAGGGAATCGTAAAAGACCAACTGCCGGATGTTTGCCCGGCAGCCAGTTGTATACGCCCAACAACGGAAACTGGCTTGATACCGTAGTTAGTGGGTTTACCCGACGCATCCCATGTTTGTATACCCCATGACATCAAAACACTCCTGTGAGTTTGCCGATTTGCACGCGGAGAACTCCATTCGAGTCCCTGATACTGTCAGTGACGTTAGTCGATTTTCTTGCCCCCTGACCGTCGCTGCCGTAGTTTTCCCAGGTGCCACCCTTATCAAGTTTCCAGCCAGCGGAACCCGCCACGTAGTTATTTGACTGGATGTAATTACCAATCTTAGCGTTAGATATGGTCCCGTCCTGGATGAATGTATCTCGGATAAAAGTCTGGCCGTTCTGGATCACAAAGGGCAATGCTACAGTGCTGCCAGCCTGGGTGGTTACGGCGAAACGGTCTGCCAGGAAGATAACCTGCGACTGCATACCAGAAGGCGTGTTCTCTACGCCGATCCCCATCCCTGCAGCGTAATACTGCCCGTTAGCGGCCACGCCAACTTTGATGTTATACATCGCGCTGATGTTGCCGTTAATGTCAGCCACCGCATTAGCGGTTTGCGTGATAGCAGCAGTTTGTCCATTCACCGTTACGGTCAGAGAATTGATTTTTGTTGCAGATGCCTGAGTGAAGTCAGCCAGGGTTTCGGTGAGGTCAGTTGCGTTGGAAATATTGCCGCCGGCAGATGCATCGAGCGTAACAAGTGCACGGGCAACCGCCGAACTGGTATCCGCAATCGTTGTGTCAATGCGGTCGATGCTGGCGCTGTTCCCTGCATTGGTCACAGTTTGAGAACGGCGTGAAGTAACCTGCGCCAGCCCGTTCTGGATTATGGCGATAGCGGAGTTCTTCACCCCTCCCGTCATGCCATCCATCGATACAGAAATCTCGTCGATTTTCACCTCTGCCTGCGCCAGCCCATCAGCATTTTCCTTAATGGCCTGCGCCTGTTTCTCCTGTTCGTCAGCATTCTTTTTAATGTCGTCTGCCATGCCAGCAATTTTTTCATTGCTGTCCACCGCGTTCTCGATTAGGTCCTTGAACGTTTCCGACTCTTTCATATCCTCCAGAATGTCATTGGTTATTTCGCTGACATCTATCGAGGACGTGCCCATGACCCAGTCGGTCCAGTCTCCGGCGTTACCAATACGGTCAATCAGGCGCGCGCGGTACCACTGGCGAACGCCAGCCGGCATGGGTCCATGCTGATAATCTGCAGCCGGGTACGGCACCAGGACCAGCAGTTCAGGATTGGCGTAGTCGGCAGTTGTGGCGCGCTGAATCTCTGTATAGGCCGTGTCGCCAGAGCCATCCGGAAATTTCCAGGTCAGGTCGATATGCCAGACCACATCTTCGGTCGCCAGGAAGTTGAGCGGAGTACCCGGTTTTCCCGTTTTACCGGAGAGATAAGTTGTTTCACCGTATCCCCATGGTGACGACGTATCCTGCGCATTCAGCGCCCGGATGCGCACATCATAGCTGCCCGAATAAATGCCCTGAACCGAGAAACCCTGCGCGCTGGTAACCGGAACGTTTATCCAGTCCCCGTTGTCCTTACGCCACTGGGCAACGTACCGGATTGCGCCTTCTACCTTATCCCATGACACCTCCAGGCTTGCTACAGTCAGCCCCTGAGACAGATGATCGCTCTCAGTCACCACGATATTCTTCGGAGCAGACAGGACGCTTATCGGCGTGACGGTGATCGGGGGCGACTCGACCCGAACGCCGTCATCGATGTAACGGTATTTGTTTGGATCGTGCTGAACGGCCGTAATAGTGAAACCGCCTGTGCTGTCGTCGTTAGCCGCGATTGAAGTGACCCTGAAGTACTGTATTGCGAGGTTATCACTGTCTATCGCCCAGACAGCGCCCGCCACAGGAACCTGACTGAATGCCGTAGCCACCGTCACCGTTTTTTTATCGGCGCTCACCGCGCTGATTGTCCGCGTCTGGGCTTTTCCGTCGGGAAGGTTAACCACCAGCCGGTCTTTCGCCGCGTAGTCAATTTCTCGATCCAGGGTAATCTGGCGGCCGTTGACCGCCCTTATGCGGCCCCCATTCTCCTTACCAGAACGGAAAGGATCGGCGACACCGATAATTTCAGCGGGCAGAGGGATATAACCGTCCAGCCCCACGCCAAACGATACGGTCCCGTCTTTGGCATTGGAGAGCAATACCCAGCGACCGCGTCGGTGCGCTTCACTTTGCGAGGTGCAGCCGATTGCGGTCAGGGACGTCTGCCGGACGTCGTAACGCTCTACAAGCGCCGAATCGTAGACCCCCTCAACGGTATCGCTGTAATGGTTCTGCGGATCGGACCAGGACACCAGGCAGGAGCTGTAGCGATTCTTGTATGAGCCGCCCGCATAAGTAAACAACCCATCGATAACGTTTGAGACATTATAAACCCAGTCAACATCGTCCTGCGGGACGTCTGCCTGGACATAAATCTGATCGTTGCCCCAGAACGTTATTCCACGAAATACCGCGGCGAGATCGTTAAGTACCTGCCAGGCGTCCTCCTGGCTCTGAATGAAAATGTTGCAGGTGAAACGCGGTTCGGTGCTACCAGCCCCGTCGGAAACCAGCTCGTCGCAATACTGGGCGATTGAATACAGCGCCCACTTATCCACCATGGACGCATCCACGCGCGTGCCCATGCCGTAAATTTCATCCAGAATCAGATCGTAAAATATCCAGGCGGGGTTATTGGACCAGGCCATTTTGAACCCGCCGGACCATGAGCCAGAATAGGTTCGGGTTGTAGGATCGTAATTATCCGGAACCTTAATCAGCTTGCCTTTTATCTTACAGGTCACTTTCGGCGCGCTGCCGTTGAACTGGCTGCTGTCCACTTCGACATACAGTAGCGCGGTTAAAGGATAACGAAGCTTGCTATCGATGACTTCCGCATACGAAAACACCTTGAAGGCGTTAACCAGTTTCGAATTTGATCCACTGGCATCAGCCGTAATACGTCTGACACTGACAGACCAGCCGGACGTGGATTTTGGCAGATCGATACGGTGATCTCGCTGATATTCCGTCGTGGTCTTTCCGTCAAACTTGCCGTTTACAACCGTTTTCCACGCGCCGCCGTCCGTTGATAAATCGATCGCATACTCGGTGACCGTGCCCACCATATCGCCGTTATCTTTATAGAGATACTGGACCGGAAGGCTGAGCTTGATGCGGATGGCATCCAGGGAAAGATTGGTAAACTGGCGTGTCCAGGGCGCGGTAGTGGTGACAGTTGTACCCACCGCCAGCTCGTTATCGACCTGGGGCATCCCGGCAATATAGGTCTGGTCCTGTGTGCCCTTGCGGAACTCCCATTTCACGCCGCTGAAGTTGTATTCCCCGCTGTCGTTTGCCAGCGGCGTATCGTTGAGAAAAATGTTCTGAGCGGTCAGGTCGCCCTGTATTTCCCCCTCAGAAACGGCAATGAGCATTTTTAATTTTGCGACCGACAGCAGATCGTCAGGCTGCTCAACCGGAGTGTGCGCGCTACCCCCGCCCCCTTTGGCACCC
>Ga0207696_1001124_pt1 | contig 15543 bp, 12 predicted proteins | sample KBSS54metaG_FD_184403 | JGI IMG/M metagenome (GOLD analysis project Ga0207696, IMG submission 184403) | Switchgrass rhizosphere microbial communities from Kellogg Biological Station, Michigan, USA - KBS S5-4 metaG (SPAdes) (version 2) | ecosystem: Host-associated > Plants > Roots > Rhizosphere >...
TTTTGCCCGTCCGCAGGATGTCTGATGCCCTCACTGCCTCTTCGCTTGTCCGCACTGTTGCTGGCCCTGGGCCTGAGTGCCTGCGATGACGCCCCGCGTTTCACCAAGGCCGAGCCCGGTGAAGCCCGTTCGGGCGGTGCAGCGACCGTGCGCAAGACCGATCAGAATGCGTTCTCTCTGCCCTCGGCCAACCTGCCGCCGTCGCGGCGGGTGGATTTCAGTGTCGGCAACAGTTTCTTCCGCAGCCCATGGGTGATCGCACCGTCGACCACCACTGCGCGCGATGGTCTCGGCCCGCTGTTCAATACCAACGCCTGCCAGAACTGCCACATCAAGGACGGTCGCGGCCATCCGCCAACGCCGGATGCCGCCAACGCGGTATCGATGCTGGTGCGCCTGTCGATCCCTGATGCGCCGCAATTTGCCAAGCTCATCGAGCAGGTCGGCGTAGTGCCGGAGCCGGTCTACGGCGGCCAGTTCCAGGACATGGCCGTGCCCGGCGTCGCCCCGGAAGGCAAGGTCCGCGTCGATTACACGCCAGTGCCGATTCGTTTCAAGGACGGCACCGAAGTCGAATTGCGCAAACCGGTGTTGCAGATCACCCAACTGGGCTACGGCCCGATGCACCCGGACACGCGATTCTCGGCCCGCGTCGCACCGCCGATGATCGGCCTCGGCCTGCTAGAAGCCATCTCCGAAGAAGCGATTCTTGCCAACGCCGCCGCGCAAGCGAAAGAAAAGAATGGCATCAACGGCCGGCCGAACCGGGTTTGGGATGACGAATTACAGAAGACCGTCATGGGCAGATTTGGCTGGAAAGCCGGGCAACCGAACCTCAATCAACAGAATGTTCACGCGTTTTCGGGTGATATGGGTCTTACGACGAGTTTGAGACCCTTTGATGACTGCACCGACGCGCAAACCGCCTGCAAACAGGCGCCAAACGGCAATGGCCCGGACGGCGAACCGGAAGTCAGCGACAACATCCTGCGTCTGGTGTTGTTCTACAGCCGCAACCTCGCCGTGCCTGCACGCCGTGGAATCAACGATGCAGAAGTGCTGGCCGGCAAGAACCTGTTTTTCCAGGCTGGCTGCGATGCCTGCCACACGCCGAAATACACCACCGCCGCCAACGCGGCCGAACCTGAACTGGCCAATCAAGTGATTCGCCCGTACAGCGATCTGCTGCTGCATGACATGGGCGACGGTCTGGCCGACCACCGCACGGAATTTCAGGCCTCCGGCCGTGACTGGCGCACGCCGCCGTTGTGGGGGATTGGCCTGACGCAAGCGGTCAGCGGCCACACACAGTTTTTGCATGACGGTCGCGCGCGCAATCTGCTCGAAGCGGTGCTCTGGCACGGCGGCGAAGCGCAAGCCGCGCAGCAACAGGTTTTGTCTTTCAATGCCGAGCAGCGTGCCGCGCTGCTGGCGTTTTTGAACTCACTTTAAACACTGATAAAAGAATCGGGAGCCCGACATGTTCCGTCCCAAGCTACTGTTCACCAGCCTTGCCGCGCTCGCCCTCGGCGCCTGCTCGCCGCAGGATCCGCAAGCGGTCACCTCGGCGGCCATCGCCAAATCGGTGATCCTGCCGACCTACACCCGTTGGGTCGAGGCCGACAAGCAACTGGCGGTCAGCGCCCTCGCCTACTGCCAGGGCAAAGAAACCCTGGAAACCGCTCGTGCCGACTTCCTCCACGCGCAGAAAGCCTGGGCCGAGCTGCAACCGCTGCTGATCGGTCCATTGGCCGAGGGCAACCGTTCGTGGCAGGTGCAGTTCTGGCCGGACAAGAAGAACCTCGTCGGCCGTCAGGTCGAGCAATTGGTCGTCGCGCAACCGCAGATCGATGCCGCTGCACTGGCCAAATCCAGCGTTGTCGTTCAGGGTCTGTCGGCCTACGAATACATCCTCTTCGACGCCAAGCCTGACGTGGCCAACGCCGAGCAGAAAGCCAAGTACTGCCCGCTGCTGATCGCCATCGGCGAACGTCAGAAGCAACTGGCCGAAGAGATTCTGCAGAACTGGAACAACACCGACGGCATGCTCGCGCAGATGACCAAGTTCCCTAACCAGCGTTATGCCGACTCCCACGAAGCGATCGCTGATCTGCTGCGCGTTCAAGTCACCGCGCTGGACACCCTGAAGAAAAAACTCGGCACGCCAATGGGCCGCCAGAGCAAGGGCGTGCCACAGCCGTTCCAGGCCGATGCATGGCGTAGCCAGTCGTCCCTGACCGCGCTGGAAGCCAGCCTCGCCGCCGCCAAAACCGTGTGGGAAGGCGTCGACAACAAAGGCCTGCGCGGTCTGTTGCCGGCTGAGCAAAAGCCTTTGGCCGACAAGATCGACGCCGCTTACGCCGCGTCGCTGAAACTGTTCGACAGCACTCAGCGTTCGCTCGGCGAAATGCTTGACGACGACGCCGGTCGTCAGCAACTCAACGACATCTACGACAGCCTCAACGTCGTCCATCGCCTGCACGAAGGCGAACTGGCCAAGGCGCTGGGCATCCAACTGGGCTTCAACGCCAACGACGGTGACTGATGAGGGCAAGTGCCATGCTGCGACGTCAGGTTCTGACTTTAGGTAGTGCACTGCTGGGAGCAGTGACGCTGGGCGGCTGGACGCTGTTCAAACGCAAGGATCAGAGCCCGCTGTTGCTGTCGGCGCGCGACGACACTGACGGCAAGCATTACGCCGTCGGCTATCGGCTGGATGGCACGCGGGTGTTCGCCACCGAAGTCGGCCAGCGTTGCCACGACATCATCAACCACCCGACGCAGCCGATCGCGCTGTTCGTCGCGCGTCGCCCGGGCACCGAGAGTTACCTGATCGACCTGCGCGACGGTAGGTTGCTGCAGACGGTGACCTCGCAGCCGAACCGGCACTTCTACGGGCATGCCGTGGTGCACAAGGACGGCGAATACCTGTACGCCACCGAGAACGACACGACCGATCCTGGCCGTGGTTTGCTCGGTGTGTACAAGTTCGAAGGCGAACGACTGGTGCACAGCGGCGAGATTTCCACCCACGGCCTCGGCCCGCATCAGGTGTCGTGGATGCCCGACGGCGAGACGCTGGTCGTGGCTAATGGCGGGATTCGTACCGAGGCGGAAAGCCGCGTCGACATGAACCTCAACGCCATGGAGCCAAGTCTGGTCTTGATGCAACGTGACGGCACTTTGCTGAGCAAGGAAACCCTCGCCCAGCAGATGAACAGCGTGCGCCATCTGGGCATCGCCAGTGACGGCACCATCGTCGCCGGTCAGCAATTCATGGGCGCCTCGCATGAGCGTTCGGAGCTGCTGGCGATCAAGCGTCCGGGGCAGCCGTTCGTGGCGTTCCCGGTGCCGGATCATCAGTTGCAGTCGATGGGGCACTACACCGCCAGCGTCGCGGTGCACAGTGAATTGCGTCTGGTCGCGCTGACAGCGCCGCGCGGCAACCGTTTCTTTATCTGGGATCTGGACAGTGGCGAAGTACGCCTCGATGCGCCATTACCCGATTGCGCCGGTGTCGGTGCGGTGAAGGACGGTTTCGTCGTGACCTCAGGGCAAGGCCGTTGCCGGTACTACGATTGCCGTCAGGATGAGCTGCTGGCCAAACCGCTGGAGTTGCCGGCGGGGCTCTGGGACAACCATCTGCATCTGATGGCATAAGCACCCGCTTCATCTGCTGACATCACCTTAAGGGTGAGGAGGTTTTCATCCCCCTCACCCTTTTCATTACCTGTAAGAACTGCCAGTTGGAATCCCCCCTGCACTCGGAGTAATGTGCCCGCCTGTCTCACCTGATTTATCCAAGGAACTGGAAATATGCTGCGTCGCCGCATGCTGATCATGTTGGGTGTTGTTTTGCTGATCGTCCTGGTGCTGGGCGGGTACAAAGCCTTTTCGATCTACACGATGATCCAGGGCTTCTCCAAGCCGAAACCGCCGATCAGCGTCGCCGTGGCCAACGCCAGCGAACAGCCGTGGCAGCTGCGTCTGCCGACCGTCGGCACGCTCAAGGCGCTGCAAGGTGTCGAGCTGAGCCTGGAAGTGGCCGGCACCGTCACCGAACTCAAGTTCGAATCCGGACAGAAGGTCAAGGCCGGGCAACCGCTGCTGCAACTCGACAGTGGCGTCGAAACCGCCCTGTTGGAGACCGCCAAGGCTGATCTGGGTCTGGCGCAGCTGGACTTCGGCCGTGGCAGCCAACTGATCGACAGTCGCGCCATTTCCAAAGGTGAATACGACCGGCTCTCGGCGGTTCTGCAAAAGGAGCGAGCCACGGTCAATCAGCTCAACGCAGCGCTGGCGAAAAAGCGCATTCTCGCGCCGTTCAGCGGCACCATCGGCATCCGCCAGGTCGACATTGGCGACTACCTCGCCAGCGGCACCAAAATCGCGACCCTGCAGGATTTGAGCAGCCTCTACGCCGACTTCTACCTGCCCGAACAATCGATCCCGAAACTGGCCATCGGCCAACCGGTGCAAATCGCGGTCGCCGCGTATCCCGGGCAAAACTTCGCCGGCAAGATCAGCGCAATCAACCCGATCGTTGAAAGCACCACGCGCAATATTCTGATCCGCGCCACGCTGGCCAACCCTGACGGCAAATTGTTGCCGGGCATGTTTACCAGCCTTGAAGTGCTGCTGCCCGATCCGCAAAAACACGTCGTGGTACCGGAAAGCGCGATCACCTACACCCTCTACGGCAACTCGATCTACGTGGTCGGGCAGAAGAAAGCCGAGGACGGCAGCGTCGAAAAGGATGACAAGGGCCAACCGGTGCTGATCGCCGAACGCCGCTTCATCGAAACCGGTGAACGCCGCGATGGCCTGGTGATGATCAACAAGGGCGTGCAGAGCGGCGAACAAGTGGTGACGGCTGGCCAGATCAAACTGGACAACGGCGCGCACATTGCCATCAGCGACGACAAGACCCTCGGCGAGCAGAACAGTCCGTCTCGCGCCGACTGATCAAGGAATCCCCATGGCTTTTACTGATCCGTTCATCCGCCGCCCGGTGCTCGCCACCGTCGTCAGCCTGTTGATTGTGTTGCTCGGCTTTCAGGCCTGGAGCAAGTTGCCGCTGCGCCAATACCCGCAAATGGAAAACGCCCTGATCACGGTGACCACCGCTTATCCCGGGGCCAACGCCGAAACCATTCAGGGCTACATCACCCAGCCGATGCAGCAAAGTCTGGCCAGCGCCGAAGGCATCGACTACATGACCTCGGTCAGCCGGCAGAACTTCTCGGTGATCTCGATCTACGCGCGCATCGGTTCGAACACCGACCGTTTGTTCACCGAATTGCTGGCCAAGGCCAACGAAGTCAAAAACAAGTTGCCGCAGGACGCTGAAGACCCGGTGCTGAGCAAGGAGTCCGCCGATGCCTCGGCGCTGATGTACATCAGCTTCTTCAGCAAGGATCTGAGCAACCCGCAGATCACCGATTACCTGTCACGGGTGATCCAGCCAAAACTGGCAACCCTGCCGGGCATGGCCGAAGCGGAAATCCTCGGCAATCAGGTGTTCGCCATGCGCCTGTGGCTCGACCCGGTGAAGCTCGCCGGTTTCGGCCTCAGCGCCGCCGATGTGACCAACGCCGTGCGCCAGTACAACTTCCTTTCCGCCGCCGGCGAAGTGAAAGGCCAGTACGTGGTCACCAGCATCAACGCCAACACCGAACTGAAATCGGCCGAGGCCTTTGCGGCGATTCCGCTCAAGGTCAGTGGCGACAGCCGCGTGCTGCTCAGCGATGTCGCGCGGGTGGAAATGGGCGCGGAAAACTACGACTCGATCAGCTCGTTCGGCGGCACGCCGTCGGTGTACATCGGCATCAAGGCGACACCCGGCGCCAACCCGCTGGACGTGATCAAGGAAGTGCGCAAGCTGATGCCCGAGCTGGAAGCGCAGCTGCCGCCGAACCTGAAAAGCGAGATCGCTTACGACGCCACGCTGTTTATTCAGGCCTCGATCGATGAAGTGGTGAAAACCCTGTTCGAGGCGGTGCTGATCGTCATCGTCGTGGTGTTCCTGTTCCTCGGCGCACTGCGCTCGGTGGTGATCCCGGTGGTGACCATTCCGCTGTCGATGATTGGCGTGATGTTCTTCATGCAGATGATGGGCTACTCGATGAACCTGCTGACGCTGCTGGCGATGGTGCTGGCCATCGGTCTGGTGGTGGACGATGCAATTGTCGTGGTGGAGAACATCCACCGGCACATCGAGGAAGGCAAGACGCCGTTTGATGCGGCGCTGGAAGGCGCACGGGAAATCGCCATGCCGGTGGTCTCGATGACCATCACCCTGGCGGCGGTGTATGCACCGATCGGTTTCCTCACCGGGCTGACCGGGGCGCTGTTCAAGGAGTTTGCCCTGACCCTGGCCGGCGCGGTGGTGATCTCCGGCATCGTCGCCCTGACCCTGTCGCCGATGATGTGCGCGTTTTTGCTGCGTCACGAGGAAAACCCCAGTGGCCTGGCGCATCGGCTCGACCGTATTTTCGAAGGTCTCAAGCGCCGCTATCAGAGCATGCTGCATGGAACGCTGAACACACGGCCGGTGGTGCTGGTGTTCGCCGTGATCGTGTTGTGCCTGATCCCGGTGTTCCTCAAGTTCACCAAATCGGAACTGGCCCCGGACGAAGACCAGGGCATCATTTTCATGATGGCCAACGCACCGCAGCCGACCAACCTTGATTACCTGAGCACCTACACCGACGAATTCATCAAGATCTTCAAGGAATTCCCGGAGTACTACTCCTCGTTCCAGATCAACGGCTACAACGGCGTGCAGGCAGGCATCGGCGGCTTCCTGCTCAAACCGTGGAACGAACGCAGCCGCACGCAGATGCAGATTCTCCCCGAAGTGCAGGGCAAACTGGGCGCCATCCCGGGTCTGCAGATCTTCGGTTTCAACCTGCCCTCCTTGCCCGGCACCGGTGAAGGCTTGCCGTTCGAGTTTGTGGTCAACACCGCCAACGATTACGAACTGCTGCTGCAAGTCGCCGACCGGATCAAGAAACGCGCGATGGAATCCGGCAAGTTCGCCTTCGTCGACCTTGATCTGGCGTTCGACAAGCCCGAAGTCGTGGTCGATATCGACCGCGCCAAAGCGGCGCAGATGGGCGTGTCGATGCAGGATCTCGGTGGCACGCTGGCGACGCTGCTGGGCGAGGCGGAAATCAATCGGTTCACCATCGAAGGGCGCAGCTACAAGGTGATTGCTCAGGTCGAACGGCCGTACCGCGACAACCCGGACTGGCTGAACAACTACTACGTGAAGAACACCCAGGGTGAGCTGCTGCCGCTGTCGACGCTGATCAAGGTCAGCGACCGCGCCCGACCGCGCCAGCTCAACCAGTTCCAGCAACTCAACGCGGCGAAGATTTCCGGTTTCCCGTTGGTGAGCATGGGCGAAGCCATCGACACCGTATTGCAGATTGCCCGCGAAGAAGCGCCGGCCGGGTTTGCCTTCGACTATGGCGGCGCCTCACGCCAGTTCGTCCAGGAAGGCAGCGCGTTGTGGGTGACGTTTGCCCTGGCCCTGGCGATCATTTTTCTGGTGCTGGCGGCGCAGTTCGAGAGTTTCCGCGATCCGCTGGTGATTCTGGTGACGGTGCCGTTGTCGATCTGCGGGGCGCTGATTCCGCTGTTCCTCGGCTGGTCGAGCATGAACATCTACACACAGGTCGGGTTGGTGACGCTGATCGGTCTGATCAGTAAACACGGGATTCTGATCGTCGAGTTCGCTAACCAGTTGCGCAAGGACAAAGGTCTGACGGCGCGTGAAGCCGTTGAGGAAGCGGCGGCGATTCGCTTGCGGCCGGTGCTGATGACCACGGCGGCGATGGTGTTTGGCATGGTACCGTTGATTCTGGCAACGGGTGCGGGGGCGGTCAGTCGCTTTGATATCGGTATGGTGATTGCCACGGGGATGTCGATCGGCACGTTGTTTACGCTGTTTGTCCTTCCATGCGTTTACACCCTGCTGGCGAAACCTGATCCCAAACCAACCGCATAACCCCCTGTAGGAGTGAGCCTGCTCGCGATAGCGGTGGATCAGTCGCCTTAAATACTGACTGACACACCGCTATCGCGAGCAGGCTCGCTCCTACAAGGGATCTGTGTCGTCTCGGGCATAAAAAAAGGCCTCGCATCTGCGAGGCCTTTTATGTGGGCTTCAATCGGTTCAACTCTGCGGCCTCATCCCTTGAGAAAGTCCGAACATGAACAGCAACAAATCATGATCGGGTTTGGTCGCCACGGAGGCTTTCGCCACCCGTGGGACTGCGCAGTGGGCGTCGTCTACGGACGCGCCAACCACCTGCATGCGGGGCTGCTCCCAGGCAGCCACCGCCAATGACGCAACTGCCAAGGCTCCAACCAAAAACAAACCTCGTGCAATTTCTAGTTTCATCGCTATAAACCTTTGATAGCGCTGCCAAACGCCGTCTCATAAAAGTAGACGAGTTTTTTCCAGTCCGCGTCGCGGAACGACGAATGGCGGCGCAATTGCTTCATGTCGTGGGAAGCGGCGCGATAGGCGGTCAGACGCTGGCGGCACTTCTCCAGATCGATCAAGGCAACCTCGACCTTGGCCGACTCGCCCTCGCCCGTCACCCGCACAAACACGTGTTTGATGTAAATGCAGCTGTGCTGCCAACGGCCCTTGTGCATGCGCGCCAGGTTCTCGGCGAGGTCCTTGAGCACACGCTCGTAAACCCCATCGCCACACTGATCGCGACCGCCGGCAGCCGCCAGCCAATGTTCCAGTTCCTGGAAACCGTCCAGGGACTTGGTCACCAGCAGCGCGCGCCATTTGTGCTGCGGATCAGGCTGGGCGCCGCAAAAAACGATTTCTGGCACGCGCACACCGAGCTTGCTCACGCCGGTCAGCGCATCGAGCTCACGCAGAACAGTGGGACGGCCAAAAGGGTGCAACCAACTGCGATAGATATGACCGGTCTGGCGCTTGGCATACAGCAGTTGACCATCGCGCCCCACGACCCTTTGCACACCGCTTTCGCCACCGCGTCGAACATTGGGTTCTTCCACCCACTCGCCACGCTGGTTCCAGTAAAAGTCAAAGCGATCTTGCGGAGCGACATCCGTTTCTGCTGCCAATTGCACTGCCATCCTGTTACCTCTTGCGTAATACGTAAACCCGCCACATGGCGTAGAGCGGAATAAAGTCCAGTTGTTCCTGAATCCGAAAACCTGCTTCCTCGAACTCCTTTTCCACCGTAGCGGCCGGTAACACAAAGCGATTCTGATACTCGCGTTTGTCACGGTTGCGCTCGGCTCGCTGGCGTTTCCAGGCTTTGAAATTGCCATCAACCCACAGCGAAACGATCACACTGTCCCGGGTAACGCGCTCGAATTCGCGCAGAATCGCCCGGCGATGCTCGGCTTCACCGATGTGGTGGAGCAGACGCATGCAGAAAATGCTGTCGACGGCGTTGTCAGGCAAGGCAATGTCGAAGGCAGATGTGTGCAAGGGTTGTACCCGTTTCACCACATCGGCCGGTTGCGACTGCATAGCCGTCTTGATCATCGACTCGGAATTGTCCGCGCCGATAATCACCCGGTTAGCCTTTTCGCCCAGCAAGGGCCAGAAACGCCCGGCACCACAAGGCAGATCCAGCACCAGTCCCGGCTCACCCACCGACGCCAGCGCCTTGCGGGCCATCTGTTCGTCACGCCAGTGGGAGAGACGACGTCCAAGGCTTTCTTTGTGCTTGCGCAGATATTTCTGCGCATGTTGATCGTCGTACTTCTCGGAAAAATCGAGTTTGATCGGACCGGCCATCACCTGGACTCCTGAATTGCTGATGTCACCACCTTAAGGAGCGGCGTGTCAGCGTCAGGTCATCCGTTTGTGAAAAAAATGTCCGGTAAACAGACAAATTATTACAGCGTTATACAGGATTCAGACAGGTTAGAGGGAGTAGCCTTGCGCCACCCCCTGCGTCAGATTTTGCCCAGATCCACTTCGAAGCGGCAGCCATTGGGCTCCATCGTGCTCAAACTGACGGTCCAGCCCTGGTTCTCGCAGATCCGCTGCACCAGCGACAATCCCAGTCCCAGACCTTCGCCACGCTTTTCGCTGCCACGTACGAAAGGCTCGAACATGGCTTCGCGTTTTTCTTCCGGAATGCCGACACCGGAGTCCTCCACCACGAAACCGCTGCCGTTGAGCGTCAGGCGAATAAAGCCCTTCTCGGTGTAGTGGCAAGCGTTGCGCAACAGGTTGCCCATCACCGCGGTCAGCAAGGTCGCGTTGTAGCACGTGTGCGGCGGATTCCCCGGTTCGAACTGCAAGGTCAGCCCTTTGCTTTCGATCGGCTCACGCCACACGCACAACAGGCTGTCCGCAACTTGAGCGAGATTCTGTTGCGGCGCCGAGCCGGCATCTTCGCGCTGGGAGCGGGCGAGCATCAGGAAGGTCTGCACCAGTTCGCGCATTTCCTCACTGGCCCGGGCAATGCGCTCGACCTGATTACGCCCACGCTGATCGATGGCCGGGTTTTCCATCAGCAGCTCGCAGGAGCTGGCCAGCACCATCAATGGCGTTCGCAATTCGTGACTGACATCGCTGGTGAACAATCTTTCACGGGTCAGCGCCTGACGCAAACGTCCCAGCGTGGCATCGAACGCCACCGCCAGTTCGCCGACTTCGTCTGCCGCATAATCCGGCGCCAGCGGCGGTGCCAGTCCGAGTAACTGGTCGCGATGGCGCACTTGTCGGGCCAGGCGCACCACCGGCGCCATCACCTTGCGTGCGAGTACCCAACCGAGGAATACCGCCAGGGCCAGGCTGAGCACGAAGCCCACCAGCACCACGGCAAACAGCACCCGCTCGCGCTCTTCGAAATCGCTTTGATCCTGCAGCAGCACATAACGCCGACCGTCAACGATCTCGACCATCGCGTGATACGACAGTTGCTCGCGGAACACTTCATGGAAACCCGCATCGAGGTGACGCAAGTCCTTGGGCAGCTCGAAATCACCCGGCCCGCCGCTGAAATAGAACAATTGGTCCGGTTCCGGGCGGTGGCTCCAGTCCGAAACATTGTCCATGAGCAAAAGGCGCTGCAGGTCGCCGCCCAGCCCGGCCGAAATCAACTTCTCTTCCACAAGGTGCACGGTCGCAACAATGCCCATGGCAAACGCGCCGGCCACCAGTGCGCTCATCAGCGCAAAAGCGATGATGATCCGCTGGGAAAGGCTTTGCTTAAACTCCATCGCGGCCCTCGGCCAAGCGATAACCGACGCCATGCACGGTGTGCAGCAGTGGTTTGGCGAACGGTTTGTCAATCACCTGACGCAATTGGTGCACGTGGCTGCGCAGGCTGTCGCTGTCCGGGCAATCATCACCCCACAGCGCCTCTTCAAGAATTTCCCGACGCAAGACATGCGGGCTCTTCTGCATCAACACCGCCAGCAACTTCAGGCCGACCGGGTTGAGCTTGAGAAACTTGCCTTCACGGGTCACTTCCAGTGTATCGAGGTCATAGCTCAGATCTCCGACCTGCAACGCCCGGCGTCCGCCACCCTGGGTACGCCGCATCACCGCTTCGACGCGCGCGGCCAGTTCCGACAGGGCGAACGGTTTGACCAGATAATCGTCAGCCCCGGACTTGAAGCCCTGCAAGCGGTCGTCGAGTTGATCGCGGGCAGTGAGCATGATCACCGGCGTGTCACGACGGGCGTCTTCACGCAGGCGTTTGCACAGGGTGTAGCCATCGATGCCGGGCAGCATGATGTCGAGCACGATCAGGTCGTAATGCTCGGTGGCGGCCAGATGCAGGCCTGACAGACCGTCCTGGGCGCAATCGACGGTATAGCCTTTGAGCCCCAGGTAATCGGCCAGATTGGCGAGGATATCGCGGTTGTCTTCAACCAATAGAATTCGCATGGGCACTCCTCCGTACACAGTAACGGCCGTCATGGCTCGCGCAGCTTAAGGCCATCGCCAGCTCAGGGCTAGGGCTGAAAGCCTCGTAAATCAACTCTCTCAGGCAAATTCAAAGCTTAACGAGTTTTTCACTATTGGTTCACAACCTGACTACAGTGACAACGCGAGACTCTCGCGCCATTAGATATAAGGAATGTAGACAATGGACTTTTTCAAGACGGCGCCCATGCGCCTTCTGCTGTTGGTCACTGGCGTCTGGCTGGTGCTGTTCTTCCTGACCCGAACCGTCCTGCTGCTGACTCACCTTGATGAGGCCGGCGGCATTGCGCTTTCCGTGTTCGGCATCGGTCTTTTGTATGACCTGGGTTTCCTCGCCTATGCCGCGCTGCCGATGGGCCTGTACCTGCTGCTCTGCCCGCCAGCGCTGTGGCGTCGCCGTGGCCATCGCTGGTTTCTGCAAGGGCTGCTGACCGTCAGCCTGTTCGCCATGCTGTTCGTCTCGGTGGCCGAGTGGCTGTTCTGGGACGAGTTCGGTGTGCGCTTCAACTTCATCGCCGTCGACTATCTGGTGTATTCCGACGAAGTGCTGAACAACGTGCTGGAGTCGTATCCGATCGCTACGCTGTTGAGCATTCTGGCGCTGCTGGCCATTGCTATCAGTTTTGCCCTGCGCAAGCCGTTCAACTCTGCGCTGGACGCTCCGCTGCCGCCGTTACGTGGACGTCTGCTCAATGCATTGGCGTTGCTGGTGGTCGCCGGCCTGAGCCTGCAACTGCTCAGCCAGGATGCGCCGCGTGCGCAGGGCGGCAACGCCTATCAGAACGAACTGGCAAGCAATGGCCCATATCAGTTCTTCGCCGCGTTCCGGAACAACGAACTGGACTACACGCAGTTTTACGGCAGCCTGGCGCCGGAAAAAGTCGCCCAGCAGATTCGTGCCGAACTGAATGAACCCAACGCGCAGTTCATCGGCAAGGACCCGCAGGACATCCGCCGGATGATCGACAACCCCGGCACCCCACGCAAACCGAACATCGTGCTGGTAACCATCGAAAGCCTCAGCGCCAAGTACCTGGGCAGCAATGGCGACGAGCGTAACCTGACACCGAATCTGGATGCCTTGCGCAAACAGAGCCTGTACTTCAACAACTTCTACGCCACCGGTACCCGTACCGACCGCGGCCTGGAAGCCATCACCCTGGCCATTCCACCGACCCCGGGCCGTTCGATCGTCAAACGCATCGGTCGTGAAAGCGGTTTCGCCAGCCTCGGTCAGCAACTCAGCGCGGTGGGCTACGACAGCGTGTTTGTCTATGGCGGGCGCGGCTACTTCGACAACATGAACGCGTTTTTCAGTGGCAATGGTTACCGCGTGGTCGATCAGAGCAGCGTTGACGAAGCCGAGATTCATTTCAAGAACGCTTGGGGCATGGCCGACGAGGACCTGTACAAACAGACCCTGAAACTGGCCGATGCCGACTATGCCAAGCAGCAACCGTTTCTGTTGCAGTTGATGACCACCTCCAACCATCGCCCCTACACCTATCCGGACGACCGGATCGACATCAAATCCGGTAACGGTCGTGATGGCGCGGTGAAATACACCGACTACGCGATTGGCCAGTTCCTTGAGCAGGCGCGGCAGAAACCGTGGTTCGACAACACGATCTTCATCTTCGTCGCCGACCACACGGCCGGTAGCGCCGGTAAAGAAGACTTGCCGATCACCAACTATCAAATCCCACTGTTTATCTATGCGCCGAAACTGGTCGAGCCGCGTGAAAGTGGCCAACTGGCCAGCCAGATCGATCTTGCGCCGACGCTGCTGGGCCTGTTGAACATGGATTACCAATCGACGTTCTTCGGTCGCAACCTGTTGCAGGATAACCCGCTGCCACCACGTGTGGTGGTCGGCAACTACCAGCATCTGGGCCTGTTCGACGGCAAGGATCTGGCGATCCTCAGCCCGCGTCAGGGCTTGCGTCGGCATGACGATGCGCTGACCGAGAGCCGCGAATCCCGAGCGACCAGTGATGATCCACTGATCAGCCGCGCGATCACTTATTACCAAACCGCCAGTTATGGCTTCAAGCAACAGCTGCTTGCCTGGAAAGCACCCAAGGAGGGTGCTCCACAAGTCAGCGAACGTTAATCGAAGCGCCCCGGGCTGATGCCCCGGGGCGTTTTCTTTTATTCAGGAACCAACATGTCATCAACTGTTGTACGCCCCACTCCTCGCCCGATGAATCTGTGGCTGTATCTGGGCATTCCCGTCGTTGCAGCGCTCACGCTGGTCCTGCTGGAAATGACTGATCTGGACATGGTGCTGGCGCGGTTGTTCTATGACCCGGTGGCCGGCGACTTCATTGGCCGCCACAGTTTTTTCCTTGAAGACATCCTGCACGATCGCGCCAAACAGGTGGTGATCGGCTTCTCGGTGTTTGCGGTACTGGGCTTTATCGGCTCGTTTTTTATCACAAGACTGAAGCCATTCAAGCGTGAACTGGGCTGCCTGGTGCTGTCGCTGGGCCTGGCGACCTCATTCGTCACCCCGATGAAAGCCGTGACGGCTGTGCAGTGCCCTTGGAGCCTGGAGCAATTCGGTGGACATGAAACCTACAGCAAACTGATGGAACATCGCCCAGAAACCAACAAGCCCGGTCGCTGCTGGCCCGGGGGGCATGCGGCAACGGGGTTCACCTTGTTTGCGTTGTTCTTTGTCCTGCGTGATCGCCGTCCGCGTCTGGCTCGTCAGGCGTTTATCTTTGCCTTTGCATTGGGTTCGGTGTTTTCGATCAGCCGGATGATGCAGGGTGCGCACTTTTTCTCGCACAACGTGTGGACGGCAATTTTCTGCTGGCTGATTTGTCTGGGGTCGTATTACTGGGTGCTGTATCGCCCGGCGGTGAAGGCTGAAGTCGTCGCCAAAGCACACCCCGTCAGCGCCTGAAACACACATCAAAACTGTGGGAGCGAGCCTGCTCGCGAATGCGCTGTGTCATTCAACATTAATGTTGGGTGATCCGACGCCTTCGCGAGCAGGCTCGCTCCCACAGGGGTTTGGGGGTGACGCTGATATTTGGGCAATAAAAAACCCCGCTGACTTTCGCCAGCGGGGTTTTGCGTTACAGGGGCAAGGCTGGCTTACATCATGCCGCCCATGCCACCCATGCCGCCCATGTCTGGCATGCCGCCGCCAGCGCCGCCGTCTTTCTTCGGCGCGTCAGCGACTGCCGCTTCGGTGGTCAGGATCAGACCGCCGATCGACGATGCCGCTTGCAGAGCGGAACGAGTCACCTTGGTTGGGTCCAGGATGCCCATTTCGATCATGTCGCCGTATTCGCCAGTCGCAGCGTTGTAACCGAAGTTACCTTTGCCGTTCTTGACTTCGTTGACCACAACGCTTGGCTCGTCGCCGCTGTTGGCAGCGATCTGACGCAGCGGCGCTTCAACAGCGCGGCGCAGAACAGCGATACCGACGTCCTGATCAGCGTTGTCGCCTTTCAGGTCGTTCAGGGTTTGCAGAGCACGGATCAGCGCAACGCCACCGCCAGGTACCACGCCTTCTTCAACGGCTGCACGGGTTGCGTGCAGGGCGTCTTCAACGCGGGCTTTCTTCTCTTTCATTTCAA
>Ga0207696_1001125_pt1 | contig 15542 bp, 5 predicted proteins | sample KBSS54metaG_FD_184403 | JGI IMG/M metagenome (GOLD analysis project Ga0207696, IMG submission 184403) | Switchgrass rhizosphere microbial communities from Kellogg Biological Station, Michigan, USA - KBS S5-4 metaG (SPAdes) (version 2) | ecosystem: Host-associated > Plants > Roots > Rhizosphere >...
GACGCCAACCTGATGGACGACATGATCGTCCAGATCCCGGAAGCCCTGACCGCGCTGTACCTGCTGTGCCAGGCGCCCGACGAAAAACCGGCGATCCTCAAGCCACGTCACCACTAAGATCCGGCCTATGGACAACCCCATAGGCAACCGCCCCCTGATGTTGCGCTACATCCTGCTGGCCATCGGCTGGCTGAGCGTGGCATTGGGGGTGATCGGGATATTCCTGCCTGTTCTCCCCACCACCCCCTTCCTTCTGCTGGCAGCCGCCTGCTTCGCCCGCAGCTCTCCGCGTTTCTATCAATGGCTGGTCGAGCATCCCCGGCTCGGGCCATGGATCCGTGACTATCTGGATGGCAACGGCATTCCGCTCAAGGGCAAGGTCTACGCGATCGGGCTGATGTGGGTGAGCATTCTGTTCTCGTGTTATCTGGTGCCGATGGTGTGGGCGCGCGGGTTCATGCTGACCAGTGCGGTGTTGGTGACGGTTTATATCTTGCGACAGAAGACGTTGCGTAAATCCTGAGCCGCTCCGCCCGGTGACCGCTCGTCGAAAACCCTCGTCCCCCTGTCAGATCTGACAGTAGGCAGGCCGAAGCGTCAGCGCTCTAATCCTTCGTCAACGGTGCCGGCATTCAGACATTCGGGCACCCCTTGCGAAGGTGCGCGTACATGAACAGTCCTCTTACAGCGTCCGGTTCCACGCCCAACACGACCGTTGTTTTTCCACCCGACCGCAGCGGCATCGGTACACTCGCCGTCCCACGGCCCTATCCGGTCGGATACAAACTCCTGCCGAATGACGTCCTGGGCGTCAACATCAACATGGTGTATAGCGACCGCGACGGCTTGCTAATCTACATCCTCGCCTATCAGTACATGGCTCTCGGCGACTGGATCAAAGTCTACCTCGCAACGAAAAACAAGCCGGTAGTGGAATTTCCGGTTACCGAAGCACATTTCGAAAGCAACGGGGACGCAAAAAACATCCCCTGTCATATCCCCGCCGCTGACATGGAAAGCATTTTTGCTCCCCTGCTAGCGGAAACGAAGGATATGTGGGTCGAAGTTCGCCGTATCAGCGACAACTCTACGGAGGACTCGCCGCACGCCCCGCTGCGTTACAAATATCCGGCTCCGGCCGAGCCTGACACGGATGGCGGCAAGCCATTCAACCAGGGCCTGAAATTGCCGGTCGCCTCGGAAACGATCATCGATCAGACCGTAATCAACGACGGGATGTTCGTGACCGTACTGGCGTACTTCAATCAACAGATCGGCGACATCGTGGTGCTTGCTTTCGGTTCGCTGCTCCTCGAACAAGAAGTCACCGCACTGGGCGATGTCGTGTTCGAACTGACCCCGGAAATGCTCGCCACCCTCAAGCCCACCACCATAATTATCGTGCGCTGGGGGATCTTCGATGTGGTGGAGAACTCCAGTGGCTGGTCGGATGCACTGGAGATTGTATTCAAGCCCGGCATCGTATTGCTGGTTGCCCCCATTTTCGAACTGGCCGATATCGACAACGTGGTGCACCACGATTGGCTCGCGGGCGGCCCCCTGTGGATATTGATCACAGGCATTTTCGCGGCTGGCGATGAAGTGGAGCTTTTACTTGTGGGCGTCACCGAAGGGGGTGACACCGTCAGCCACAGTTACCTGATACCGGTGTCGGCCGCCACCCGCTCGCTGAGGCAGGATGTCGAAAACGACTTTGTGCGAAACCTGATCAGGGGCAGTTGCCGTGCGATCTACAAGCTGATCCGAGCCGGCAAGACTCATGATTCAAAGCCGGCCGATGTCACCTTTGCCGGCGGACTCTTCAAGCTGGGTCCGCCTACTGTCACTCCACTAGTCAATAACGACACCTTACCGGTGGATACCCTCAAGGGCGTGGTGCAGTTCGCCAAATATTGGCCCCTGAAACCGGGCGCGCTGGTTCAGGTGCTCTGGCAAACCGTCGACGACGCCGGGGTCCCAGCACTTTTCATCTTCCAACAAATCGTCACCGACGAGACGCTGACCATCGCCTTCGAAATAATCGCCAAATATATCGGTAAGTACCCCAGCTCATCGCTGGTGGTGCAATGCGTGATCATCAATCCGAACAGAACAAGGGTCGTGTCCGAACCGTTGCAATTGAAGATCGGTGACGAAAAAGCCATCGTGCTTGATCCGCCGATGCTGGTGGGCACTCCCGCACCGATTGACCCTCTGGGCGCCGCTCGAACCATGCGGGTCGAATATCCAGCGAAGATTGCAGGCGACCGGGGACGATTGGTGCACGTGAAAGCACCCACTGGTTCCATGCCGTACGCGCTGACAGTTCTGAACCCGAACAACCGCGCCAACTGGATTCTCGACAATATCTTTCTGGTTGCATTCAACGGCCAGACCGTTCCGTTTCGCTGGATTCTGAATCGCAACAACCAGAAGATCGCTTCATCGAAAGGTGTAGACATTGAGATCATGCCTATCGCCCCGCAGGACGCCCGGCTGCCGCTGGTGAGGATCAGCGGAGTGGAAGGGGGGGTCGTGGACACTCAAAAACTTACGCCGGCAAACCGGTTGGTGGCACATCCCTGGATCGGTCAACGCAAGGGACAAGCACGGCATCTGCAGCTGCGAGGTACGGACAAAAGCGGAAAAGAAACGGTTTTCGACGTTCTCAAGGGTGAACTGACCGGAGACGAATCAGGCCTGGACGAAGACCTGCCGATCCCTTGGCTTAAAACGCTGAAAGATCTCTCTACGGTGTATATGGCTCTGTGGGTGAACGTAGACGGTACTACTGACCAGGCCTCGGCCTTGAAATTTCCGGAAAACTCCAAGGTAGTCGATACGCCGGATGAGAAACATCCGGCCATCAACTATGTAAGAGACCCTCAGGGGCGTGAGGTGACCCAGAACTCCGAAACCATTGCGGCCACCCTCACTGTTCACGTCCACGGCACAGCGCTCGAAAAGATCACCATCTCGCTGAACGACGCGCCGCAAACAACGGTCACGACCGACGCCGCCGGCAACGCTTTCGTCAACATCAACGCAGGAAACTTAGACGCCAATAACACTGTCACCGCCAAGGCAGAGTACGGCCAAGGTCTGATCTCTCCGCCTCGGAGCTGGATCCGTCGCCGGCCTCTGCAAATCGATACAACGCGCAGAATCGTTGACGGATTTCGGATCTATACCGGTTGGCCGGAAACAGGCGCCAAATGGCCGGGTAACTGGCTACAACTAAATCCGCAATATGGTGTGGGCCGGCCTATCTTCAGCTCGAGCAATCCCTCTGTTATTTCCGTTGACGCCAATGGCGTGGTAACCGGCCTTCGCAGGGGGGCTGCCTACATTTATGTTCAGGACCAATTCACCACTTATGCGATCTATGTGGACTCAATCCATATTTATAGATTGGATGTCTATGCTGCAGGTGTGACGCATTATGAGGCCGTGAACTGGATGAACAGCGTTGCAGGTTCGATTCCCTTGACGCTTACCTGGCCCTCCATGTACGTGGTTTATGGTTACAACTGGCCACTGTCAGCAGGATGGATTACGTGGATGTGCGATACCACGGCGTGCCCCGCAGGCACCGTCGGCCACTATGTTCATGGAGGTGGCGGACATGTATGTACCACTGATGTAAATGCTCGTTATTGGGCATGGTGCCTGAGGCCGTATTGAGCAAAAAAAGAGAGAAGGCATTGCATCGTTCCCGCCCCTAAAAACCCGCGTTTCCTTTCAAACGGGAGCGCGGGTTTTGTCGCTGCAACGCCTTCGCGAGCTTTTGTTGAAGAGTGTTGAAGATTATGTCCGCAAAGCCACGCCACCTTGCGCCTTTACCTACGCATCCGCCAGAATCCGCCGGCTTGTGCGCCTTGGGGGCGGGTTCTATTGTTCGGCGGTCGCTGAAAAGCAGCGATCGGGTTTAGCGATCCGACTCCCTACAGACGCAACAACGCCCAATCCCAATTGCAGTCTCTTCCCTGCAATTGGCGTAATGGTGGCTGTGCGTGGGAGACCTTCGGGTCTACCCGGGGTTTCTGTGACCCGGATCGCTAACCTGCGTACAGCCGCCACCTTTACTTGTTTAGCGATGAGTCGTGGCGGCTAAATCCAATCACGGAGATTCGCCATGATCAAACCAACGCCGAACCCGCCCGAAGTCGATTCGACTTCCCCCTACGAAACCCTCGATTCCAAGAAATTCCACGAAGCCGCCGAGCGTGCGCTCGACCATTACCTCAATCCCCTCCTCCCCCGAAAACCGCTGTTCAAACCCAACACCCGCTACCTCATCGCCCCCGGTATCGACAGCGAAGAACTGCTGGCCGATGCGTGCGAAACCCTGACTTCGGCCAAGACCATGGCTAATGACTTCGCCGGGCTGGTGGACGGCTCGCACCGGCATGTGTTGTTGGGGATTGCGCAACTGATCATGTTGGGGGAGCTGGCGGTGAATCGGGTGCTGGATAATCTGGAAGTGAAGGTTGAGGCGCCCGCTGTAGCCTGAGCAAAGAAAAACCCGCCGTCCCGTTTGATCGGGGCGGCGGGTTTTGTCGTTTCATCCCTGTCTCAAACCGTGTCCACCTTCAACGAATGAACATTCACCACGCTACTGATGAACGCATCCTTACCCGATAACCGCTCGTCGAAAACCCTGTTGCCCCTGTCAGATCTGACAGTAGCCATCGTTCTCTTTCTGGGTTGAGCTGTGCATAGCGCCGAATTGGCTTGCTGCACAAGACCTGGAACGGAGAATTAACGATGACTGACTCTAATGTTTTGGTGATACCTCTCCCTTACGTAGAGGGCATGGAGACCAATGTTCCAGAGGGCGTGAATGCACATTGCGGTGTCCCACGCTCAGCGGCCGTAGCGGATACCTTTACGATGGTATGCGATCCAATTTCCCCTCCTGCTTCTCTCTACGACGTAGTGATGCTGGAAATAAACGATTTGAAGACCAGCTCCGCCCGTTACGAACGGCCCGAAGATGTACACGAACCCTTACGATTACCGGCGCCTGCGGGCTACCTGCTGGATGGAAACAACAAGGTCAAGTTTATCGTCACCCGAGGTTCACAGAACGCTGGGGAATCCAAAGAACTGGTCGCTCACTTTCATCAGGACGGCCCTGCCGGATCCGATGTGAATCCCGGTGATGGCTCCAATGCAACGATGCAAATTGATGTCGAGGAAGACGCCAAAGACGTCATCGGGCCGGAGTTGGCCAAACGCGGATTGAAATTTTTCCTGTTCTACCCGCTGATGAGAGGGCACGACCAGATCCTTCTTTTCTACGGCAATCAGTCTGTCGCGCATACGGTCACAGAGACCGAGGCTGCACAATCCACTCCACAGACCCCGCTGATCGTGAGGGTACCTGAGGCAAAGGTGCTGGCCGCAGGTGATGGAACTATCAAATGTCGATACCTCGCCAAAGACTGGATTGGCAACGCCCCGACGCCAGAGCCTGCCTCCCGCACATTGGAGTTGCGCGCAGCGGTCATCACTCCCTTGTTCGACAAACCCGTACTGACGCCCCAGTCCAGCCCGGGATTCATTGACGTGGGTGAGCTCAACGGCGACCCGGTGATCGCGACCATGCATGCAAGAGCACCTTGGGAGCCAGGTGACGTAGTGATAATGATTGCTTCGTACCTCGACGCCAATGGTCAGGAGCAGAGGTTTGAAAAGCAAACGAACATCCCTAACGTTCCGTCTTTCCCGGCAGTCGAACTTGCGAACGATGAGTTCACCAAAGCTGTAGGCCGAAGTGTGGCGGTGTACTACGAGCAGATGAGAAACGACGTGTCACTCGGACGTTCATACGTCACGCGAGTCTTCGTCACCGGTTCCGCACAGATTGTGCTCACACCATTAAAACTGGTCGCTCCCGGGGTCAATCCGATTGATCCCGGCCTGTACCCGCAAGGGGTGACAGTACGGGCGGAATATCTGGCGGCCAAAGCTGGCGATGAAGCTCTTCTTGAAATCATTAACCCGGACTCCGGCTCGCCTGCTTTTTTGCCGATTCCACTAAATCAGAGTAAGCGCGCCAACTTCAAGCTCGGCAACGCCTTGCTGGAGCAATACAAAGGTCGAATTCTGAGACTGCGCTGGTATTTGATTCGGGGGGGCGTCAAAACACCCTCTCCACCATTGCGACTCACTATCCAGTCCCAGAAAACAATGCTTGCCTTCGATGATGACGATTACACGCTAGCTCTAGGAGGACGTAAGCATGTAGGGATTCTGGTCAGTGAGAATGGCGCCGGAGTAGCCAACCGATCTGTCGATGTCACTCTACCGTCGGGGCTTAGCTACAAAGGCGGGGGAACTGGATTACGCACCTTCATCACAGACGCTAATGGCCAGATTCAGATTCCCGACGTGAAAGCGGGAGCATCACCCGGGATTTTTACCCTTACCGCTGCTCATGCTGGATTGACAGAGATATCTCAGGCGACAGTGACACAAGTGGCACTGGGGGAACTTAGCGGAATTACCAACCCTTACAGAATCAGAGTAAATAATGACGGCACACAAGCTTCCGTAGTCAGCAACATCGTCCCGGACATCGGTGTGCTGACGATATTCAGTACTAGCAATCTTAAAATCATCAAATCAGTTGTGTTTGATGGGTATCTGGCCGACGTAGCGTACAGCCCGAACTCTCGCCACGTTTACATTGCCCGAGGCAAGGGAAGCACAGGCGTGTCAGCTTTCATCCAACTGAATGCAGACACCTTCGATACAACCCAAACGACAGAGCTTCACGGCTTCAGTCCACAGAGCGTTGCTTTGAGCTCTGATGGTCAATACGCCTATTTGTGCGGGAACCAAGATCCTTTTACTGCTTTCCCGAACGCCAGACTGTTGGTCCTCAACCTTGAAAGCCAGAGCATCCAAAAAATATTGGTGTTGCAAAACAATGCTGGCGGCATTGCCATTAGTGAAAACAACCGCCGTGTCTATGTAGCCAATGCAAATGGAAGTGGGGGGGTTGGTGGGAGTGCGGGTACGATTTCGGTCATTGAAACGACCACCCATGACGCTATCAAGCATGTCGAAGTTGGATCAAACCCCCACGACACTGCTGTCAGCCTTGACGGCAACCGAGTCTATACCGTCAGGACAGAAGGCAAGTTGATGGTAGTGATCGACGCGAATACCAATACCGTCCTGAGTAATATCCCTTTGGGTGTAGGCGCGTGGCAAATGATGCGCAGTGACGATGGAAAGTCTCTGTGTGTTGCTGATTGGAATCCAGGGCAGGATCTCGTATTAATCGACACTACAACTTTCAATATCCGGCGCATCCCGACGCCCCCCATTACGACCGGTGTAGCTTTTAGTCGAGACGGGAGGCGTGTATTTTTCTGCAACTCCACACAAAACAAAATTGTGGTCATCGATAATTGAATAGTTTTATCTCTGGCATCAAATCTGCCGACATTGTAAAAGGTTCAGATTGCATTCGAACCATCAGTTGACTCTCAATACGCTCTAGAAGCCCGCCATCCCCTTCAACCGGGACGGCGGGTTTTGTCGTTTCCACACCTTCGAAAACCGCTGTTGAAGAGTGTTGAAGCTTATGTCCGCAAAGCCACGCAACCTTGCGCCTTTGCCTACGCATCCGCCAGAATCCGCCGGCTTGTGCGCCTTGGGGGCGGGTTCTATTGTTTGGCGGTCGCTGAAAAACAGCGATCGGGTTTAGCAGCCCGGATCTACTCTAGACGCACAATGCCGTTCGTTCGTGATCAGGCTCACGCCTGTCCGTTCACGTTATGACGGCTTTGCGTGGGGCACTTCGGTGCGCCGGGTTCTAGAGTCCTGGTCTGCTAACCCGCGTACGGCCGTCACCTCTTTTGTTTAGCAGCGAAGTGTGGCGCCTCCACTACTCTAGAGACTTTACCCATGATCAAACCCACGCCAAACCCGCCGGAAGCCGATTCGACCTCGCCCTACGAAACCCTCGATTCAAAGAAATTCCACGAAGCCGCCGAGCGTGCGCTCGACCATTACCTCAATCCCCTCCTCCCCCGAAAACCGCTGCTCAAACCCAACACCCGCTACCTCATCGCTCCCGGCATCGACAGCGAAGAGCTGCTGGCCGACGCCTGCGAAACCCTGACCTCGGCCAAGACCATGGCCAATGACTTCGCCGGGCTGGTAGATGGCTCGCACCGGCATGTGTTGTTGGGGATTGCGCAACTGATCATGTTGGGGGAGCTGGCGGTGAATCGGGTGCTGGATAATCTGGAAGTGAAGGCTGAGGCGCCCGCTGTAGCCTGAGCAAAGAAAAACCCGCCGCCTGATCGTTCCCACGCTCTGCGTGGGAATGCAGCCCGGGACGCTCCGCGTCCCAAAGAGCGGACGCAGAGCGTCCATTGAGGCATTCCCACGCGGAGCGTGGGAACGATCAAGTGTTTCGAGGTGGGGGCGATCGACGCGCAAAAACAAAACCCGCCGTCCCGTTTGATCGGGGCGGCGGGTTTTGTCGTTTCAGCGATCAGATCAAACCGTATCCACCTTCAACGAATGATCATTGAGCATCCCGTTGATGATCGTCGCCGTGTCATGCCCGCTGGCGATCAACCCACCCGCCCCCGGCGTTACACCGTAGTGGCTGGCCAGGTTGACGCCGGCCAGGTCGATGGTCTGGTTAGGCGTTGCACCGGCCATGGCGCTGACGTCGATGCTGGTCATGACCGAGGCGCCGCTGCCGGTGACGGTGAAGTGCAGGTAGTCATCCAGTGACGCCGACGTGCCGTTTTCACCTTGCAGCAGTTGCGACAGGTCGAGCTTGTCGGTGCCGGGGGTGAAGTCGGTGACGAGGTCGTGGCCGCTGTTGCCCTTGAGCCACTGGAAGGTGTCGGCGCCCGGCCCGCCGGTGAGGGTGTTGTTGCCCATCCCGCCGATCAGCAGGTCATCGCCCCCGCCGCCGTTGAGGATGTCGTTGCCCAGGCCGCCGTTGATCACGTTGTTATTGTTGTCGCCGGTGAGGGTGTCGTTGAAGTTCGAGCCGACGAGGTTTTCGATACCGGTCAGGGTGTCTGTCCCGGCGCCAATGGTGTTTTGCGCACCGAGCAGGCCGAGGTTGACCGTCACCCCGGCAGTCGCGTGGGCATAGCTGGCGGTGTCGATGCCGGTTCCGCCGTCGAGCAGGTCATTGCCCGGGCCGCTGTAGAGCAAGTCGTTGCCGGCGCCGCCGTGCAGTTCGTTGTTGCCGGAGCCTGCGGTGAGCACGTCGTTGCCGTCGCCGGCGTTGATGATGTTGTCGCCGGTGCCGGCCACCAGTACGTCATCGCCCGAGGTGCCAGTGAGGGTGTGGCCGTCTTGATAGCTGATGGTCACGTTCGCCGTGTCGCTGCCGCCGTGGTTGTCGTTGGCGGTGTAGGTGCCGTGGTAGTCCGGGGTGATGTCGTGGGCCCCGGCGTAGTTGAGGGTCATGGTCAGCTGGTAGTTCTCCGCCGCGTTGGCGTTGCTGCCCGTGGTGTTGGTGATGTTGGTGATGTGGATCTGGTAGACGCCGTCGGACGTCGCGGTCAGGGTCTGGCCGTCGGCGAGTGCGATGTAGGCGCCACCGTTGATCGAGTACTCCATGGTGATGTGACCGGCCGCCAGGTTGTGGTCCAGGTTGAGGGTTTCGCCCTGGCGCAGGTTGACGGTGATGCGGTCTTCATCGTTGGCGTTGGTGTTGGTCACCGCGCCGAGGTAGCCGCTGACCACCAGCACGGCGGTCATGGTCGCGGCGTTGGCGCTGAACGAATTACGCACGTTGGCCAGGTTCTGGTTGGCGGCGGTGTTGGCGTTGGTGCCAGTGAAGCTGATCGCGCCGGTGCCGGTGAAGTCCGCCGACCTGGAGATCCAGCCGGTGTTGAACGAGGTTGGCGTGGCGTTAAGCGTATCGCCGTTCGGGTCGGTGTCGTTGGCCATCAACAGCTCACCCGGCACCACGATGTTGCCCGACAGCACGTTGGTGATGATGTGGTCGTCCGTCGCCACCGGAGGCGCGTTGGGGATCACTTTCACGGTCAGCGTCGAGCTGGCGAGGTCGCCATCGTTGTCGCTGAGGGTGAAGCCGATGTTTTCGGTGATCACCACGGCGGTGGTTTTCTGCGAGGTGTAGCTGTAGTCACCGGTGTCGAGGTTGACCACCAGGGTGCCGCTGTTGTTGGTGGCGATGCTCAGGGTGTTGTTCACCGTGTTGAACGTGCCGTGGTTGGCGCCGCCGCTGGCGACCAGTGAGCCCTGACCGCCGTTGGCTTTCGGGTCATAGGTGTAGGTGGTGCCGTCGACTACGATGGATTTGATGAAGCCGCCATCGGCGCCGAACGTGCCGCCCTCGCCCAGCAGCGAACCGGTAACCGGCGCGCCCTGCACAGTGCCGGACAGCACCGAGTTGAGCTGGTTGAGATCGGTGACCACCACCGCGTTGGTGTTGGTGTGCGTGATGCCGTCGTACGCCAGCGGATCGAGGTTGGCGTTGCTCACGCCGCTGCCCAGGCCGATCGCGTAGTTCTTGATGTTGTTGGCATCGAGGAACGCCTTGAGCGTCGCTTCGTCGGCGGTGCCGATGTCACCCTCGTTGGGTTTGCCGTCGGAGAAGAAGTAGCCGACGTTCTGCGCCCCGGTGAGTTTGCCCGAGGTGTTGAACGCGTTGTACATGGTCGCCACGGCCGCATCGTAGTTGGTGCCGCCGCCCGCGCTGAGGCCGGCCAGAATCGTCTTGGCCGTGGCGACATCGACCCACACCGAAGTGCGGTCAGTGGCGTTGCTGCTGAAGGTGACGAGCTGCACTTTCACATCACCCAGATCGTCGTACTTGTCGAGCAAGGCGCTGATCGCCTGCTTGGCCAGCTCCAGCCGCGACAGGCCCGGTACGCCGGAGGCGTCGGCCATGCTGCCGGAGATGTCGAGGACGATGAGGATGTTGGAGTCGATCTCAACCGCCGCCACCGAACGATCCGACGCCACCGCTTTTGGCACGTCGTCGACGATGTTGACCACGATGGTGCTGGTGGTGCTGTTCCCCAGCGCATCGGTGGCCTTGTAGGTGAAACTTTCGCTCAGGGTGTTCGGCCCGTCGTTGGCGTTCGGCGTGGTTTTCGGCGCCGAGGTCAGGGTGTAGGTGTACGTGCCGTCGGCGTTGAGCTGGATCTGCCCGTAAGTGCCGGTGGCGCTGCCGACCAGGGTGTAGGTGATCGCCCCGCTGCCGCCGCTGACCGAACCGACCAGCGTGCCGGTCGCGGTTTCGCCGGTGTTGCTCGGGTCGCTGCCGGTGACCGTGCCGGGGGCCAGGTCTTGGCCGTCCTTGGTCAGGTCGAGGGCTTTCTCGTAGACGGTGACGTCCTGATCGGTCGAGGCCACGAGTTTGCTGTCGGCCACGTTGACGGTGATGGTGGTGGTGCTTTCGTCGCCGTCACTGTCGCGGATGGTGTAGGTGAAAGTGTCGGTGGCGCCCGGCGGGCTCACCGAGTTCGGGTTGCTGTGATAGACCGCGTTGCCGGCCGCATCAAGGGTCAGGTAACCGTAGCTGCCGTTGATGTTGTTGCCGAGGCCACCGATGGCCGAGGTCGCAGTGTTACTGCCGGCGCGCACGCCGACCACGATCGCCGCGCCATCTGCGCCGCTGACATCGTTGCCCAGCACGCTGATGTTGACCGTGCCGCCCTCCGCCACCGAGCCGGTGTCGGGTTTGGCAGTCGGCAGGTCGTCGATGATGTTGACGTTGATTTGCCCGGTCGCAGTGCTGCCATCGGTGTCCGTCGCCACCACGTTGAAGTTCTCGGTGATGCTGTTGGCGCCGTTGGCGTTCGGGTGGGTTTCGTTATCCACCAGGGTGTAGCTGTAACTCACCACGCCGGTGGTCGGGTTGTAACCGGTGATGGTCAGCGTACTGCCCAGCGGGGTGACGGTCGATTGCGGGAAGCCGGCGGCTACGCCGTTGGTCATCACGGCGATGCCGCCCACGGTCAGGGTTTGCAGACCGTCGAGGGCGGTGACGGTGAAGGTGCCGCTCTGGGTCAGCGCCGGGGTGTTGGGGCTGGTGCCGTCGCTGAGGTTTTTCTCGTAGACGGTGAGTTCGCCGCCATTCACGTCAAGGCCGTTGAGGACCACCGGATCGTCGTTGTTGTGGATGTTCAGCACCAGGTTGGCGGTGCTGGTGTCGCCATCGGCATCGGTCAGGGTGTAGGTGAAGGTCTCGGTGCCATTGCCACCGCCGTGCAGGTTTTTGAAGTCTGCATCGTTGGTGTTCAGCGTGTAGGTGTACGTGCCGTTGGCGTTCAGCACCAAAGTGCCGTAAGTACCGGTGAAGGTGCCGGGGGTGATCGGGCCGGCATTCGGGCCGGTCGCCACCACGTCGGCGCCTTGCACGTCGTTGGTCAGCACGTTGCCGGTGAGGGTCAACTGGGTTTCCGACGCGGTGCTGGCGTTGCTGTCGTTGATCGCCTTCGGCACGTCATCGACGATGCTGACCACGATGGTGCTGGTGACGACGTTGCCCAGCGAATCGGTGGCCTGGTAGGTGAAGGTTTCGGTCAGGGTGTTGGCGCCGTCATCGGCGTGCGGGGTGGTGCTGGCCGGTGAGGTCAGGGTGTAGGTGTACGTGCCGTTGGGGTTGAGCACGATCTGCCCGTAGTTGCCGGTGGCGCTGCCGACCAGCGCGTAGCTGATCGCACCGACCGCGCCGGTGACCGAGCCGACCAGCGTGCCGGACGCGGTTTCCCCGGTGCTGGTCGGATCGCTGCCGGTGACCGTGCCGGCGGCCAGATCTTGCCCGTCCTTGGTCAGGTCGAGGGCTTTTTCGTAGACGGTGACGTCGGTGTCGCTGACCGCGCACAGTTGGCTGTTGGACACGTCGATGGTGATGGTGGTGGTGCTTTCGTCACCGTCGGAATCTCGCACGGTGTACACGAACACGTCCACCGCACCCGGGCCGCTCACGGCATTCGGGTTGCTGTGATAGACCGCGTTGCCGTTGGCGTCGAGGGTCAGGTAGCCGTAAGTGCCGTTGATGTTGCTGTTGAGGCCGCCGATGGCCGAAGTCGAGGTGTCGGAGCCGGCGCGCACGCCCACTACCGCGCCACTGGCTGCCGGGCCGTCGGCGCCGCCGATGTCGTTGTCCAGCACGTTGCCGCTGACGGTGCCGCCCTCCTGCACCGACGTAGCGTCGGGTTTGGCGGTCGGCAGGTCGTCGATGATGTTGACGTTGATCTGCCCGGTGGCGGTGCTGCCGTCGGTGTCGGTCGCCACCACGTTGAAGTTCTCGGTGATGCTGTTGGCGCCGTTGGCGGTCGGATGGGTTTCGTTATCCACCAGGGTGTAGCTGTAGCTGACCACGCCGGTGGCCGGGTCGTATCCGGTGATGGTCAGCGTGCTGCCCAGCGGGGTGACCGCCGATTGCGGGAAGCCGGCCGCGACTCCATTGGTGATCACGGCAATGCCGCCCACGGTCAGGGTTTGCAGACCGTCGAGGGCGGTGACGGTGAAGGTGCCGCTTTGGGTCAGCGCCGGGGTGTTGGGGCTGGTGCCGTCGCTGAGGTTTTTCTCGTAGACGGTGAGTTCGCCACCGTTGACGTCGAGGCCGTTGAGGTACACCTGGTCGTCGTTGTTGTGGATGTTCAGCACGAGGTTGGCGGTGCTGGTATCGCCGTCGGCATCAGTGATGGTGTAGGTGAAAGTTTCAGTGCCGTTGCCGCCGCCGTGCAGGTTTTTGAAGTCCGCATCGTTGGTGTTGAGGGTGTAGGTGTATGTGCCGTTGGCGTTCAGCACCAGAGTCCCGTAAGTCCCGGTGAAAGTGCCCGCCGTGATCGGGCCAGCATTCGGGCCGGTCGGTACGCGGTCGGCGCCTTGCACGTCGTTGGTCAGGACGTTGCCGCTCAGCGTGAGATTGGTTTCTGAGGCAGTCCCGGCGTTGCTGTCGTCCACGCCTTTTGGCAGGTCGTCGACGATGTTCACGTCCAGCGTCGCGTTGGCGGTGGTGCCGTTGTCATCGACCACGGTGACGGCGAATTGCTCGTTGAGCACGTTGGCGCCGTTGGCGGTTGGATGCGCTTCGTTGTCGACCAGGGTGTAGCAGTAGCTGACGACGCCGGTCGCCGCGTTGAAGCCGGTGATGGTCAGTGTGCTGCCCAGTGGCGTGGTTACCGATTGCGGGAAGCCTGCCGCCACGCCATTGGTGACCACGGCAATGCCGCCGATGGTCAGCGTGGTGACGCCATCAAGAGCTGTGATGGTGAAGGTGCCGCTCTGGGTCAGGGCTGGAGCATCGGGGCTGCTGCCGTCGCCGAGGTTTTTTTCGTAGACGGTGAGCTCGCCGCCGTTCACGTCGAGGCCATTGATGATCACCGGGTCGTCGTTGTTGTGGATCTGCAGGACGAGGTTCGCGGTGCTGGTATCGCCGTCGGCATCGGTGATGGTGTAGGTGAAGGTTTCAGTGCCGTTGCCGCCGCCGTGCAGGTTTTTGAAGTCCGCATCGTTGGTATTGAGCGTGTAGGTGTACGTGCCGTTGGCATTCAGCACCAATGTCCCGTAAGTCCCGGTGAAAGTGCCCGCGGTGATTGGGCCGGCATTCGGCCCGGTCGGTACGCGGTCGGCGCCCTGCACGTCGTTGGTCAGGACGTTGCCACTCAAGGTGAGATTGGTTTCCGAGGCGGTGCCGGCGTTGCTGTCGTCCACGCCTTTTGGCAGGTCGTCGACGATGTTCACGTCCAGCGTCGCGTTGGCGGTGGTGCCGTTGTCGTCGACCACGGTGACGGCGAACTGCTCGTTCAGCACGTTGGCGCCGTTGGCGGTTGGATGCGCTTCGTTGTCGACCAGGGTGTAGCTGTAGCTGACAACGCCAGTCGCCGCGTTGAAACCAGTGATGGTCAGCGTGCTGCCCAGTGGCGTGGTCACCGATTGCGGGAAGCCGGCGGCCACACCGTTGGTGACCACGGCGATGCCGCCAATGGTCAGCGTGGTGACGCCGTCCAGCGCGGTGATGGTGAAGGTGCCGCTTTGGGTCAGGGCTGGCGCATCGGGGCTGCTGCCGTCGCCGAGGTTTTTTTCGTAGACGGTGAGTTCGCCGCCGTTGACGTCGAGGCCGTTGATGATCACCGGATCGTCATTGTTGTGGATCTGCAGGACGAGGTTCGCGGTGCTGGTGTCGCCGTCGGCATCAGTGATGGTGTAGGTGAAGGTTTCGGTGCCGTTGCCGCCGCCGTGCAGGTTTTTGAAGTCCGCGTCGCTGGTGTTGAGGGTGTAGGTGTACGTGCCGTTGGCGTTCAGCACCAGCGTGCCGTAAGTCCCGGTGAAAGTGCCCGCGGTGATCGGGCCAGCGTTTTCGCCGACAGGCACGCGGTCGGCGCCTTGCACGTCGTTGGTCAGGACGTTGCCAGTCAGTGTGAGATTGGTTTCCGAAGCGGTGCCGGCGTTGCTGTCGTCCACACCTTTTGGCAGGTCGTCGACGATGTTTACGTCCAGCGTCGCGTTGGCGGTAGTGCCGTTGTCGTCGACCACGGTCACGGCGAATTGCTCGTTGAGCACGT
>Ga0207696_1001127_pt1 | contig 15497 bp, 13 predicted proteins | sample KBSS54metaG_FD_184403 | JGI IMG/M metagenome (GOLD analysis project Ga0207696, IMG submission 184403) | Switchgrass rhizosphere microbial communities from Kellogg Biological Station, Michigan, USA - KBS S5-4 metaG (SPAdes) (version 2) | ecosystem: Host-associated > Plants > Roots > Rhizosphere >...
GGATCATCGGCGGCGCCTCCCACCAGGAGGTCATCGCGCCGATTTTGGCGTTGCCCAACGTGCCGGGGTTAACCCCGGCACGTTGGGCAACCAGGTCCAACAATCAGGGAATTTTCAAAGCCCACTTCTGCGGAGAATTACACGCCCACTGACAGGCAAGAACAAGACGATGGCCTTCGGCGCCTATCCGCTCGTGTCGCTGGCCGATGCTCGCGAGAAGCGCGACGAAGCCTATGCCATGCTGTGCGAGGGGCATGATCCCAACGTCGCGAAGCGGCTGAAGATCGAGGCGAACCTCGAAGCCGGACGCCAGACGTTCGAGCGTGTGGCTCGCGAGTGGTATGGAAACGCCAAGGCGCAGTGGGCGACGATCCATGCGAGCGATGTCATCCGAAGCCTGGAGCGTGATGTTTTTCCGACGATCGGCTCCTTGCCGATCGCGCAGCTTACTCCGCCCCTAATCCTCGGCGTTCTACGGGAGATCGAAACGCGGGGTGCCATCGAGACCGCGAAGCGCGTGCGGCAGCGCATCTCAGCCGTGTTCGTCTACGCCATCGCCCAAGGAATCGCGACGATCGACCCTGCCGAAAAGCTGGGCGCCGTACTCAAGCCGCTGCGGAAAGGCCGGCAGCCGGCGATCACCGAGATCGCGCCCCTGCGCAAGATGATCCTGACAGCCGAAGAGGACAATGCACGGCCGATCACACGGCTTGGACTCAGGATGCTGGCGCTTACGGCCGTCAGGCCGAGCGAGTTGCGCGGTGCCGAATGGGCCGAGTTCGAGGATCTTGATGGAAAACTGCCGCTCTGGCGCATCCCCTCAACCCGAATGAAGGGCGATCTCGACAGGAAAGAGGAAGCCGGCGGCGACCATCTCGTGCCTCTCACGCCGCAAGCCGTCGCTGTGTTGCGGGCAATCTGGCCGCTGACTAGCGGCGGACCGCTCGTCTTCCCCAGCAACCGTCATGCGCATCGCCCGATGAGTGAGAATGCGATCGGCTATCTGCTTAACCGCGCTGGCTATCATGGACATCATGTGCCGCATGGATTTCGCGCGGCCTTCTCCACGATCATGAACGAATGGGCGGAGCGAAACGGCGATCCGCATGACCGCAAGGTGATCGACCTGATGCTCGCCCATGTACCCAAGGACAAGGTTGAGGGCGCGTATAACCGCGCAGCCTATATGCCTCGCCGGCGAGAGCTCGCGAAAGTCTGGGCGGATATGCTCTGCAAGGGCTTGCCTGATCCGGTCGCCTTGGTCGGTCGCCCGGTGAAGGATCTCGGCTTGCGCTCGCGGCGGAGACTGCCCTCACCAGTCGAGCCGGATTTCCGCTTTCCAGTTCAGCGCCGTGCCACTCGATAGTGCCTGCTGGACAATTGGTAACGTATATGGTACCAGAAGGAGCGTAAGGTGATCGTTCAGGAGTATATTCGCGAGGACGACTCAAGCCCGTTCCGGTCATGGTTCGACGATCTCGATCCCCAGGCTTCGGCCAAGGTTGCGACCGCCATCGTGCGGTTGGAGTTGGGCAATCTGTCGAACGTAAAATGGATCGGCAACGGGCTCGGGGAATATCGCATCGATTGGGGACCGGGCTATCGCCTCTATCTCGCCCGGGATGGAGATGAACTCATCATCCTATTCGCGGGCGGGACCAAGAAGCGGCAGCAGTCCGACATCGAACGAGCGGGCCTGATGCTGAGCGAATACAAGGCCCGCAAGGCGGCGGCCAGGAAAGATAGGAAGTGAGACGATGGTGCTGACCCGCGATTTCAAGGAGACCGTGAAAGAGCGCGTCGCGCGCGATCCCGCCTTCGCCAAGGCCATGCTTGACGAGGCGGCGACCGCGTTCCTCAACGGGGAGCCACATGTGGCGCGTCTGATCCTTCGTGATCTCGTCAATGCTTCGGTCGGCTTCGAGGAACTGGCGACCGAGACAAACCGGCCAAGCAAGAGCCTGCACCGGATGCTGTCGGAGAAGGGCAACCCCAGCATGGACAATCTGGCGGCCATCTTCGGGGCCGTGCGAAAGCGTTTAGGTGTCGCCTTCGAGGCTCACGCAGTCGAGGCGGCATAAGGATCGAGGCCGCCAACTGATGTGAAGCCCAGGAGAGGACTCAAACTACCTCGCTTTGGGACTCGAATTGCACGTCGTGGTTGGGGATAGAGAGCGGGCAAAATGTCCCGGCTAAGAGGCTTCTTATGCAGATGTAGCCGCAAAATCCCAGCGTCCCCGAAAAGGTACTGGACGTCCCCACACAATACCTATCGCGAAGACGCATTTGGATCGAAACTTCGTGAACGGCCACGAACGGAGCGCCCGAATGAATCTCGAGCCACTATCGATAAGGGTCGCTGACGCGGTGGCGATTACCGGGTTTGCCGATCACCGGATCAGAAAGCTGATCAGGACGGGTGAACTCAGAGCAGTGAGGGTCGGCCGCTCGGTCCTCATCGACTATCGGCATTTCAAGGCATTTTGCGAGCGGTATCGGCAAGACGAGATCAGATTCCAAAGGGTCGTAATTCTGCGTTGGCCACACCCGGGCCGTCGAGCGTTTTGATGGACGGCCCCGGCATATCATCGGACCGTCTCATCAAGCTGGATGAGGTGAAACGCCGCGTCGGTCTTGGCAAGTCGATGATCTATCGCCTGATCTCTGAGGGGAAATTCCCAGCGCCCTACAAGCTATCGCCTCTCGCCTCCCGCTGGAGCGACCGGGAGGTGACCACTTGGATCGACGATGTGAAGGACGGCTTCGAGGGAAAGAAGCGGAAGGTCTAACCGCTGCGTTCGAAGGAGTGGCCCGCATTCAAATTGGCGCGACACGTGTTTGAGTTCGCGTGACGCGATCGAAGGTGATGACCCATCGCACCTCGTCAAACGCAGCAGAAGCTAGTCCGCCTCCAGACCAAGCGCTTCTGCGGTTTCCGAGCCGATGTCGGTCCTTTGGCTGCCTCCCGTGGATGACTGCTCCTGATAGAATCTGTTGCCGACTCGACAGAAATTAGCAGCCTGTCCGGCTGGGCTTGCGGCGCACCATGCCCCAACCCACCGTAAAGCTGGATCAGCGCGTGTGAACTTCGAAAGCGGGATAGCCAAGGTTTTCGCGACCGATCGCTCCGGCTATGCCACATATCGTGTGGTGGTAACTCGGTTAATATATTGATAAACGTGTATTTTTACGAGACGAAATTTTCAATTCAGAGAAGAATAGCTCGCCATTTCAATGGGAAACATGGCATCAATAGAGCTTGCCACAAACCGAACATTATATAGATTTGAACCCCTGCTTTGGGGGCATTTCGGGTTCTGAAAGACACCGTCCACGCCGCGATGAAGCCGCGTTGTGAACAGAGTAGTCTTGGATTGTGAGGATGCAGACGACTTCATGATCGAGACAACTCTCCAAAGCCTTCGGCAGCGCCTTACTCCCCTTCGCAAGCGCATTGCGGCAGGTGAACTGCTCTTTATCGACGATCTCTTCGTTGATGTGGCCGGTCTTCCCGCGGGCTTTGCAGCATTTCACGTTGATGGAAGGCTCGACCCCGACCAACGGTTCGATGATCTCAGTCCTGGTTTATCGTTCATTTGGGAAGGCGACGATATCGTCCGGTTTGCGACAGCTGAGCGATTGCGCACCGCTGTTCGTGAGTTTCTCAACGATCATCAGATGCACTTCGTCTTCAAGATTGACCGATCCGATCTTCTCATTGCCGCGCCGGACAGGATCGGCGCCAAGGCCCTTGCCACAGTACTCTCCCAAGCGATCCGGCTGCTGATGAACGGAAGCCTCAATGCGCTCAATAAGTATCAGGATGATATCGAGGCCCGGTGCAATGATCTGCGTAGCGCTTTCACCGAGAGCGGCGGAGCGTTTGGCATGCTCGATCTGGTCGCCTTCGTCGATAATCTGACCGGCGCCGATTTTGGGCTCATGCATTTGTCGAACCGCGCACTGACCGTATTAACAACCTCCTCCTCTGGCGAGACATTGCGGCAGTTGTCGCGTTTCATCGATCTCGAAGAGGATGCCTTCCCGAAGGTCGAAGGGCGGCGTGACCAGCCGTTTCCAGTCGTTACACTACCGCAATCGGCCGGCGCCGAGTTGATCGGGAACGCGGCGATTTGGGGTAAGCCGCTGGCCAGCCCGACGGACTTTGGGAAGCGTATTCTCATCCTGCCAATCACGCGCCCGCTCGTGCGGCGAGAAGTGTCCGACGAGACGGCGACCACAGCGGCAGCCGACCTGCTCTTTACTTTCGTCGATGAACTCGACCAGTGGTTTATGGACGTGCTGCGGGCCTGCGTCGATACTTTCTCCTCGTACCGTTACGGCGAGCGACGGTTCAACTTGCTCACCGAGTTGCAGATTATTCAGGAGCGCGAACGGGTAGCGCGACGCATCGAGCCGGGGCATGCATCGACACCGTTCGGCGGTGTCGATCTAAACCAGGTCCTAAACGAAGTCCTCTATACGACATCAGCCCACAGTGTGTCGTTGCGGGTCTATGACGCGGGCACGCGGTCGCTTGTCAGCATCGCCTCAGCGGTAGGTGCATTCGACGGCTCCGACACCCAACACGCGCCAAAATCCATTCCGATCAAAGGATATGAGAGCACGAGCGTCGTAGTTTTCACCTTCCTGCGCGGCACGCGGGAGATGCCTTATGTCTATCTCAAGCGCATCTCGCATCCGATCACTCATATACACAACGGCCGAATCAAGACACGCCACCGCACCTTCATCCCGCGCAAATATAAGGATGAAGGCCTACAGGTACCCCTGTTGACCCGATCGCTGACGCGGAGCGAAATCTGCTTCGCGCTTCGGCAAGGCGAATTGACGTTCGGGACGCTCAACATCGAAGCGCCCTATCCCGGCGCGTTCGACCAAGACATCAACTATCTGTTGCTGATCAAGAGTGCTCTCGAGCGAAGCTACGGTTTCGCCGGGCAGCAGATCGATGGTCAATGGCTGATCGCCAACGCCGCCCGCTCGGACTCGGTGCACCAACTCTGGCAGTTCCAGGAACAGGGCAACTTTTTCGACAAGGAGCAGAACCAAGTTCTGCGGGCGATTTTTCCGCCACGCTCGGAGCATGCGCTGACCGGTTCACGCAAACTCTCAGACTTGTGCAAGCGCGTCCTCAGTTGGGTTAAGACGCGGTACGATGGAACGCTAGAGCACAGCGTCGTAAAGATGCTGAAGTTCGATCATGTTTCTGACAGCCCAGTCAGCGCTCTTTTTGCCGAGGCAGCCTACGTCATCGCCCGCAACGTCATACAGAACGCAGTCAAGCATGGTGAGCCGGAGACTGACCTTATCTTCTTCGACGATCGCGCTTGGTTCGGGGCACGAGTCACGCCGTGCCTGCGCATCCATTATCGATCGAGTAGCCAGATTTCGTCTGAACTCTTGGATGTGCTCGGGACTGCACCGGTCCTGCACGATGACAGCGATCGTGTTGGGTATGGCATGTACAACGTCGGGCTGCTGACGCGGCTGCTTGGCGGCAGCCTTTATGTCTCCCGTGACGACGCGACCGCTAGGCTGACGATCGATATTCACCTGCCTATTTCGGAGACGAACTGATGAAGAAGTTGCGGGCGATTTTCATCGAAGACGACAGCGTGATGGCAGAGGGTCTGAAACCTCATTATAAGTCGTTTTTCGAGGCGTGCGGCTATGAGCCCGTCTTTTTTGACGCCAAGGGCGAGGGCGCGGCGCGCAAGTTGATTGAGGGCGAGGATCCGCATATCCTGATCTGCGACCTTGGGTTCGACACTGAACTTTCTGGCCTGCACACGATCCGGGCGCTGCGTGGCAGTTATCCCGACTTGTTCGTCATTGGTACGTCGCGCGGTGAATATCGCAATAAGGTGATCGATGCCCGCCAGCCGAGCTTCCACATGTTCCTCGACAAACAAGCACTGCTTGGGGGCGACAAAAAATATATCGAGTTGTCGAAGCGTCGATTCCTTGATGACTTCCAGCTCGAGACGACGGTGCGGATCGCCAACCTGGACGCTTTGGCCGGCGGCGAATTCCAGAAGGCAGGCCCCAGGCGTGAGCTTGTCGCGCTCGTGCGGCAGATCATGTTTTCAGGCCATTACCCAGACGATCTCATGCATCCCGATGAGGTGACGCTCGAACCAATGAGTGGAGGGCTGTCCGGAAGCCAAGTATTCAAGATGATATCCCGTAACAGCAAGAGTGGGATCGTCTGCGTGCCGGCAGTCGTTAAGGTGTCGGCGCTCGAATATGCGCAACAGGAACTCGACAACTATCATCGCTTTGTCAAATGGGGCCTTCCCTATACATGGCGCGTTGATTTGTTAGGATCGGGCAATACCAAGACCTATGGTGCTATCGCCTATTCATTCATCCTCAGCGACCTCCAAAAATTCGAATCTCTCACCGACGTTTTGCGCAAGAAGGAGGATGACCGTGTGGGCGCGGTCATCGACACGCTGTTCAGCCCGGAGATGCGTCGCTGGTATGGCGATCCGCTCATTCGAGTAGAGGACAATATCGTTGAGCGCTATGCTGGACGCTATTTTCGGGGCGCGGAGGCCCGCTCGCTGTCAGAAGCGAAGTTTTTTGAGGTGGCCCAGCGCGCGTTCAAGGCGCAACTGGTTGGTAATGCGGTGCAGATCGGTGCCCGCCGGTTCGACCATCCCGGCTCTGCACTGTTCGGGTATCCGATGGGGCAATATCGCAGTTGCATTTGTCACGGCGATCTCAATAGCAACAATGTGATGCTGGCCGACAATGCGCAGACCATCTTCATCGATTTCCAAGAGACAGGGCGCGGGCATGTTTTTGAAGATTTCGTGACAATGGAAGCGAGTATCCGATTATACCATGGCGATGATGGTCTTCGCGGCGAGGAACTTCTCAACACCGACCTTGCACTGGGTGACGGTGAGGATGTTGCCGGGCTTGGGAGTGCGCACAGGCTGATCGCGCAGGTCCGCCGGCTGGCGCGGAAGAATTTTCCCGCGGAGAACTTCGCAACCTATCATTATGCCTCGGCCGCGTTCCATTTCCGGCTGCTGCGGGTCAAGACGTTGACGGACGGTCAAGCCGAACGGGTCGTGTCGGCTGTACTCGCGAGCTTGAGCAATCTGATGCAGGGGCGCACAAAAGGCGGATTAGGCGCCCGAAGCTAGTCCAAGCGCGGGGCATCGACAGCTAACCATGGCGTTATATGCGATCTGATATCATTTAATTTTTCTGTCTAAAAACTGCCTCTACCCCTGTCCCGATAGGTTGACGTTTTTTGCGGGCACTGGGAACTGACCAGAGTAGATGTCCCCTATCCACTAACACCAATTTCATCGTAGAACTGGTCAAGAATTTTGAGTTCGACTGGCATGCCCTCCATCGGGTAGCGATCCTAACTTCCCATTTTTATTATCGATTTCCTAGCGCCCCCCCAGTCGTACCTCGGAATATGCCTTGCTGATCGGCGTATCTCCGCTGTCGCCGCCATTACTGATGCCTGAGGCATCGGCCGTGATTCCTGAACCTGTCATACGTTCGTCTACGCAATAAAACTTGTCAGATCGCTGTTGCTACCTAAAAATTTTACTCGCCGTCGATCCCGCCAAGTCATTTGTGCTAGCATCGATACTTTCTATCGGGCACTATGATGCCGCGATGATCGCGAAGGGGGAAGCGATGGCGACGCTTGAGAACCGGTTCGACGCGCTTTCCATTAAAGATCTTCTCGACGCTCGTGAGGCATATCACGTGCACTTGGCGCACAAAGAAAATGTGTTCGCCACGGCCATCGGACTCTATCTGATCCGCGACCTCGATCCCGATGCGACTGACCCCGCCGCCGCCCAGAAATTCGCCAAGAGTAAACCCCGCACTCTGCGCAATGCCTCTCCCAAGCAGTGGTCATGGCCTTGCGTTCTTGTTTTCGTGGACAAATGGGCGGATCTCGACGACTTTCGGAAGAACCCCGAGCAAGCCGTCCCACCGATGCTCTATCTCCCCGACGGCCGGGTGATCCCCACCTGTGTCGTGTTCGCCGAACCCAGTACCACAAGCCATGCCGGTATAACGCCGCCGACATTTCCAAGCGACCTCCTCGGTGGGGGCTATCCCTGCCTCTCACATGTCCAGGGCATGGACCGCGTCGCATCGATTGGCTGCCTCGTCACAGATGGGGACGGCGTCTACGCGCTGACCAATCGGCACGTCGCCGGTCCGCCAGGCCGCGTTATCAAGTCCGTCGTCTCCGGTCTCGAGCAGACAATTGGTGAAAGCGCGGGACGCGATGCCGGTAAGAAGCCGCTTGAGTCGGTCTATCCCGGCTGGGCCGGATCGCGAGTGATGGTCAATCTCGATGCGGGGCTAGTTCGCGTTACCGACGTCAAGCGATGGACGTCACAGGTCTATGCGGTCGGCGAAATTGGACCGATCTACGATCTCGATACGCTGAGCTTCAACCTCGACCTGATCGGTCTCCCGGTAAAGGCCCATGGCGCCGCGTCGGGAGTTCTCGCCGGCCAGATCGGCGCGCTCTTCTATCGTTACAAGAGCGTCGCCGGGACCGACTACGTCAGCGATTTCCTGATTGCGCCGCGAAAAGGCGACGCGGCCGTTGGAACGCGCCCGGGCGACTCCGGCACGATCTGGTTCCACGAACCCGATGCGCCGTCACAGGGCGAATTGGCACCGAAGCTGCGCCCTATCGCGATGCAGTGGGGCGGGCAAGCGCTTCTTTCAGGCGATGGCGGGCTCGGCGCGCGCTACGCGCTCGGATCGTGTCTCGCGACGATATGCCGCGAACTCGAAGTCGATGTCGTCGCCGACTGGAACAGCGGCATACCCGAAACTTGGGGCGAAGTCGGTCACGTTAAGGTCGGTGCGCTCGCCTGCGAACTGATCGACGATCAGTTCCTCAGCAATGTCTTCATGCTCAACCAGGCTAATATCGGCGTGCCCGACGACACGCTCGGGCCGACAGGCAGCGTCCATAGCGCAGACTTTTCACCGCTCGCCGACGTGGCTGATCTGGTCTGGAGAACCAAGCGGTTCACCACCGATGGATCGAACCACTTCGCCGACATGGACCAGGAGGACAGCAAGGGCAAAACCCTGCTCGAATACACCGCTAACGGCGGTAATATCACGCCCGAGTTCTGGAACGCGTTCTACGATGACATCCACGCCGAAAAGCGCGGCGCCCTGCCGTTCCGCGTCTGGGCGATGGTGGACGAGATGGTGGGATACGCCGCCGCGGGCGACTTGCTGCGCTTCGTCTGCGCCGCCGGCTTGCTCGGCCATTATGTCGGCGACGCCTGCCAGCCGCTGCATATCTCCAAGTTCCATCACGGCGACGGCAGCGGCGGCAAAAAGGGCGCGGACGTCCACTCCGTATATGAGACCGGCATGCTCGATGCCAACCGGGCCGCGCTGATCGCCAAGATCGAGGACCTGCGGGCCACAACGGTAGCGCCTGCGGCGGCCACACCGGGGGGCGGCCGAGATGCTGCGAAGCAGGTGGTCAAACTCATGCAGCGCACGGTCAAGGCGCTCCCCCCGATCGAGATCGTCAACCTGTTCAATTCAGTCTCGGGGCCGAAGCGTATCGAGACAATGTGGAGGAAACTCGGAGATCGGACCGCTGCGCGTATTCTCGATGGATCATACACGCTGGCCCGGATCTGGGAGGCCGCGTGGAAAGAAGGGCGTGGGGCGAGCGGCAATGTCGCGATGCCAGCGCAGCCATTCACCCACAAGAAGCTGTCGGACCTCTACAACAACAAGGATTTTACGCCGTCCTGGCAGCTGGAGAAGCTTACATCGGTCGGAGAAAAGCTGGAAAATCTTTGATCCAGCATGTAAAACTCTATAATATCATAGAATTATATTATATCTTATAAATTATATCCGATCCTATAATTTATCCAGGCCTTATATTGGAGACGTATCTTGGCAATTCCGATTCGTAGACTTGTTAGCGGCCTCAAATCGGACGGCACTGTAGGGCTTGTACAGGACGACGCTTCTCCTCACGTGGTCGTGCTCGATAAGGAAAATGGGGTCTTTCGGACAGATATCTGGGCAAGCGCGGCAATGCCTTACGACAATGCCGACCCTGCCGATCCGACATCATCGTGGCCCGATGATCGATTTGGTCCCCTGCCCAATGGCACGTCATTTTTCGTGATGCAGATTCCGCCGGACAGTGCCGGCCAGCCACCTACTCTGCACCAGACAGATACGCTCGATTACGTCGTCATCTTGCAAGGTGAAATCTACGTCGTGTTCGCCGACGACGAGCGCCTCGTTCGGCAAGGCGACATCCTTGTACAACGCGGGACGCCACACGCCTGGAGCAACAGGTCCAACCGGCCGTGCACGTTCGCCGCGATCATGGTCGATGCGAGACGCTCCGAAGGCACATCATCACTACCCGCCGACTGACCGGCAATCGATCGTCGTCTTACCGAAAGCAGGGGAATCCTCACATGGAGAAATTTGAAACCCAACGACTGCCCGTTCGGCCTATCGATACCGCTCCGGACGGTACCGATGTAAGAGCCATGCTTGTATTGAAGCGCGGCGGCTTCGCCCATTTCGAGTTGCCTCCAGGGCGTACCTCTTTCGCCGTCACCCACAAAACCGTAGAGGAGATTTGGTATATCCTAGGCGGCAAGGGCGAAATGTGGCGCAAACAGGACGACCAGGAAGAGATCGTGCCGATCGATGCCGGTGTCTGCCTCACGATTCCGCTCGGGACCCATTTCCAGTTCAGGTCATACGGATACGAGCCATTGGTATTCGTGGTGACGACCATGCCTCCCTGGCCTGGCAAGGACGAGGGCATCGTCGTCCAAGGCCCGTGGCAGCCATCGATCTAGATCATTGAGGAAAAGACTATGGGAAGCGCGATCGAAATCAACGACACCCTGCAGATCACGACGGATCAGGGATTTCCCTCGGAACTGCTACAGCGGGACAGTCATGTTCAGAAGCCGGTTACGATCGAGGATTTGAAGGACCGAATTTTCGAGTTTCGGGGCAAGTTCAATGCACGGATTTTCCAACTCGCTCCAGTCCGCGTCTATTGGGTACATAACATAAATGACAAATGGTTGTTCTGGGGGAAGATTGCGGTGATCGAGCAAACGATTTCGCAAAGGATTGTTGCCGGTCAGCCATGGAAGGAAGGGGACTGGCAAACCGCCGGCAAATATACCGTTCTCGAACTCTACGATCCCGCCTATCAGGAAGAGTTTACGCGCCGCGAGTCTCCGACGGGTAAAAGCTACTTCTAAGGTGGCGTTCGCCAAGTCCGAGCCGAAGCCTACCCGCGTCAATGGACGAAGGGCGACCGGCCAGCGCGACGCCCGCCGCGATGACGCGGCTATGCGCCGCATCGACTACACGTGGCCGCAAGGAGACGCCCTATGCCCGAACCTGTAATGTGGGATGAAGCGATCGACCCGAAGATGATCGTGCCGTCAGGCGACGCCTTGACCGAATGGCAAATGGCCACGCTTTGGGCGATGTTCGTTGCGATCCCGCCGCACTGGAAGCTTGATTTCCCCATCAACCTGCTGCACAGCCGCTGGCTCGACATGATTGAGGCCCAAAGCGCGGGAAACTCGGACTATCGCGGTGAATATGCCAATGCAGCCAGCGTCTACGATGCAATGGTCAAAGCGCTCGGCGAGAATGAAGCGATCGAACTGCTTTATGGCAAGACGATCGTCACCAAGCCCGAAGACGCCAAGACCCGGCTCGGCCACGCCAAATACTTCGTCGTCAACGATTTCATTCGCTGCTTCGTCGCGACCGGGGGCTTTCGTGGATTCGTCCCCAAGGCGCGCAATTACACCGGATTCATGGGCGGCTCACGTTTTCGCGAATGGGCTCCTGTCAGGACAGGAGTGCACAAATGACGATGGAGTTCGACACCATCATCGTCGGCAGTGGCATCGCGGCAACGCTCGTGGCCGATCGCCTGCTGGAGCGCGATCCGCACGCGTCGATCCTCGTGCTCGAGGCCGGAGAACGCATTACCTCGCGCGACCGGCGGAGCTGGTGGGACCTCGTGCTCCACAACACCACGCCCTATGCACGAACCTATGACGACGACGTGGTGGGTAGTCCCGACCAGGAAAGCTTTTCGACCGGCAATACTCGGTGGGACTTCAGGGAATCGCGGGTGCGGGCCTATGGCGGTTCGACCATGCATTGGGGCGGCTGGGCGCTACGCTACAAGGAAGAAGATTTCAACTGCCGAACTCGCACCGGCTTCGGCGCAGACTGGCCCTTCAATTACGACGAGCTCGAACCCTGGTATGCGCTGGCCGAAAAGATGATCGGTGTCGGAGGTGATGCGCGGGACGAAGGACCATGGCGCAGCGGCGATTACCCGCTTCCGCCCTTCCCCTTCTCTGCGAACGAAAGCGAAATCGCCCAAGCTTTCATGGATGCGCCATCCCCGATCAAGCCCGGGCACATGCCGATCGCCCGCTTCAAACGCTGCATGACGACCGGCACCTGCAAGTACTGCCCGATCGGCTCGCGCTATTCGGCGCAAGACCACATGGATGCGCTAGTTTACAATCCCGAGCATCCCAATCTTCAGTTGCGGACCAGTGCACCGGTCCGTCACATACTCGTCGAGCGCAACCGTGCGCATGGCGTCGAGTTCCACGACGCCGCGACCGGCCAATGGATCACGACGCATGGCGAGCGGGTGATCGTCTGCGCTGGTGCCTATGAATCGGCGAAGCTGCTGCTGGCATCGACCTCGGCAGAATGGCCTACCGGAATAGGCAACCGCTACGACCAGGTTGGCCGGCACGTCGTCACCCACCTGATGCTAACGGTCCAGGGCAAGAAGGCCACCAACACTGCTAACCTGTTCCAAGAATATGACTTCCCAACGCTGATGTCGCGCAGCTGGGACACGCCCGAACAGCAGCGAGACGGAAAGTTCTTCATCTTCAACAATCGCGGGCTGCCCAAGACCCAGTTCGAAAAGCTGATGGTTGAAGGCAAGGACCGCAACGCTATCGATGACATTGCCAAGGGTGAAAGGATGGCCGGTCTCAACGCCTTCATCGAGGAATTTAGTGAAGCGGACAACCGGCTGACGCTGGCCAGCGGCACGGGCAAATTCGGCCTGCCTGCAATGAACGTCCATTTTTCACGGCGGAGCCCAAGCAAGTTCCTGGCGTTGATCGCCACCGCACAGGATAAACTCGAAGGTTATCTGAGGCAGATCGGCTATCAGCATATCGATACCACGCCGCAGAACCCGCGCGGCGATCATACCTCGGGTGTGTGCCGCATGGGCACGAGTCCGGACGTTAGCGTCACGACCGGCGACCTCACCGTCCACGGCTTCGACAACCTCTTCGTTTGCTCGAACGCCGTCCTGCCCAATTCGGCGGCGGTCAACCCGACGCTCACGCTCGCAGCGCTGTCGCTGCGCCTCGGCACGCGTCTTGCAGCGGGAGAACTCTGATGGACGACGGCGCCCGCGACCTCGCCGAGCTGACCGAAGCGCTCAACCGTTCGACTGCGGAACTGACCGAGGCCAAGTTTCCGACATTCTCAAATTTCGCGGGTGGCGTAAAAGCGCTCGCCGCGTCGGACGTCGTCGAAAATGCGGTCGCGCGAGCAATCTGGCTGTCTAAGTTGGAAACGCTGAAAGATGGTCTGCGAACGGCTGTCGCGCTCGAGTTTGCGACCATTCCTCCCTACCTGACAGCGCTCTGGTCGATTATAGACCAAGCCCATCCGATCGCCAAGTCGATCCGCGCGGTCGTCCATGACGAAATGCTGCACCTGTCACTATTGTGTAACCTACTCGCAGGGCTGGGCGAGGAGCCGAGGCTGACTGGGGACATCGTCCCGGTCTATCCTTCGCGTTTGCCTGGTGGAGTTCATCCCGAACTCCTGCTCCAACTCGAGGGTTACGGCCCCTCGGCGCTTGAAAGGTTCATGGAGATTGAGCGGCCCGAAAAGGCCATTCCTATCCAGGGTGAGCCCGACCAGACCTTTCCCGACCATGACGAGACGATCGGCCGTTTCTATGCCGCGCTGCTCGCGAATTTCGAGGCCCTTGATCCCCCGCTGCTGCCCGACCGCCAGATCGCAGGACCCTTCACATGGTTCGTCATGACCGAGATTGCGCATGTTCACGAGGCCATCGGCCTGATCATGGCGCAGGGCGAAGGCGCCGCGGGCGTGCCCTACACGCGCTATCCACGTTACCTTTCCCACTATTATCGCTTCAAGTCGATGGCCATGAGCGTCGAGCTGAAATGGGACGACGTCGCCAAGGTCTTGATCAAGGGCGCCGCACTTCCCCAGCCTTCGGTCTACACCCTCGCGCCTGCGCCTAAGCACGGCCACCGCCTAGCCGCACCGCCCGCCGTCCGTATCGCGAGCGAGAAGTTCGAGCAGACCTATTCGGCCATGTTGCGTCTGCTCGAAGCGTCGTGGCAGGATTCGGGTGACAAATCGTTCGTACGCGCGCTCGAGCACATGTTCGACCTCGCCGGGCTGGCCCGCGTCCTTATGCAGGCAGCTACACCCGATGGCCGAGGCCACTGTCCGACTTTCATCTATCGTCCCTAATTCCTCGACCCCGACGGATAGGCTCGGGCGCCTTAACGGTGGTCGCTTTACGATCGCCGCAAACTTGCGTTGCATCGTGGGTTCGAATACGATGCACGCAGTCGAACTAAGCTGACAAGTATCAGTTTTCAGACGAAAAAGTTTTGGCGCTTCGACAGGGTATATTCCGAGGTATCGGAAAAACCGGATCGATCAAAAAGCAGAGCAAATCAGCCTCTTATTGAATCAGTTCGAATCCCTCCCGCTCCGCCATATGCCTCCTTGGGTAGCGCGCTATTCCAAAATATTGCCGGATCACCGAAGAAAGCTGACTTGGCTGGGTGAGCTGGTCGTGGAACTGGGCCGTGTCGTTCATGTCATCTGTTCGGAGCGCATCGCACAGTTGGAGGCAGCGGTGTGGCAATAGCTAGCTCTCCATCATCACTTTCCTGCCGGTTGTCGCGGCGACTGGGAACGTCCCGTCACGCCGATGCCAGCTATTCTTGGATATGCTTAACCCCTTTCTCCCAAGCCGGAACTTGCGGATGAACCGGAACGAAAACTTTGAGGCCATAATCTGGCGATGAGGCAGCCGGTTCAGTGGAGATCGGCTGACTTCGCCAAGGCAAAACAGCGATAGAGTTGCTTTATCGAGCCGGCGGCCGCACTGGCGAGTTCACCGATGACGTGCCCGATCATCAGGTGCGGCCAGCGGGGCGGCGGGATTCGTGCCGGTGGAGCAAACTGATGTTGGCCATGTCTGGACTGACTCGTTAGAAACAATCATGCATCGGACCTCTCTTCGTCGCCTGGAGGTTTTCGTCGCGGCTGTGGAGGCAGGTAGCTTTCAGGCTGCAGCGGAGCGGCTTGGCATCTCTCAAGCATCG
>Ga0207696_1001130_pt1 | contig 15464 bp, 18 predicted proteins | sample KBSS54metaG_FD_184403 | JGI IMG/M metagenome (GOLD analysis project Ga0207696, IMG submission 184403) | Switchgrass rhizosphere microbial communities from Kellogg Biological Station, Michigan, USA - KBS S5-4 metaG (SPAdes) (version 2) | ecosystem: Host-associated > Plants > Roots > Rhizosphere >...
TCTCTATTTGCGCGCATACCCGCTTGCTTGCCAGGAGTCTTATGACATGAGGCCAGAAATCGCTGTGCTGGATATACAGGGTCAGTATCGGGTTTACACGGAGTTCTATCGCGCAGACGCCGCAGACAAGACCATCATTCTGGTCAACGGCTCGATGGCCACGACTGCGTCGTTTGCACAAACCGTGAAAAATCTGCACTCGCAATTCAACGTGGTCTGCTACGACCAGCCCTACGCGGGCAAGTCGAAAGTCCACAACCGCCACGAGAAACATCTGACGAAAGAAGTCGAAGGTCTGATCCTGCTGGAGCTGATCGATCACTTCGCGGCCGAACACGTGCTGTCGTTCTCCTGGGGTGGCGCCGCGACCATGGTCGCCCTCGCCCATCAGCCTCGGCGCATCGAAAAAGCCGTGATCAGCTCGTTCTCACCGGTGATCAACGCGCACATGCTTGATTACCTCGAACGCGGCGTCGAATGCCTCGGCCAACGTGACGGCGACCGGGTCGGCCACCTCGTCAACAACACCATCGGCAAACACCTGCCGTCGCTGTTCAAGCGCTTCAACTATCGCCACGTCAGCAGCTTGGCCGAGCACGAATACGGGCAGATGCACTTTCACATCAATGACGTGTTGCACAGCGACCGTCAGTGCTATTTGAACGCGGCGAAGAAAATCAACGTACCGGTGCTGTTCATGAACGGCGAATGGGACGAATACACCGCCGCCGAAGACGCCCGACTGTTCGGCAACCACGTCGCGCAGAGCACCTTCACCACCCTGCAGGCCACCGGGCACTTCCTCGACATGGAACACAAATCCGCCTGCCGGGACAGCCAGAACGCCCTGCTCGGTTTCCTGAAACCGGCGCAACAGGCCAGCCGAACGCGTTACCAGTTTGTCCAGGATCACCATGCATTGGCCATTTGAAACAGTGTCGTCGCGAGCAAGCCTGCAGGCCTGAGATTCAGCCGTCCTCCAGCCCGCAGCGCTTGCCCGCGATTGACCGATTTCGGCTCTGTTTCAAGACTTTCCGTAGTTCGCGTGCAAAGAAAACTTCAAATCCGTGGCCGAGTCTGGTACAAAGTCAGCCGCTCTGAGCGGGTGTCGTATAATGGCATTACTCCAGCTTCCCAAGCTGATAACGAGGGTTCGATTCCCTTCACCCGCTCCACTATTTTCAACGCTTCCAGCTTACCTAGCTACTTCGAGGTGTCCGTTAAGGTGTCTGGTTAGCGTTTCTTGGATTGAAGGACGTTACAGTTTTTTTGATCAAACAGTAGCCAAGCCGGAACTGGATTGGGTAGTCTGTATCCCGAGATGCGAGAAATATTCGGCTCAGAATCGAAGCAAATGGCGGAAAAAGCATCAAATCGATGCTACGTTTGCTTATGAAATACTAAATAAAATGATGCTCCATGGACCTACAGCAGGGCCATCCAAAATGCAAAGACACGAAAGCACAACACGCCGCAATGAACCCGTTCAGTTCAATTTCGACTTGGCTCGTATGACCTCGGCCATAGAAAGCGGCAGTATTACCCTTCCACGCGGACAGAGCCACGCAGAGCGGAAAGAATGGATTCGAGCACAACTAGCCAAGCTGGACACGTTGTAGACTTAAGCATTCACTTTGCACGAATCTATCTGAACGTTGCTGCTAATGATGCCGTGTACATTGATCACTTCATTGACCATGTACAGGTCAACGGCCTTGAAAACCTTAAAGGGCGCTTGAAACCATCTTGGGACGTTCCCAAAGACGATCCTTTTTGGCTGAAAAAAGTGCAGTTCGCCCGCCACTGGGATCTTTGGCATTACCATTTAGGCATGCCAGATTACGATGAAACCAACGGGCATGGGGATTGCACGTCCCAGTGGGTTCTGCACCTACGACGCCATCCGGATGGCAATCGAACTCAAATTGTCGATTGGGATAAACACCCCCCTTTTGCGCTGCCTGACGAAAAATATTTCATTATGCCTGGCGATGAGGCCCCGTTTCCATTTCCACCAAGGCATTCTAAATAAGTTGCGTCATACACATTACACTCTCCATACCTGATCGAGCCTAGAGGTATAGCTAAGACTCATCATTTCACGCCGCATAGCCCAATCGGGGTTGACTGGCACACCCGCAGACCGCAGCGTTCCCCTGCCCCACCTCTCGTTGATCTTATCAAGCACCGTCATCAGCCTCGTCGCCTCGGCCGATTGCGTGGTGACAAATAGATCCTCGGTGAACTCGCCAGGCTGACAAAGATTGACGAGCATCACCTCTGCCTTGCTGTATTTGAATCCCGGCCGAAATACGCGCTCGACAGCGTTGACGGCGGCCTTAGTCAGCAAACGCACATCATCGGTTGGATATGACAGCTCGATCAGGACGCCGCTTGCGTACTTGGCCTCGTCCGGATTAAACATGCCGGTGCGAATGCTGACGCGGATCTTCTTGCAAAGCGAATTCTGGGCACGCAGCTTTTCCGAGGCGCGCATCACGTAAGTGGCGACGGCTTCCTTGATCGGCGCCATTTCCGTGAGGCGCTTGCCGAACATCCGGCTGCAGCAGATCTCCTGCCTGGGCGCATCCGGCTCGTCCAGTTCCAAGCATGAGGTGCCAGCCAATTCACGGGCGGTTTTCTCGATCACCACGCTGAAGTTTTTTCGTAGCGTCCAGGCGTCTGCCTTGGCGAGAACCATCGCAGTCTTGATGCCCATTCCATCAAGGTGCAGCTTCATGCGCCGCCCCACTCCCCAGACCTCGGCCACGTCCGTGTTGCGTAGCACCCAGTCGCGCTTGACCGGGTCGCAGATGTTCACGACGCCACCGGTTTGCGCCTGCAGGCGTTTGGCAGTGTGGTTGGCCAGCTTGGCCAGGGTCTTGGTGTGCGCGATGCCGACGCCGACGGGGATGCCCGTGCAGCGCAGCACTTGGCTGCGAATCTTGCAGCCGAGGCCGTCCACGTCGTTGATGCCGGTGAGGTCGACGAAAGCTTCGTCGATGCTGTAGACCTCAACGGCCGGCACCATCGACTCGATCAGTGTCATGACGCGCTCGCTCATGTCGCCGTACAGCGCGTAATTCGAGGAGAACGGCACGATGCCGTGCTGCTTGAGTTTGTGTTTGATCTGGAAATACGGCTCACCCATTTTCACGTAGGGCTTGGCGTCGTAGCTGCGGGCGATGACGCAGCCGTCGTTGTTCGACAGCACCACGATGGGCACCTTGGCGAGGTCTGGTCTGAATAAACGTTCGCAGCTACCGTAAAAGCTGTTGCAATCGATCAGGCCGAATACCGGCAGCGCCCTAGACATGGCTGCGCACGCTGCTGGTGATCACACCCCAGATCGCTAGCTCGTCACCTTCAAGGACATAGCGTGGCGGATACTTGGGGTTCTCCGACTTCAGGATGACTTCTCTACCGCAAAGGCACAGGCGCTTGCAGACGGGTTCATTGTTTAACAAGGCAATAACGATGCGGCCGTGGGCGGGCTCGATTGATCTACCGACGATGGCAAGGTCTCCCTCATAGATCCCGGCGCCCTGCATGCTTTCACCAGCGAGCAATACCAGGTAGCCGTTAGGCGCACGGATGTTCAGTACTTCATCCAACGAGATCTGCGCTTCGATGTGATCTGCTGCCGGCGAGGGAAAGCCTGCCGGAACGCGGAAGAGACACAGCGGCACCTTCGAGCCGCCCTCACTGATGGGACCGAGAATTGAGTAATTCATGACGCACGGCCCCATAATACTGTACGAATATACAGTTAACTTTCTGAAAGCCTTGAGGTCAATTCTTGCAGGAGATATCGGACAGGCGGGCTGATTATTGGACGGACAGCCGCACGTTCAAACGTTTTCTGATAGCGATCCAACACCCGATACCCTTCCTAGATTTCGAATTCCGATGTGGAGCGCCGGTTCCCAACGCTGAATTTAGCTTGCTCTTTCACGATAGCTTTTCAGGCACAATTACCAACGTCGAATTTGACTACGGCGTCCACGTTAGCTTCCCGACCTCAGTTTCCAACGTCGAATTTAGCTACCGATTTCACGTTGGTTTTCCAACCTCAATTGCCAACGTCGGATTTAACTACCGAATTCACGATAGCTTTCCAATCTCAATTCCCAACATCGGATTTAACTACCGAATTCACGATAGCTATTTCAATCTCAATTCCTAACATCGGATTTAATTACCGAATTCGCGATAGCTATTTCAATCGCAACTCCAAACATCGGATTTAACTACCGAATTCACGATAGTTATTTCAATCTCAATTCCTAATATCGGATTTAACTACCGAATTCACGATAGTTATTTCAATCTCAATTCCTAATATCGGATTTAGCTACCAATTTTATGATAGCTTTTCCAAACTCAATTCCAATAATAGGATTTGATAAAAACTCACACTAGCCTGCCCCCTTTACTACCGAGCCAAAAAGCCGGAAAGCCTTGATATACAAGGACCACAGACAAACACAACACTATCAGCACTCGCTCGACACATGAGGTTTGAGCTTTTTTTTTGGAAAGCAGCACCATCACATATTGACGCAGTTATTTATCTAGCCTTACTGTTAGCAACAGTTACAGAGAACCTCATTCCTCAAGCACCGCCACAATAACGGCGCGTACCTCTGCGAGTATTTAAAATGATAAATGCACTGCTGATTGTTGCGTACATCAAAACCGTCAACCTTATTACTCTTATTCTTACTTTGTATGCAGGCGGGCAGCTCTGGGGCTAGAACAGGCCGCCCAGCATTGCCGGCTCCCAGTTCATGATCACCAGCTCGCCACTGACGTCGGCCTTCCCCTGGCGCTGATTAGTAGCGGTGTAGCGGATGTCCAGAGTCTCGAAATGGAAGCCTGCAAACACGCGGCGGATATCCGGATGGTCGTTGATGCTGACCATCACCTTGCCCTTGCAGCGGCTCATGAAGTCGGCCATCCGCTCGTAGTTTTCGAACGGGAAGTCGACGCCATAACCAGCGGTCTGCCAGTAAGGCGGATCCATGTAGTGGAAGGTGTGGGCACGGTCGTACCGTTCAGCGCATTCAAGCCAAGGGAGGTTTTCGACGTAGGTGCCGGACAGGCGCTGCCATGCGGCCGAGAGGTTTTCCTCGATCCGCAGCAGGTTGATGGCCGGGGCAGTCGTCGCCGTGCCGAACGTCTGACCGGAGACCTTGCCGGCGAAGGCATGATGCTGCAGATAGAAGAATCGGGCGGCACGCTGAAAGTCGGTGAGGGTTTCGGGACGGGTCATTTTCTGCCATTCGAACACCTGCCGCGAGCTGAGCGCCCATTTGAACTGGCGCACGAATTCTTCGAGGTGGTTCTGCACGACGCGTTAAAGCGTGACCAGGTCTCCGTTGATGTCGTTGAGGACTTCGACCGGCGATGGCTGGGGCTTCATGAAGTACAGCGCGGCACCGCCAGCAAAGACTTCAACATAGCATTCGTGTGGCGGAAAAAGCAGAAGGAGGGGGGTCAGCCAGGCGGCGTTTGCCGCCCATCCAAGGGATGATGGGCAAAGACATAAAAGCAAAACCTTTACTGTATGGATATACAGGTGTTAGGCTCAAACTGCTTTCTGCACAGAAGCGGGAGCCTTGGCAGGACTTGCAGGGGTATCTGCAGGAGCAACGTTCAGCTCACGTGTTGACGCACGGGAACTGGACGCTCTTTTGATGCGAGGGAGAGGCGTTTTTTCAATGCGGCTTTTTCGAACTTGCTTCCTTACCATCCGTCGAATAGCGATGGATGCCAGTGACGGATTCACGGCCTGTGCCATCATCTACGTAACAAATGAATTGACATCAAACTTGACGTGACGATAATCGCGAGCCACTGTTGTGAGCAAGCTTGTTAACAAGCTGTGGATAAGTACAGGTTTGGTGGATCGACCACCCACCACTCACGGAGTGAGCTTTTCAGCCCAGGAGCTGCTATGACATATTCTCTATTCCTACAAGCGTCGCGAGTGTTGCCATCCGGCAACCAGCCCAGTCTGCGTGGACGTAACGACCAAGTCCTTGTGAAGGATGAGGTGGTGTTCCAAGAGTCGCACGATCCCTACCGTGCTTTGACCGAGGCTAGCCAGCGTCTGAATGATGGGAAAAGTGTTTTCTTCGCTGACCAAAGCCCAGCTCAAGAACAAGGACGTCGTGATCGTGCCGGAATCTTTTCCTCGCAGTAAAGATTTGCCCCCCCAGTCGCCTCTTTTCTGGGTGACTCACAAAGACAGATACCTTCGCCAACTCCTCTTGAAGGACATTCAAGAGGAGACTGGCCGCGCTCTGATCGTCTATTTTACTGAGTGCGAAACGTCAGGGGCGCAGATTGACACTGGTGACGACGTATTTTTTTCTGAGCTTCTCACCGCTTGCGCTGGACAACCTGTAGATCTCCTTTTAGAGACCAATGGTGGCATGACTGACGCTGCAGAGAAGATCTGCGCCCTGTTGCGCCATGCGGCTCCGGATCTACGAGTGATTGTTCCACGTCGAGCAAAAAGTAACGGAACAGTCTTTGCTCTCTGCGGAAGCGCCATTCTCATGGGGGTGGAGTCAGAACTTGGCCCAATAGACCCGTCAATCAACGGCGTTCCTGTTGAGTTTGTACTCAATCAGCCAACCGCGTTCGGCCCTCTAGATGTTGCTTTTGCAGCGGCGGCTCGCAATCAAACCAGAAAGCTCGCCAGAGACATGCTCTCTACTGGGATGATGAGCGAGCGAACTCCTGCCGAAATCGAAGAAACTATTGGAAAATTGGCTACCCGCGATCACTACCACTCTCATGGCTCAGTAATCGACATCCGTGAAGCGGTGAGCCTTGGGCTGAACGTAATTGAGCATCAACCAGATAATGATCTATGGCGAAAGATCTGGCTCTTGCGGACCATGTTCCATTACGACTGCCGCCAAAATGGTTATGCGAAACTGTTTGAGAGCGTATCGGTGAGCACAGCAGTCGCCGTTCAGAAGTCAGCGAACGCGTAATCATCAAGCAAGGAACGCAAAGGTTAAATATGAGATAGACCCGACAGGACCTAACGTGGAAACGATAACCTGTCGTCTAAAACAGCGGAGCTGAATGACACATTTAGCCCCGCTGTTTTTTATTTGATTGCCGATAAATGTTTGGCGTAATCCTGGCACGAAGCCAACGCTATCAGTCCCCTGTCACCGTCGTTGGTGATGGCGATAACTCTTTGAGCATGCGCAGGGTCAAGTTGGGCTCGTACGCCTCCATGAACCACGCCGCTGGTGGAGGTGGTGGCTGGCACTGCACAGTTGCCGGTGGAAGCTGTGGCATCGAGTAGGACTGACAGGCGCAGATCAGCAGTGGCAAGGCGGTCGCGCAGGCGACCTTGATCACGTTGGATCATCGCTCAAGGCTCAGTAGTGGGTTTGTTCGCTGGATGCCAGGCGCTGCTCGAGCGCGAGGCGTTTATCTTGTTCGGCACGTTGCTGCGCGGCCGAGGCCAGGGCCGGTTTGACGGGGGATGCGCAAACAGAAAAAACTGGCCTTGGTGGCCGGTTTTTTTGTGTCTGGGATTTGAGTTTTCCTTGGCAAGTCCAAAGATCGTTACCGTCGAAACAACACTGCCCCTGATCAGCTTATCGCTGCAAATTCCCCATACGTATGATCCTTCTCCGACGGCGAAGTCAGGATTAAACCCTCATAAGCAACGCTCCGTATCCAGGCCAAAGAGGCTGGTAACCAACCGGCACAGGGATCGACCATGAACGACACTGCTATTCCCGAGGGCTTCACTCCACTGACCCGCAGCAGTCCGTTGCTCGACTTGCTTGGCCCGATCTATACCAGAGGCAGTGGCTTGCAACTTGAAATCGGTCTGCGGACAGACTCACGACATGCCAATGGACGGGGCACGTTGCATGGCGGTGTATTGGCGACTTTGGCGGATGTCGGCATGGGTTACGCCATGGCATTCTCCAGCGACCCTCCCCTGCCATTGATCACGGCGAGTATGACCCTGGACTATCTCAGCGCGGTGCAGATCAATGAGTGGCTCGAGGTACGCGTTGAGCACTCCAAAAAAGGACGGCAGCTGGCGTTTGCCACTGTCGGGTTGCATGTCGGTGATCGAATGGTTGCCCGTGCCAGTGCAGTGTTCGCGGTGCCGCAGTAGTATCCCCCTGCATCCAACCGGTCTTGATGACCGGTTTTTTGTGTCTGGGATCTGGAGCAAGCCGAATGAATCAGAACACACTCAACAATGGTGCACGCGTAACCTCAACTACAGCTAACTCCATTTAATTGTGAGTTATCCCGACTAAACCGAGATAAGCCCCAAACTGTTGGAGTTAGAAGCAGCCAGCGGTTTCCACTTTCACGCGGGATCAGTCGCGCATTCTGGTCTAAGTCTCGCGTCTGAGACCGGTTCATCCTTGTCGACGCATATATTCCGCAAAAAGTGGGACGGTGAAATTCAAGTAGCCGTGATCTGTGCTGTAGATCATTCCTTTAGAGATTATGTTGGCACGAGTCGGACCAAGCGATGACTGTGTACGCCCCATCGCTTTCGCAATATCGGCCATTGCATAGGGGCCATCCCCGAGCTCTGACATCGTCTTCACGAACTGCACTTCCGACTTTGTCAGTCGATCAATACGCACCCTGAAAAAGCCCGCATCAAGAGAAGCCAGCGTCTCCGCGTATGAATGGTCCACATCTTCGACTGTGATTTCAGGCCCTTCAGCGTTGTTCCAAGCAGTGGATGCCCACTCCTGAAGGAAGAAAGGATACCCTCTCGTCCGATCAACAATATTGCCAAGTGCTGCGAGTTCGATCGAAGCCTCTTCATCCGCGATTGGCTTCTGCACTGCTTGAACTGCAGATACTTGGTCAAGCGCATCAACCGCAGGGTATAGAAAAAGCCGCTCTGCATAGGATTTTGCTTCGCCTGCCAAACGAGCAACCTGGGGAAGACCCGCACCGACAAGAAGTACCGGCAGCCCTTCTTGAGACATGTGATGGATCGACACAATAAGCGCAGATAAATCTGCTTCGGAAAGGTACTGAACTTCATCAATCAGAAGAATCCAGCCTTTGCCTGCTGCTTGCGCAGCTTGACCTATCACGGCAAAAAGGTCTGGAAGATCGTATTGAAGATCCCCGCTGTCAGCGAATCCTGGCTCCGGTTCGACACCAATCTCCACGCCTGCGATGTCGATCTTGAAAATAGAGGCGAAACCGCGCAAACCATTCAGTCCACGGGTCGCAATTTGCTTGGCAGCTTCTACAGCAGAAAGTGAGCGCATGACTTTCCGCATTTCAGGAAAGAGAAGGCGTGCAAGACTTTCACGCTCCGGAGCCTCTACCTTTGAAACGAGGAGCCCCTCTTCCCTCGCAATTTTTCCAATCTCGTTCAGCAGTACCGTTTTACCTGTACCTCTCAATCCAAGAAGCATGATGGATCGGGTGCTTCGTCCGTTGATGGCGCCCACATGAAATCCTGGCTGCCTCAAGGATTGCGTCGCGTCCTGCCAACTCAGGCGGTCTGCTGCCTGCGCCTGGAGCGAATGGATTACGGTATGGATCCATGAAAGCCTCACAAATGCTTATCTCTACACGAATATATCGATGTATAGCAGATATCCCTATACACCATTATATTTCACTATATTTTGCTATTTATTGGGCTGAACTCTGTCACCCACACGAAAATTGCGTCTGAAATACTGACTCGAATACTCGCCCGATACGGACTTCGACAACACTCGACGCTTTGCAGCCAGGTTGAAATGAAACTAAAAACCGGTCGCGTGACCGGTTTTTTATGCCTGCCAGAACAGCTGCAATTCAGTCCTTCACCTCAACATGATCCAGCGCCTGATTCACCGCCAACTCCCCCAGCATCACCAACTGCGCAATGCCTATCGCGGTTCTGCGGTGGGTGGGGTCGAGGTTGGCGGCGAAGTTGTTGAGCATCTCGGATGCCGAGCCCAGTGACTCGCTGGCGTTGGCCAACAGGGATTCGGTGTCGTAGGCCGGGTTGGCGAAGTACATCGGGTCGGGCTGGTTGTTCGTGCCCATGACATGGGCGCCGGGGCAGAGGTAGTGATCGAGGGCGCGGTTGGCGGCGTCGTTGAGTTTTCTGGAGTCGACTGAGGTGTACGGGGATGTTGGGTCGGTTTCGACTTCAGGTGGATTCGGTGTTGGCTTGAACATGATTTCATCTCTCCAAAAACAGGTTGGAGCTGACCCATTCGGTTCCACGCGAAAGGAGGCAGCTGTACGCAGGTTGGAACCCGGGGAGAGACAACCCGGCAGACCCGAAGGTCTCCCGCGCACAGCCGCCATAACAGAGTGCACACATTCAAGGTGCGCAGCATACGTCATGAATAATGATTGTGCGTTCCAACTCTCCTCGGGGTTCCAATCCCGATCGCCGATTCATCAGCGACCCTCACAGGCTAGAGTCCGCACTTCCAACGGACAACCTGAAAACCTTGTGGGAAGGTTCAGTAAACATGGCCAACGCTTTAAACATCCCGAATCGAAAAACCGCGTTTACAGATCCCCAACACTCGCCCGGTTCTCACACTCGCCACGACCCGCTAGCATTTCCCCATCGCCCACTACCCTCCCCCTGCGCGGCCATCGACGAATACGCGCCATCATCTTTCGAGGGATTCAAAACCGTGGCCTCCGAGCCACCTAAATCAAATTCAAAAGAGCAGCAAACCCATGACCCAGAACATCTACGACGATCCCGAGTTTTTCCAGGGCTACAGCCAGATGAACCGCTCCATCGGCGGCCTCGATGCCGCGCCGGAATGGCCGGCGCTGAAAGCCTTGTTGCCCTCCCTGCACGGTTTGCAGGTAGTGGATCTGGGCTGCGGCTACGGCTGGTTCTGCCGCTGGGCCAGCGAACAGGGCGCTGCCGAAGTGCTGGGGCTGGATGTCTCGGAGAAAATGCTCGAACGGGCGAAGGAAACCACCTCGGCCGCGAACATCCGCTACGAACGTGCCGACCTGGAACACCTCGATTTACCTACGTGCACCTTCGATCTGGCCTACAGCTCGCTCGCCCTGCATTACATCAAGGATCTCTCGGGGCTGTTCGCCAAGCTGCATGCAGCGCTTAAACCGGGTGCGCATTTTGTGTTTTCCATCGAGCACCCGATTTTCATGGCGCCGCGCAATCCGGGCTGGCTGATCGACAGCGAGGGCAACAAGCGCTGGCCGCTGGACAGTTATCAGATGGAAGGCGAGCGGGTGACCAACTGGCTGGCCGACGGTGTGATCAAGCAGCATCGTACGGTCGGCACGCTGCTCAACGCGTTGATCGGCGCCGGATTCACGATTCAACACGTCAATGAATGGGGCCCGAGCGATGCCGAAGTGGCCGCGCAGCCGGCGCTCGCTGAAGAGCGTGAGCGGCCGATGATGATGCTGGTCGCGGTACAACGCTGACTCCAAAAGAACGGGCCGATCAAATCGGCCCTTTTTCATTTCAACGTGTGGCGACAATGAACAACCGTGGAAACGGCAACAGCACCGAACCATCCGCCAGCGCCGGATAAGCCTTCGCGACCTCCGCCAGATAGTGCGCCAGATACTCCGCCCGCTCCGCTTCCGTCAACGGACTGAGGAACGGAATCAAACCACTGCCCTTGAACCACTCGACAACACCCGAGGCGCCGCCCGCCAACTGATGGTGATACGTCGTGCGCCACACATCGACCCGCGCGCAATGCGGCCGCAGCATCGAAAAATAGGCACTGGCATCCGCCATCTCGGTCCGCTGCCCCGCCGCGCCCGCCAGTTTGCTAGCCCAAGGCCCGTTGGCAGCCACTTCACGCATCAACCGATGGGACGGCTCGTTGAGGTTGTCCGGCATCTGAATCGCCAGGCTACCGCCCTGCGCCAACTTGCCCGCCAACGCCGGCAGCAACGTCGCGTGATCCGGCACCCACTGCAAAACCGCGTTGGCGAAGATCACATCGAACGGCCCTTCATCGGCCCATTTATCGATGTCCGCCACCTCGAACTGCAACTGCGGCAGACGCTTGCGCGCGGCATCGATCATGTCCGGCGAACTGTCGAGCCCCTGCACTTTCGCCCCGGGAAAACGCTCCACCAACAACTCGGTCGAGTTGCCGGGACCACACCCGATATCAACCACGGAACGCGCTTCGGCCGTGGGAATTGCCGCCAGCAAATCGCGGGCCGGGCGGGTGCGTTCATCTTCGAAAGTGACGTATTGCTTGGCGGACCAGGTCATTGCGTTCTCCTGTCGTGGACGTTCTGGCGAAACGTGGAAAAGCTGCTGCCGTCACGATACAGCGATCGTGTTTATCTGCCTTCCCCTACGTAGGTCCGATATCGCCGGGAACGCTGTCTTCGGCCGTGCCCACAGGGACTCAGAAAACTGTAAGTAGAATTTTCCGCCCACCCCCGATGTCTGAATTTCAAGCTCCCCCCAACAAGGAACACGGCCATGAAATTCGCAAAGATCTCGCAGAAACTGGCGTTCTGGGCCGGCAGCCCCAAGACGTTCATGGGGGCTTTGATTCTGATCGGGCTCTGGGGGTTGAGCGGGCCGATTTTCGATTACAACGACACCTGGCAACTGATCATCAACACCTCGACCACGATCATCACGTTCCTGATGGTGTTCCTGATCCAGAACACCCAGAACCGCGACACCGACATCCTGCATTTGAAACTCGATGAACTGCTGCGGGTGAACAAGGAGGCGCAGAACGCGATGCTCGGGCTGGAGTCGCTGGATCTTAAGCAGCTGGAGGCGCTGCGCCGGCATTACCGGGCGATGGGCGAGAATGAGGTGTTTGACCTGGAAGGTCTGGGGGACAAAAGCAAGCCGAAGCAGGATCTGAATGAATGCTGACAGGCAAAAAAAACGGCGCTAAAAAAGCGCCGTTTTCTTTGCCACGGATTTAGCGGCTTGCCTGAAGTGCCCGAGCCATTTCCAGATGGCTCTGCAGTTTCGGCAGGGTCTCGTCGGCAAACGCCTTGATCTCCGGCACGTCGGTGGTCTGAGCTTCCTGCTGGATCTGTTCGATGGCTTCTTCCGTGGCTTTGACCTGACTGGCGGCGTAGGCCTGATCGAAGCTCGCGCCTTCTTTGACTTCCGGCATCAACGCCTTGGCCTTGTCGGCGACTTCTTCGCGGGGCGCAACCGGGAGGTCCAGTTTCTTGGCGATCTTCGCCAGATGCTGGTTGGCGGTGGTGCGGTCGTTGATGACGAGGATGGTGTAATCCTTGACCTCTTTGGACTCGGCCTTGCTGTGCGCCAGACGACTGGCCTCGATGTCGGCCATGCCTTTGGCCGAGGCCTCATTGATGAAGTCGGCGGGCGACTGGGCAAACGCGCTGCTGGCGAACAACCCCAGCAGGCTGACAAAACTGATGTGGCGTACTCGGGTGGCCATCCGGCTCATGGTCGCGCCCTCCTTCTTTGCAGATTCAAGCGGGAGCTTGCGCCCCCGCCTCTCAATCAAAACAACCTTCGCCGACTACTTCGATTTCTGAGCAGGCTTGCGGCCCATGTCGGTTTTTGGCTCTTTGTCGACAGTCGTTGTGGTGGTTTTCCCACCTTTGCGACCGGCTTCAGACGCCTTCGTTCGATCGTTGGCGAAGTTTCCCGAGTTCGAGTTTCTTGAGTTAGGCATGATTCTCTACCTCTTGGCATTGATCGTAAGCGAGCAGGTGCCCGCCTAGATTGAGAATTTCCTGACCGCCAAAGGTTTAGAAAAGTTGCCGTCGCCGCGACGAACGGTGAACCGCGAATCAGCTGTCCAGCCGCCGATGATTCTGGCGTTTGGCGGTGTACATGGCCTGGTCGGCGTGACGGAACAGTTGCTGTTCCTCGTCACCATGCTCGGGATAACGGGCCACGCCGATGCTCGGTTCGATGTGCAGGTTGTGCCCGTCCAGGCGCATGGGTTGCACCAGTACCTGCCGGATTTTTTCCGCCACGCTGTCGGCATCGTCGGCGGCGTGGACGCTGTGCAGCAGCACCACAAATTCGTCGCCACCGATCCGCGCCACCGTGTCGGTTTCGCGTACGCAGCCTTTGAGCCGGTTGGCCACCGTCTGCAACAGCATGTCGCCGACCCCATGACCAAAGGTGTCGTTGACCTGCTTGAAGCGATCCAGATCGACGTACAGCAGCGCCATGTGCCCGGACTGATCACGTGCATGGCTCAGCGCAGCCTTGAGCCGGTCGCGCAGCAGTTCGCGGTTGGGCAACTGGGTCAGTTGGTCGTATTGCGCCATGCGTCGCAGGCGGGCGTGCAGTTGCTGCCGTTCGATGGCGGTGGCGACCTGGGCGCAGACGTATTGCAGCAGTTCCTTGTCGCGTTCGGTGTATCGCTCGCCGCCGGGCAGGCTTTTGACGATCAGCGCGCCGATGGTGCGGTCTTTCGAACTCAGCGGCACGCCCAGCCAGCATGGCGATTGCTGCCCGACCACCAGCGCGGCGAACTCCGGCGGCGCGTGGGGGCAATCCGGGGTCAGCAGGATCGGCTGACCACTGCGGATCACTTCCGCACACAGACGCCCGGTGACGGTCCCGGGTTGCTCCGGTTGCAACTCGTCATCGTCGACGTGATAGGGAAAATTCAGCTGCGCGCAGTGTTCGTCGTACAGCGCCACGGAGAAATTCAGCGCCGGCAGCCACTCGCCGATGATCAGGTGGATACGCTTGAACAGCGCCAGCAGATCCTCCGCCGCATGGGCCGCTTCGGAGATCGCGTACAGCGCCGCCTGACGCGACTCGGCGAGTTTGCGTTCGGTGATGTCCCGGGCCACGGCGATGCGCAGTTGATCGACTTCCGACCAGCGCGCCGACCACAGAATGTGCACGACGCTGCCGTCCTTGCGCACGTAGCGGTTTTCGAAGTTGTGCTTGGGCTCGCCGCCCATGATGTCGCTGGCAGCAGCCAGGGTGCGCTCACGATCCGACGGGTAGACGTAGTCGATCATCGACTGGCCGATCAGTTCGTCAGGCGTGTAGCCGAGAATCCGCTCGCAGGCCGCGCTGACAAAAACGAAACGACCTTGCTTGTCGACCGCGCAAACGGCGTCCAGCAACAGATCGATGTAACTCGCCAGCGGCGCGGAATTTCGGCTTTCCATGGTTCAGCGTGGGTGTCCGGGCAATGCAGCACTGTTCAACCATCCGTGACCTCGACCTCGCATCCCAGCGACTGTTTTCAAGCCTTGTTCGGCATCAACCCCGGCAGCGCATGCACCAGCGCGTTGATGGCAAAACCGATGAACATGATCCCGCACAACCGGGTGATCGCCAGTTCGTGACGCTGGTACAGCGTACGCACCTGCCGCGCCCCGACGATGCCAATGAGGATAGCGTAGGCGAGCAATCCGCCGAGGAAACTCAAGGCGATCAGCATCGGCAGCATCGACCAGTTGAGCAGTTCGGCGCGGCTCGACAG
>Ga0207696_1001133_pt1 | contig 15440 bp, 11 predicted proteins | sample KBSS54metaG_FD_184403 | JGI IMG/M metagenome (GOLD analysis project Ga0207696, IMG submission 184403) | Switchgrass rhizosphere microbial communities from Kellogg Biological Station, Michigan, USA - KBS S5-4 metaG (SPAdes) (version 2) | ecosystem: Host-associated > Plants > Roots > Rhizosphere >...
TAACTACAAGGTGCTTCTATTTGGTTACGAACAAACCATCAAAACTTAAAGTAAAAAAGTGCGCTACAAAAAACCATAAAACTTGTCAAGACTAATCTGTCTATTTAGTATATTTTTATTTAACTTTGTGAGAGCAAGTAGAATCAATAAAACTCATAGATTTATGAGTAACTATTTTTACTTTAAGGTCAAGTTCTCGGGTGGCTCAAAACTACACTCAATATCAAGAAAATAAACTATTTGGCGTTATAGTTTTAAAGAATATTGCGAGTTTTTAAGTTTAGATAAAGGGAAAAAGGCCTTTCACTCAAAAGAATTTTTATTTAAGTATAAATTTATATTTTAGACTTCCAATAATTAGCTTTCTCAGGATTATATTTTAAGCTACTGCTTTCTGCGTAAATATCATATAACAACGCCTTGGCTGATGAATTTCCATTGCGTACAGCCATTTCCGCATATCGTATTGACTCATCTAAATTTTGTTTCATACCTGCACCATTATAATATTTAAGAGCAGTATTATATTGTGCTAACGCATGTCCATGATCAGCCGCACGCTTAAACCAGACAAGTGCTTGAAGCGGATCTTGCTCTACACCCTCACCTCGCTCATAAGCCAAGCCCACATTGTTTTGTGATTCAAGATCTCCCTGTTCAGCAGCTTTTAATAACCATTTAAAAGATGTTTTGATGTCCTTCTCAACTCCATCACCTATATATAATTGAGCAGCAACTACCGTCTGGGACTGTATGAGTCCTAATTCAGCAGATCGAATAAAATATTTAAAAGCTTTTGCTCTATCCTGTTTTACATTTAAACCTTTGTAATATGCCAACCCAACATTGTGAATTGCGGAAGGATTTCCCTTTTTAGCTCCTTCTTCAAACCACATTAAAGCTTTTTTATCGTCTTTTTTAACAACTTCATTACCATTTCGATAAATCAGACCTAATTGAAGCATGGCATTTGAGGAGCCTAATTGTGCAGATTTCTCAAATAGTTCCAATGCTTTCTTTTGATCAAATTTTTCACCTTCGCCTGTAGCATACATGGATGCCAATACAAAAATAGCCTCTGCATCATTTGCTTTTGCAGCCTTTTCCAAATCATGTTTAGACTTATATTCAGACACATCTTTATAATCTTTAGTCAATGTTCCGTTAGTGTATTCTTCTTTGTCTTGACTGCATGCAGATGTGAATAATATTAAGGTAATGACAAACAATCTAAGCTTCATAAAGCAACCTTTTACTTCAAAAATTTTTCTTATCAAAATAATCTTCTGGATAAGGGTCTAGGCCTTTTAAATTTTTTCTATAATCCATCACACTGATATTGATTCCATCATTAATTAAATAATCATTATAAAAATCCTGCTCTTTAGGGTATTCAAAACCTAATTTTTCAAATATCTGCTCTGATAATGTTCCAAAATTTTCATATGATTTTCGATAAGCAAAATAATTAATAAAAGCCATTTGTGCTATACAGAGAAACAGTCCCATAAATAGCCACTTTATTAAATCAAAAAAAGATTCCCAAGAATAATCAAAAAGAGTAAAAGCATTATTGATATTCCTCCCCAGCAAATAAGGGTGAAATAATAGGTCTGCATCGCAATCGCTTTATAACCCATTTTTACTGAACGACCCATTTCATAGATCATATACAATAGGCCTGATTTTGGATCAACTATTGCATAAACTTGATGTCGCCCCTCTACAGGCTTTTCATTAATTACAGCGATTAATTGATCATTTTCTTTAAAACGTACTGTCGTAAATTGTCCTACTAATAGATAATCATTTATTTCACCAATAAAAGTTATCCCATCTTTCGCTTTTCCAGCCAACAATAAAATAGGTGAGCTTGTAAGCAAGGAACTACTTCCAGCAAGTACACCTGCAAAAGCAGTACCTGCTGCAATACCACCCACATTCTGATTTACCGGTATTTTAGATTTGGCTTTTTCTAAAGAATGTATTGGACCTTTAACCAACTTAAGGTTTAATTTAACTACCACTACTATTCGCTTATTGTATTCTTACTAAAATAATCTTGAGGGTAAGGATCATTACCTTTTAAATTTTTTCTATATTTCATTACACTAATCTGAACACCATCATCAGTTAAAAAATCATTATAAAAATCTTGCTCTTTAGGATTTTCAAAACCTAATTTTTCAAAAATCTGCTCCGATAACTCCCCGAAATTTTTATAGGATTTACGAAAAGCAAAATAATTAACAAAAGTCGAAAATAAAATTGATGTAACTAATATTATTAAAATTGAAGAAATTAAATTGATAACAGAATCCCAGTTATAGGAAAAATCAAATATAAAAAAGAGTACAATTATAAAAGAAATAATAATCCATGAAATTAAAGAAAAATAGAATATCTGCTTAATAATAGCATTATAGCCCATTTTTACTGAACGGCCCATCTCATAAATCATATATAATAAGCCAGACTTCGGGTCGAGGATTGCATAAACTTGATGACGCCCATTCACAGGTTTTTCGCTAATTACCGCAATCAATTCGTCATTTTCTTCAAAACGCACTGTGGTAAATTGCCCTACTAATGGATACTCATCTATTTCACCAATAAAGGTTATCCCATCTTTCGCTTTTCCAGCCATTAATAAAATAGGTGAGCTTGTAAGCAAGGAGCTACTTCCAGCAAGTACACCTGCAAAAGCGGTACCTGCTGCGATGCCGCCCACATCTTGATTTACAGGTATTTTAGATTTGACTTTATCTAGAGAGTGGATGGGCCCCTGAACCAGTTTAAGATGTAATTTCAAAAATCTTTACCTTTAGTTATTATCCTCATTCCGTTCTTTTTGCTCTATATAGCTTTCTGGATATGGATCTTTTTTAATAACTTTTCTATATTCATATACAGATTCTAGCAACAAATGATCTTTTTCACTCAAATAACGACTTGGCAATAAAAAAACCTCTTGCGGGTCTTTAAAGCCATATAAACTAAAAATTTGTTCTGACTTTTCTGAAAAATGTTTTAATGAGTTGGATGCATTTTTAATAATAAAAAATAAAATAAAATAAAATAAAATAGCCACTCCTAAAAAAATTAATATATCAACCTGATTAAAACCTCTTGCCCAAAAATAAATTAAAGATCCTAAAAAAATTGTTATTGCGTACCAAACATTTCTACCTTTAGCTATAGAAGTCTGATGAGCTTTAACAGAAGCTCCCATCCCAACCTGCATATGAAGTAAGCCTGTTTTAGGGCTCAATACTGAATAAAGTTCATACAAATTTTTTTCAAGACGTCTTACGACACAAATGACATATTCATTATGTTCAAATAACGCACGATGAAATTGACCGATACAAACTTTCCCACCTATTTCCATAACAACTGATTTGACATGTAAACGACTACGTGAAGCGAGAAATACAGTTTGTGCAGACAATGAAACATTTTCTGCCACACCACTCAAAATCGCTGAAGATGCAATTTGAGCATCACCAGACTTTCCAAATGCACTTAAAGAGTCATCATAAATCTCTAATCTTTGAATGCGACCTTCAAATTTTAACATCTCATACATTTTAAACGCTCACTATCGCTTTCATAAACTCTTCATATTCTTCATCTGCAGTTTGGAATTTTTTTTCATTTCTAGATGTAGATTTAAATATTGACTCTTTTTTAGGGTCAGATGCTAATTTAAAAGCTGTTTTTTGACACCAATCTTCCATTGCATCATCCAAAACATATTTTTTAAGTAAAATTTCTGCGCTAATTAAGCCTAATGTTATAAGATTCAATCCAGCAATTACTCGAGCACTCATTAAAAATGCGACTAGAGCATTCGCTGTGAATTTAGTTAAAACTCTTTTAATTACTGCATTTTTGCTATGTTGTAAAATAGCACTAGCTAATACACCTGCCTGTCCAATTGACAAGCCTAAGTTGATCAAAATTCTAGTAAATAACATTGTTTGGATAACAACTGAGTTTGTCTCTTTTAAGGTTTTTGAATCTACATATAAACCAGTTATTCCACCTAAAGTTCCAAGACTTCCAGCAGTCAATCTAAATGCTGCTGCCGAGGCCGCTGCACCTGTGGCAGTTCTACGGCTCCAACTCTCACCTAACATATCAAATGCAACAGCAGATACTGAGAACATCGAACCTACTAATTGTACGGATAGCTCCGACTTATCTTTAATATCAGATTTCCAAGCATCATATTGGAAATAAAAATTCAGTAACTCAAAAACACCTACGATAGCAAGTATTCGGTTTTTGGTAATATCGGGTTGCCCTTTAACTGCTAAAGATACCGAGTTTTTAATTTCTATCGCTCTAGTATTGCGATAAGTATAAATCATACCACTTTGCGGTAAAGACGAAATGGCAGCAGCTCTAAATTCTAGGTTATACATCAACCTCATCAATGGGATTTGTTGAGCCAAATTTCCTGATCTTAGATATAACAATTGAGCCGTATGCCTTTGTGCACCTTGAGTTGCCATGACAGTAATTTGACTGATATGTATCGTTTTTAAACGTATATCACCAAACTCTTTTAGAGCTGTATTCAACATCAAAGATATCCAATAGAACAGTTTATCTGGCCATTTAAAATCATTTGCTGAGATAAACTTTTTCCCCTCAATACTACCTAACCAACTATCAAATGCAGCATCGGCTGCGGTAAACACACCAAAACTCTGTTTACTATAATCCAGTAAGTCTTTTGTTGAACTTGGACTTTCAAAAATCTTGGCATATTCATCTATTAACAGTTTATTGTTAAAACAATATGCTCTCAGGAATAAGTTCTTATCTGAAACCTTTTTTTCACATATCCATTTATTCAGTAAATCCTTACCCTTCTGTAATAAATTCATGCCATACATTAAATCCATAATGACTGCATGAAAAATAAAGCCATTGCTTTCTTTCGGTGTTTTACCCTGTTTCAATTCCTCACTTTGGTCAAAATAGAACAGACCTTTTAAAAGATTAGAGGAAACCAGCCAATTATAATGATCATCTACATAGCGAACTGCTGCACTATAACTTTCTTCAGATTTCTTATCGACATCTTTGCGGAATTTCTCCAAGCCATTCATATCTAGCTGTGCTTGGTATTTTTTCCATGCATGATTACCATCCACAGTTGCTTGTTTAACAGCCTCTGCTCTATGTTTTTCAAGTTCAGCTGCAGCTTTTGCAGGCGCATTTTTTTCAAAATTTTTAAGATTCTCAAGTCCCTTTTTATCACCCATGCGTTCAGCTCTTTGAATCGCCGCTTGAAGATAAGGATCTGTAATTTTTTTCCTTTGCTGCTCATTTGAATCAATAATTTTGAACTTTGCCTGAATGGAGTTTGCAACCAAGTTTTGCTTCATATTATCAATCAAAGTCATAGTTTGAAGCTTATGTTCATTGCTAAAGCCGTCTGTATTTTCTTTTAAGAAGCTATCAATTCCTTTAAAGCTTAATATATTACGGTCTTCATTTAATTTAGAGGTAATTCCAATCGGATCATAGAGCGCAACACCAATATGCTCTTTCGGTTTCTCACTAAATTTCTTGTTTATTGCTCCCCAACGAGCAGAACCATATGATTCCAATGGTAATGCAACAGCATTTAACTGGGCACTAGAAAGACAATGTTGCTGGACAGCTCCTTTTGTTACATCAATTTTTTGCCAGTAGCCTGAAGTCGCATACTGATCAGCATTTTTTTCAAATTGTTCTCTCATTTTTTTGGTGAGTGGAGCGTGAGCATGAAGCAAATAGACCTTCTGGGCATCATCATTATTTACCGAAGGAATAGTAATTAAAGAAGCGTTAGCACTATGCCCAGCTTTATTACATGCAAAATCTTGAGCAACAATAGGAGCTTTACTCCCTATAGGAAACTCCTGATGAAACCCCTTTTTATTAGTAATATACGCAACCCACTCTTTTTTCCCTGATTTTCTTTTTATGAGTAAATAAATATATCCTGAATCAATCATTCGAACCGTATATTTATATTCCTTAAGTGGAACATTAGTAACATTCACTCCTAATTGTGCCGGTAATGGTTTTACTCCTAAACGAGCTACCGAATATTTAAGAGGTAATATATTTATACCTGTAGGGCGACAAAAGTTAGTACATTCCTTTTTAGACATCTGAGTGACTGGTATTTTATTATTCTGAGTCGTCGATGCAGCAGCCTGCTGACTAATTTTGCTTGGGTTTGGACTAACACCTAACTTTTGAACTACTTTCTGTTCTTGTTGTGCTGGCGTCCCAAATTTTTTCATTTGTTTCGCAAAAGTCGGTTTATCATTAGCCATGGTAGCTCTCTTTACATTCTCTTATAACTTGTGAATATTGATTTTCTTCTAAATAGTCCATTGCTTTGGTAAATGAGTTGGCCTCATTTCTATCAACCCAATAATGATCAAGTATGTCTGAAATCAAATGACTTTTTATAAAATTTCTATGCAAAATAACGGAATACATTCCATAAGCAATTAGATCCGTTACATGTAAAATTCCATAATGTGTTATTGCTTGATGAAGTGAATCTAATATCTCATCATGACGAATCAATAAATTCTCGTCATATATAAGAGATTGCTTAATCACCGTATTCGATAACTCAATTAAATCTAGCTTTACTGACTCAGCATTTGTAAAAGTAAGAGGAAAAAGCGCCCTTTTTTCTTGAATTTTCACTTCATACAAACCGTTAAAAAAAACAAAATGCCAATTCCCTAAAAATGATTCAATTCGTTCGCTTTTCTTATCAATTATTGCAGGCAAGTAAACCAACACTCGTGGATCATACCAGCGGAAAATAAATTTATTCTTTGTATCTTTTGCAATAACAAGTTTTTTAAAAGTTTGAACTGCAGTTTTTAGATCTTCAATTTTGCTAAATCCATGAATAAAGTAACCATCCTCATTTTGATCCAAATTCATTAATAATGTATGAGTAATAAAGTCTAATGAATTTGCTAGATCTTCTTTCACTTTTATTTTTATAAAGAAAAGAGCTGGACGGCTATTTTTTTTAGCACCAGCTGCAATCTCTATTGGTTCCAATTCATAATCTTTTAGCTTTTCGATAAACTCATCAAAGAATCCACTCAATAAAGTCTCATCACATAAAAAACTAATATGGCCATTTTGTTCAAATAAGTTTGATATTAAATCACTTAACTTTTTAGAATTTAATTCATCTTTAGAAAATAAAAGCTTCATCTTAGTCTAATATCACTTTTGCTGATCCATTTTTTGCTGCATCTGACTGTTTAGCAGAACAGTCTGGTAAATCAAGCGCAGGTGGATTTATTGATGAGCCCCCCATAAACAAATGTTGTCCTGCTTTCACCTCAAGCTTACCGCCCGTAACAGGGAAAATGCCTGAACCATTTAGCTTTACTTGAGATCCATTTGCTGTCAGATTAATTTCAGTTGGGCTAATAATAAAGACCGTGTCTTCAGTTGAAGTAATTTGCACGCCCTTTCGAGCAATGACATCTAAGCCATCACCTTGCGCCTGAATTTCAACTTTACCTTGACCAGCAAAAAGCCGAGCACCTTCTTGGGCGGCAAATAGACTTATTTTTTGACTCGCATGACTTACTATATTCTTTTGCGTACTGATATTAATGCTATCTCCAGCACTTTGAGTGAGCTGTCCATTTGCACTAAGGTGTATATCTTCATTACTACTTACAGCAATACTTTTTGGAGATGCCAACAGCATCACTGCCGATTGAAACTCAGCAGCCTTTTTAGGGTCTTCTTGTTTAAGAACCTCTAAGAAAGTCTGAATATTCTCAAGCATATCTAACGGGTCAGTTTGCTGATTTTTAGCCACTTCACTGAGTGCTTTGGCATTGTTAAGGCTGCCTTCGATTTGTTGCTTAGCTTCATTTGCGTCTAGATGTATGCCTTGAGCTTGATCCTGTTTGTGGGTACTAACAAGTAAGCCACTTCCAGCTCTTACCGCACCCCATTGGTCTGTTCTGAGTTCAAAACCTTCTCCACGACCTTCGCTCTCCGCCTTATCTTTTGGATGGCTTAAGTTACCCAAGTTTAGTTGACTTGCGACATGGCTGCTTTGCAGCTGGGTACTGATTTGCCCTGTGGTGTCATCAAAACGTAGCTGGTTAAAACCTTTACCATCGACCTCTTCGGAACGGATACCACTGAGTTTCTTGGTCTCGGGTAGCTGACCTTTCTGATCGAATTTCGTTGGATGCCGTTCGGCTTCGTGAATACGGCCCACCACAAATGGACGGTCAATATTGCCGTCAAAGAAGTCGATCACCACGATCTCACCCACACGTGGTAAGAAACGTGCACCGTAACCCTCACCTGCCCACGGAGTGAGCACATCAACCCAAGCCGAGTCGGTGTCATTGTCGTTACTTCCTGCACCACCGTCATGGCTATGGTCGTCAGCTCGGGCAAACAGGAAGCGGACTTTAATGCACCCCCATTGGTCGACATGAATGCTTTCGCCTTCCAACCCAACCACTCTAGCGCGCTGTGGGTAAGCCGCAGGTCGGTGCTCTAGGGGATGATACTCCGGAACAGTTTTAATATTTCGACGTGACAGAATGAGTTCATTACCAAGTCGCTCTGCTTGGCTATTTAGATCTATTTGATCAGTATGCCATTGGCTTAGACTAAAAAGTTGATTGATTTGCTGTTGTAAATCTTTAGGCAAATTATTTTGCTGATAGAAGCTTTTACCAATAATTAGGAACTCTTTGTCTGATCCAGTATGTGTATCTATTTCTGGATGTTCATTGAGTTCAAACCAATAACCAACCTGCGCATCACGTACTGTGGTTTGTGCACGGAAGTATTTCGATTGAGACGCATAATAATCGGATAAATTTTGATTGAGTTTTTCTAACTGTTGGTGACTCGATGTGGTGGCTTGATCTTCACCATTTAAGTCTTGCATCCAAGCAGGACTCATGTGCCATGCCTGCTCCAGACTTAAACTTGCATTATCCTGATTAGCACTATGACTATGCTTTGACTGAACACTCCCCATGCCTTCTTCTTGACTTAAGGCATCAGCCTGCCAGCGTTGCACATGCACAGCTGTAGATTGCAAGTTTCGAGTTGGCACAAGGCTCGTCATACTGTCTTGTTGTTCAACTGCGCTACTGCGGTGATAACGGATATTTCTTCGATTTAATGCTAGATATGATTCATTATTATCAATTAAACGTAATTTTTGCGGTTGAATCTCATCTGAGCTATTAGTGACAAACAACTGAGCTTCATCAATTAACCAGTTAATGCCTTCACTACGCCAAAGTCGGGTTAAAAAATCATAATCCGTTTCATTACTCTGCATGACAAGAGGTCGTACATCATAATCTTGTGTTAAACCTTTTAAGTCCAAAGTCAAACTAGACGTAAACAACGGGCTTTTATTCTGCCATTCTGTAAATAGAATTTCAGTGATATCCCGTACACTTTTACTCATAAACACGCGGCTATTTCGGCGTTTATGCCATAGTGCGGTCGGGTCTTGTAATCTCAGTTTATACAGTGTTAATGAACCATCACTCTGCCCCTGACTGGCTTCAGTAATAATTCCGCTAGTTCTAAATAATTGCCCCTGATCAGTTACCTGATCGACTGCAACCTGACAACCAATAAATTGTTTTAATGAAATATGCGCATTAGTAGAGAGACAAAACAGATCGGCAGCCAACCCTTCATTTAGCTGATGCTGCCCTTCGATACTTTGAAGAAAGACTTGAGTATTCAACGATGAATTAGAAAACTGAATATGAAGCACACGTTTTTGTGAGTTGATACCCAAATCTTCTAAAATTCTATGTATATGAGATAACATCTTTTTTATGAAAATTTTGTCAGGATTGGCATTATTTTATAAAATACAGACACATCTGTCTATTTTGTAAAGAAAAACTTAACCATATGAATACAAGAATAAAGCTACCTTTTAAAAGTACTTAATTTCTTTTACTAAATTGATTAAGTAGACTATATCACTTATATAAGACCCCATTATTTAATGGGGTCTTTATTACTTATATATTTTAAATTTTTATTCTTCTTTTTCAAACTGCCAGTAAACTTCTCCCCAGTCTTGGTTTTTAATTTCTGGAAGAATCTCTCCAGCCTTAAAATATTGTCGAGAATTATCACTAGCTACTGTAAACCAATAACCCGATTGAGGAGCCTTCTCACCTGCTTTAATCGCTATTCTATTATATTTATTTAATAAATTTTTTTCTCCTTCGGTTGGATTAAATGAATGAAAGAAAAAAACTAAATCTTTAGGATAATAAAGATAATCGTATAATTCTTTGTCGTCATCTATTTCCAATAAAATAACGGCACAAGCAGCTTCAAAAGACCAATATCCATAATATCCGCCATCAGATTTATGGGTATCATGCCAAGGTGCACCTGCTAAATCTTTGTACCATTTCTTTAAAAATTTATGCAAATGCTTTAGAGAAATCTTATTATCTTGGCTCACAAAAGCATTTGAAAGCTCAAAATAAGGCTGTGGAAAAAGAACATCAGAACAGTCAAAACGATTATCATCAGAAAAAGCTAAAAACTCTTCAACGATCCAGTCTTTACCTCCATTTTCTTGAGTCTCTCCATCTACTAATTTGGCAACACTCATCAATAAGTCATTTCTTTTTAATAAATAACAAAGACTAATTAACCAAATATATAAGCAATAATCATCAATTAATTCTAAATCAAAGACACTAAAATTCGGATCTTTATAATAAGTTCTTTGCTTTTCAGATAAAATATTAAATAAATTTATGACACTCTCAAAATCTACACGTAAGTGATCAATAGATCTTCCAGCAGTATAGTCTAGTATAAATAGATCAAATTGATATCTTGCAGCTATAGAATAAGAATCAATCCACCCCGCTTCAATATCCTCATCACTATTAGATTCACTTAAAAAGTCTTGAATAGCATTTATTAAAGCAGCTCTGGTAGAGAGATAATACTTTTCATCCAAAAATTGTTGTCTTCGACTAAATTTATAATCTAGCATGCTATTACTTCCACTTACCTATTATTAACCACTACACTAATTTCTTTATCAGTCCATACTCTCGTCGCATGATGTGAAGAGTGATCTTTATCACTTACTTGTTGCTTTGCTAAAAATTTTAATAAAGCAACTGCATGCTCAACAACTTGAAGCCCACTAAAGAAAATAACATATCGCTCATATCTTCGCTTTTTTAGTATAATTGGAGCTAATTGAATTCCTACCGCTTTTACAAGGCGGTTAGTTATCCAATGATGACTCATTTGAACAACTTTACCTTTCGAATCTCTATACTTTTCACCACCTAAAGTTAAATTTTTATTATTTGCACTACTTCCAGTACGTGTTCTTGACCGTCTTCCAGACTTTTGTTGCTGTTGAGGTATTGATTTATCTATACCATTTTTATCGTTTGCATCCCCTAACAATTCTTTCAATGAAGATGCTGGATTCTGGCTGCATTTTGCCTCTACTATTACATAAGGCTTTGCATCACTCGTGTTTTTTTTCCATACACCATCGATTCCGCGTCCACGGCTCTTTGTAGAGAAAAGATTAACCATTTCACCCTTATCATTTAACTTATTAGGGTTTTTCGTTCCTAATTTATCATGAGATGAGTTTCCCCATCCCTTAACTTCTTGACAATAATAATCTGCCATATGTTCCCCTAAAATCCCTTTATATTTATTTGATAAATTTGTTATCGCTGTTTGGGCTATAGACGAATTATTTGAAGTTTTTGATTTTCCTTGATTTGTATTATGAGTGTTTTGCCCCCCATTTGAGGGTGACTTAGGTTTTGTGGTCTGTGTTGTTGATTTTTTACCTGCATCAGCCGATGTTTTCCTACTTTTTATAAGCCACCCATCAACCTCTTTTTTAAATTCTTGTAGTTGTTTTCCCAAATTATTTCTTATTTGATCTACATTTTTACGAGCAGCTGGGCTTAACTGATTAAGAACTTTTTGATTTGTTAAGATTTTATCTAAATTTTTCTGTAAAGCATTTAAATCCAAACATTTTCTAATTAATTGTTCTGGATCACCTTTTCCAAATTTACGAATACCATCCAAGATACTATCTATTGGCAAAGCACCCTTTTTAACACTTTTAAGAGACATTTTAACAGCATCACCACCGCCAGGAACGAGCCCAATTAAAGCTGTAATCAGGTCAAACCAGCCTGCTGGACTAGAAGGATTTGCAGTTAAAATAATTATAGCTTTAATAATATCTCTAGCATCTACCAACTGCCCTAATACTGGTACACAACCAATAACGGTTTCAGCAATAATTGCCCAGCCCCCTGTGCTATCACCTTTAAGAAAAGTCATCGTGTCTTTTTTTAAGCTTTGCAACCAACCACTCGGGACTGAATCAGCTGAACGTTTATATTTAGCGACCGAACCCATTATTTACTCCCCTTTTGTAAATCAGATGTTAATTTTTTATAACTATCTTCATCTAGAAATGACCATAAATCATCTTCGAATTGATCGTCATCTTCAATTACAGCATCTAAATCATCAGGCTCATCTTTAATAAACTCAGAGGGATCTTCTCCATAATAGATTTCTGATTTACCAGAAGGAATATTTTCTAATTTTGCGTATCCTTTGCTATCTAAGACTCCCTCTCTATAACTACCATCTTCAAAAAAAACTTTAAATGGCGCACCTTTAACTGGCGATAAATCATCATAATGATAATTAAGTTCCATCCAATTATTTAATTTGCCTAATAAGGGAAGACCTATATTCTGACTTTGCGCACTTCCTCCCCCCATAAACAAATGCTGTCCAGCTTTCACCTCAAACTTACCACCAGTGACAGGGAAAATTCCCGAGCCATTAATCTTGAGTTGAGATCCACCCGCCGTGATAACAATTTCTTTAGAAGCACTAATTTCAATTTTGTCTTCTGTAGAAATAATCTGAACTGCTTTACGGGCAATTAAATCGGCCCCATCACCTTGCGCTTGTATCTCAACTTTGCCTTTGCCTGCATAAAGCCTCGCTCCTTCTTGAGCTGCAAAAAGGCTGATTTTACTTTGGGCGTGCGCAATCAGGTTCTTTTGGGTAGACAGATTAATGCTGTCTCCTGCTGTTTGGTTTAGCTGCCCATCTGCGCTGAGGTGAATATCTTCATTACTGGCTAGAGCAATACTGTTAGGTGCAGTTAATATCATCAAGGCTTGCTTAAAAGCAGCAGCTTTGTCTTGATCTTTTTCTTCAATTTGCTCTATGAAGGTTTTTAAGTTCTCAAGAACTTCTAATGGATCAGTTTGTTGATTTTTGGCAACTTCACTGAGTGCCTTGGCATTGTTGAGGCTGCCTTCTATTTGTTGTTTGACCTCAGCTGCCTCTAGATGTACCCCTTGGGCTTGGTCTTGTTTATGAGTGCTAACGAGTAAACCACTTCCAGCTCGAACCGCGCCCCACTGGTCAGTTCTGAGCTCGAAACCCTCACCTCGACCATCACTTTCGGCTTTGTCTTTTGGATGGCTTAAGTTACCCAAGTTTAGTTGGCTTGCCGCATGGCTACTTTGTAGTTGGGCACTGATCTGCCCAGTGGTGTCATCAAAACGTAGCTGGTTAAAGCCCTTACCATCAACTTCTTCTGAACGGATGCCGCTCAGCTTTTTGGTGTCGGGCAGTTGGCCTTTTTGGTCGAACTGGGTGGGGTGACGTTCAGCTTCGTGAATGCGGCCCACCACAAATGGGCGGTCAATATTGCCGTCAAAGAAGTCGATGACAACGATTTCACCGACACGAGGCAAGAAGCGTGCGCCATAACCTGCACCCGCCCACGGGGTCAGTACGTCGACCCAAGCTGAGTCGGTGTCATTTTCATTACTGCCCGCACCACCATCATGGCTGTGGTCGTCAGCTCGGGTAAACAGGAAACGGACCTTAATACGTCCCCACTGATCGACATGGATGCTTTCACCTTCTAGCCCCACCACTCTAGCGCGCTGTGGGTGAGCAGCTGGTCGGTGTTCTAGCGGGCTATATTCAGGCACAGCTTTAATGTTACGTCGAACGACATTCAGCTCAGCAAAATGGCGCTGCTCAGGGTTTTGCGTGTCGAGTTGGGCCGCCTTGAGTTTGTCTTTTGGTAATAGGTGCTCGAGTTGCTGTTGTAATTCTTTCGGTAAATTATTCTGGTTATAGTAGTGCTTGCTTAAGATTAAAAACTCTTTGTCGGCACTGTCATGTTGGTCGAGTTCAGGATGGTCATTGAGTTCAAACCAGTAACCCACCTGCGCATCCCGAACGTTTCCTGAGACCGTAAACTGTTTAGAACTCAGGTGATGGTAAGCATTGATGTGTTGGTTTAACTGTTCAATCTGGGTATTACCAGAAGCCGTCGCCTGATCTTCACCGTTTAAGTCCTGCATCCAAGCGGGGCTAACGTGCCATGCATCTTCAAGGTTCAAGCTAGCATTGTCATAGTGTTCACTGTGCTGCTGCGTGCCCTGTACGCTACCGCTGCCTTCTTCTTGTTGCAAAACATCGGCTTGCCAGCGCTGCACATGAACCGAGGTTGGCTGTAAGCGGCGCTCAGCTTTAACTTGCGTAATGGTATCGAACTGTTCTGTAGCACTGCCGCGTTGGTAACGTAGGCTACGGCGTTCAAGAGCCTGATATTTTTGGTTATCGTCAATTAAACGTAAGACTTGTGGCTGGATGGCAGCATTCGGGTCGGCTACTAAAAGCTGCGATTCATCGACTAGCCAGTTAATGCCTTCGCTACGCCAAAGTCGGGTTAAAAAGTCATAATCGCTTTCGTTAGACTGCATCACAAATGGACGCACATCGTAGTCTTTCGTTAAGCCTGCTGTGTCGAGCGTTAAGCTTGAAGCAAATAACGGACTTTTGCGTTGCCATTCCTTAAATAGAATTTCGCTAATATCCCGCACACTTTTATTCATAAACACACGGCTATTGCGGCGTTTATGCCAAAGTGCAGTTGGGTCTTTTAAGGTCAGGTTATAAATGGTGAGTGAGCCGTCGCTTTGCCCCTGACTGGCTTCAGTAATAATACCTGTGGTTCTAAAAAACTGGCCCATGTCAGTGACCTGATCGATAGCAACCTGACAGCCAATAAATTGTTTTAATGCAATATGTGCGTTCGTTGACAGACACAGTAGCTCAGCAACGCTGCCCTGATTGAGCGTATGTTCGCCTTCAATACGTTGCAAGAAGACTTGATTGTTTAATAATGGGTTGGAAAATTGCACATGAAGTACACGATTCTGTGCAACCAAACCTAAACTATCTAAAATTTGAAATATTTTATTGGACATCATTATTATAAAACTGAGTCATAATCAGCGCTATTTTATAAA
>Ga0207696_1001134_pt1 | contig 15425 bp, 14 predicted proteins | sample KBSS54metaG_FD_184403 | JGI IMG/M metagenome (GOLD analysis project Ga0207696, IMG submission 184403) | Switchgrass rhizosphere microbial communities from Kellogg Biological Station, Michigan, USA - KBS S5-4 metaG (SPAdes) (version 2) | ecosystem: Host-associated > Plants > Roots > Rhizosphere >...
GAAGTCGGCGTGTCCTGGGGTATCCACGATGTTGATGCGGTAGTCTTTCCAATTAATGGCGGTGTTTTTTGCGAGGATGGTAATCCCACGCTCTTTCTCCAAATCGTTGGAGTCCATTACGCGTTCAGTGGCTTCTACACGCTCTCCGAAAGTACCGGATTGTTGCAGCAGCTTGTCGACCAGGGTGGTTTTACCATGGTCAACGTGGGCAATAATGGCGATGTTACGCAAATTTTCGATCACAGCTTTGCCTCAGGCATTAGAAATAGCGCGCTATTGTACACGTATTAAGCGAGGTTCTAAACAAGATCACAAGGATCTTGTTGAAACAACTTATGGATGGCTACTTTGTGATCCCTTTCACGGTGCAAAAAGACCACTGAACCATTATGACGCACCATTATAGTGCTTTCACTCTCACGGTTAGCACCATTTTAGTGCGAGAATTCCGTTATGGTGCATACTTGTCGAGTGCAAAAGCCCTGTAAAATGGCGTTGTTTGCATTTTCTCAAAGTTGGCACAGTTTTCGCTAATAGTTTTTAGAGTAAAAGTTTTTTAGGGTAAAAAATTTTTTACAGGGTGAAGAGCCTGACCAGACAAATAATAGCGCTGTTCAGTCTACACGCCAGTTCCAGTAAGGCTGTTATTTCCAACTAAAGACCAAAAATGGTTATTCGTTCCACGACGATAATGAGAAATTCGGGAGAACTAGTATGTCCGCTGAACACGTTTTGACGATGCTGAATGAGCATGAAGTGAAATTCGTAGATTTACGCTTCACTGATACCAAAGGCAAAGAACAGCACGTCACCATTCCTGCGCACCAGGTTAGCGCTGACTTCTTCGAAGAAGGCAAAATGTTTGACGGCTCTTCAATCGGTGGCTGGAAAGGCATTAACGAATCTGACATGGTCTTGATGCCAGATGCGAGCACTGCTGTTCTTGACCCATTCTACGAAGAAACTACCCTGATCATTCGTTGCGACATCCTTGAGCCAACCACGCTGCAAGGTTATGACCGCGACCCACGTTCTACCGCAAAACGTGCAGAAGATTTCCTGCGCTCTTCCGGTATCGCGGACACCGTTCTGTTCGGGCCAGAGCCAGAGTTCTTCCTGTTTGATGATGTGCGCTTCGGCAGCAGCATCTCCGGTTCTCACGTCGCTATCGATGATATCGAAGGCGCATGGAACTCAAGCACCAAATACGAAGGCGGCAACAAAGGCCACCGTCCTGCAGTAAAAGGCGGTTACTTCCCGGTTCCTCCGGTCGACTCCTCCCAGGATCTGCGTTCTACCATGTGTCTGACCATGGAAGAAATGGGTCTGGTTGTTGAAGCTCACCACCACGAAGTGGCAACCGCTGGTCAGAACGAAGTGGCAACCCGCTTCAACACCCTGACTAAAAAAGCTGACGAAATCCAAATCTACAAATACGTGGTTCACAACGTGGCTCACGCATTTGGCAAAACTGCGACCTTCATGCCAAAACCAATGTTTGGCGATAACGGTTCAGGTATGCACTGCCACATGTCTCTGTCCAAGAACGGTAACAACCTGTTCGCTGGCGACAAATACGGCGGCCTGTCTGAAATGGCACTGTTCTACATCGGCGGTATCATTAAGCACGCTAAAGCAATCAACGCCTACGCTAACCCGACCACCAACTCCTACAAGCGTCTGGTCCCGGGCTACGAAGCGCCAGTAATGCTGGCTTACTCTGCGCGTAACCGTTCTGCATCCATCCGTATTCCACACGTATCAACGCCTAAAGCGATGCGTATCGAAGCACGTTTCCCTGATCCAGCGGCTAACCCATACCTGGCGTTTGCTGCACTGATGATGGCTGGCCTGGACGGTATCATCAACAAGATCCACCCTGGCGATGCGATGGACAAAAACCTGTATGACCTGCCACCGGAAGAAGAAGCAGAAATTCCAAAAGTTGCAGGTTCACTGGAAGAAGCCCTGAACGCACTGAACGAAGACCGCGAGTTCCTGACCCGTGGTGGCGTGTTCACTGACGACGCTATCGATGCTTATATCGGTCTGCGTAAAGAAGAAATGGACCGCGTGCGCATGACTCCGCATCCGGTTGAGTTCGAACTGTACTACAGCGTTTAATTTTTCGATTAAACCGGACTCAGCGCTCGTCTTCGGGCTGGCGCTGAGGGTAATACCCGACTGAAGGCCTGTGTTCACAAACCCTTCAGCGTCAAAATTAAGTAAGACGATTTATATTTGTTGCCGTGGAAACTTTCAGCCCATCTCCGGATGGGCTTTTTTCTCCACACTCTTTCCTGCTCAACCCCTCTGACCCGTGATTTCACCGGGTAGCGAGATAAAATGCACCAATCAGGTGCGGGAGACTGCGGTATGGCAACTGGCAAACTGCCCGATGCTGGGCAGATCCTGAATTCCTTAATCAACAGCGTTCTGCTGTTAGACGACGAATTGGCTGTGCATTATGCCAATCCGGCAGCTCAGCAGTTACTGGCGCAAAGTTCCCGAAAGCTTTTTGGCACCCCTTTGCCAGAACTGGTGGGATATTTTTCGCTGAACATCGAATTAATGCGTGAAAGTCTGACAGCCGGACAAGGCTTTACAGACAGTGAAGTGACGCTGGTCGTAGACGGCCGCGCGCATGTGTTGTCGCTGACCGCACAGATGCTGCCAGAAGGTTTCATTCTGGTGGAACTGGCGCCGATGGATAATCAGCGCCGCCTGAGCCAGGAACAATTACAGCACGCTCAACAGGTTGCTGCGCGTGATTTGATCCGCGGTCTGGCACATGAAATCAAGAATCCGCTCGGCGGGTTGCGTGGCGCAGCACAATTATTATCCAGAGCGCTGCCCGATCCGGCCTTGCTGGAATATACGAAAGTCATTATTGAGCAGGCTGACCGTCTGCGTAATCTGGTCGACAGATTGCTGGGCCCGCAACGTCCGAGCCAGCATGTGACACAAAGTATTCACCAGGTTGCGGAACGGGTTTGCCAACTGGTCTCGATGGAGAAGCCGGATAACGTTCAGCTGGTGCGGGACTATGATCCGAGCCTGCCTGAACTGGCGCACGACCCCGATCAGATAGAACAGATTTTGTTAAACATCACCCGCAACGCATTACAGGCGCTGGGGGAGGAAGGCGGCACAATTACATTACGCACGCGTACTGCTTTCCAGATTACGTTACACGGCGTGCGTTATCGTCTGGTGGCCCGTATCGATATTGAAGATGATGGCCCCGGCGTACCGGCGCATTTGCAGGACACCCTTTTTTACCCCATGGTCAGTGGCCGCGAAGGGGGCACCGGTTTGGGCCTGTCCATCGCGCGCAGTTTGATTGATCAGCATTCGGGTAAAGTTGAATTTAACAGTTGGCCAGGACATACCGAATTCTCGGTATTCCTGCCTATTCGCCAGTGAGGTTCTTATGCAACGAGGGATAGTCTGGATCGTCGATGACGATAGCTCCATCCGCTGGGTACTTGAACGTGCGCTCACTGGAGCCGGTTTGACCTGCACCACGTTTGACAGCGGCAATGAAGTGCTTGATGCCATTGCGACTCAAACCCCTGACGTTTTGTTATCAGATATCCGTATGCCCGGGATGGACGGTTTAGCGCTGTTAAAGCAGATTAAACAACGTCACCCGATGCTTCCGGTCATCATAATGACAGCGCACTCCGATCTGGATGCTGCAGTCAGCGCCTATCAGCAAGGTGCGTTTGATTATCTGCCAAAACCGTTCGACATTGATGAAGCCGTGGCACTGGTTGAACGAGCCATCAGTCATTATCAGGAACAACAGCAACCGGCACGCAGCCAGCCTGCGAGTGGCCCGACCGCAGACATTATCGGTGAAGCGCCCGCTATGCAGGACGTATTTCGCATCATCGGCCGTTTGTCCCGTTCTTCAATCAGCGTGCTGATTAATGGGGAATCCGGTACCGGTAAAGAGCTGGTCGCTCACGCCTTACACCGCCACAGCCCGCGCGCCAAAGCGCCCTTTATCGCGCTGAATATGGCTGCTATCCCGAAAGACCTGATTGAGTCCGAATTATTCGGCCACGAGAAAGGGGCGTTTACCGGCGCCAACACCGTCCGTCAGGGACGTTTTGAACAAGCCGATAACGGCACGCTGTTCCTCGATGAAATCGGGGATATGCCGCTTGATGTGCAAACCCGTCTGCTTCGCGTGCTGGCAGATGGCCAGTTCTATCGTGTTGGCGGTTATGCGCCGGTGAAAGTGGACGTGCGTATTATCGCTGCGACTCACCAGAATCTGGAGCTACGGGTTCAGGAAGGGAAATTCCGCGAGGATTTATTCCACCGCCTGAACGTTATCCGCGTCCATCTGCCGCCGCTGCGTGAACGTCGTGAAGACATCCCGCGTCTGGCGCGTTACTTCCTGCAAGTCGCGGCTAAAGAGCTGGGTGTGGAAGCAAAAAACCTGCATCCGGAAACAGAAACGGCACTGACGCGATTGCCATGGCAGGGCAACGTGCGCCAGCTGGAAAACACCTGCCGCTGGCTCACCGTCATGGCGGCGGGTCAGGAAGTGCTGATTCAGGATTTACCCAGCGAACTGTTTGAGACCTCGGCCCCTGAAACCGGTGGTCAGAGTCTGCCAGACAGTTGGGCGACATTGCTGGCACAATGGGCAGACCGTGCGCTGCGTTCCGGTCATCAAAACCTGCTGTCAGAAGCGCAACCTGAAATGGAACGTACATTACTGACCACGGCGCTGCGCCATACACAGGGACATAAACAGGAAGCGGCACGGTTGCTGGGCTGGGGGCGAAATACCCTGACCCGCAAACTGAAAGAACTGGGCATGGAATAAAAGTCCTCGCACCAGACAGCAAAACAGCCGCTTATGCGGCTGTTTTTATTTGCAGAGCAGACTGTCAGATAACGCGGGAGAATTGTTGCTGGCGCACCTGACGTCGCAGATAAATATCAAAGCACATACAGATATTACGGATCAGCAAACGCCCGCGCGGTGTCACCTGAATATGTGTGCCACTCACCTCAACCAGCCCGTCTTCAGCCAGCGGCTTCAGCAGTGCCAGATCATCAGCAAAATAATCGGTAAAACGAATATCGTAACGCTGTTCGATATCAGCAAAATTCAACTCAAAATGGCAGATCAGAGATTTAATGACATCACGACGAAGGCAGTCATCATTCGTCATTTCCAGACCCCGCCATAAGGCATGTCCCTGCTCTTCCACATGAGCGTAATAGGTTTTGATATCTTTTTCGTTCTGCGCGTAGGTATCGCCGAGCATGCTGATGGCCGAAACGCCCATTCCCAGCAAATCACTGTCGCCCTGTGTGGTGTAGCCCTGGAAATTGCGGTGCAATTTGCCTTCGCGCTGGGCAATCGCCAGTTCGTCTTCAGGGCGAGCAAAGTGATCCATCCCGATAAAGCGATAGCCGAAACCGGTCAGTGAAGCGATGGTTTCCTGCAAAATTTTCAATTTCTCTTCCGCGCCAGGCAAATCAGCATCTTTGATTTTGCGCTGAGCGGCGAACAATTTTGGCATGTGCGCATAATTGAACACACTCAGACGATCAGGGTTGAGCTCTGCCACACGCTGCAGCGTGTAAGCAAAACTTTCTGCCGTCTGTTTCGGCAGACCGTAAATCAGATCGATATTAGTCGAGTTGAAACCCAGCGCCCGGGCGCGTGCAATGAGGGCAAAGATGAAATCTTCATCCTGCTCACGGTTAACCAGAAGCTGCACTTCTTTGTTGAAATCCTGGACCCCCATACTCAGGCGGTTAAAGCCTTCGCTGCGCAGATGGTCAAGCACATCAAGCTCAATTTCACGTGGATCTACCTCCAGTGACATTTCTGCGTCGGGCAGGATATCAAAGTGTGCCCGCAGAAGGCCCATCAGACGGCTTATCTGCGCTTTATCGAGGTAAGTCGGAGTACCACCGCCCCAATGCAGCTGACTGACCTGACGACCTTTAAAGAGCGGTGCACGGTGACTGATCTCTTTTTCAAGCACGTTGAGATATTCTTCGGCTTTATGCTGCTGGCGGGTCACCAGTTTATTGCAGCCGCAGAAGTAGCAGAGCTTATGGCAGAAAGGAATGTGCACGTACAATGAGAGCGAGCGTGCCGGATAACGGGCAGCCGCATTTTCGAAAGCGGTATTATCGTAGCGTTCACTGAACTCAAGTGCTGTTGGATAGGATGTGTATCGCGGACCCGAATAATTGTATTTCTGGATCAGCGCTAAATCCCAGACGGTAGTCTGTTCTGACATGGGGTACTCACTCCTTCCGGCGTCGGATGCGACCGGTTCGCTTTACAGGCAGGCTTTGAGCCTGCCGTGCAAAGGTCGCTCTGCGCAAACGTGCTTTGGTTTTCGATAACCGGCGTAGTTTACCGAATAACCAAAGCAGATAACATGCAAAGAGTAAGGCTATTGCCGGGATGACCCAGCGCATGGATTAGAAACCCTCTTTTGGATTTCCGCGCTTGAGCAACTGCATCATGTCTTCGTTTTTCACTTCTTCTTCGTCATCTTCATCTTCGCCGAGTTCGATGCCGAGGATTTCCATCAGAACGTCGATGCGATCAAGTGTCTGATCAACATAAGCCTGATCTTCTGCGCTTAATGCTTTGCCATCGTCGATGAGATCCAACAAAGAATCCAGACGCTCATCATTTTCGAGTAACGTCAGTTCTTCTTCCGGTGTCATCTTAGGTTTTGCATCTTGCTTCGGCTGTGCGGCTTTTTTAGCTTTCGCTGCATTGTTCGTAACGGTCTCAACGATCAAAGGCACGGCTTTTTTGCTACCGATACGCGGATCGGCTTTTTTCGTGCCCGCGCCGCTTTGGTTCTGGGCCGCATCCGGATTGGCGCGTGAGCCTGCTTTATGGCCACGGCGCTTGTTGTCACGCTTGCGTTCGCGCGCTTCGATATCAAGCTCGACACGACTTTTCTTCTTCGTTTTAGCTGTCGCGGTATTGGCGCGCGGTGCTTTCGCTGGCTGTTTCATGGCATCTGCTCTTAGGTGTGTACATTTAGTATAGATTTGCGCCGGAATCTAGCAGAAAGCGGGCAAAGAAAAAAGGCAGCAAGGTAACCTTGCTGCCTTTTTCTTTCCTTCCTCAGAAGGATATTCATCAAATACTTTCCCTGTATAGCATCAACGTCCCGGTTTTTCCTTTGCCTTTCAGAGCCTCCGGCTCCGTTCATCCTTAAATCGCGATGCATTTCCCGTGATCCGTGAATGCAATAATCGTCCTTGTTTCCCTGCTCGCCTTCACCGCGTAAGAAATACTTTACCCGACTGGCACAAAGGCTCAAGATACCCGCCAGCCGTCTTGTCGATTTCATAACGACATCAATTTTATCTTATTGAAATTGAATAACATTAAAAAATTCGGCGACAAAACAAGCGAAATAACCCGCATCATGAATAGCAAATGTCTTACATCATGAAGGCAATTTCCCCCGCCTTCATCTCTGTGGTCCCTTCGCCTCATCATTCGGATTTTAAAAACACGAACGCATCTCGGCTGTGTTGCAGTTATAATCGCCAGCCAGATACTCATGCCTCACGGAGACGCACGCTTTGACCAGCCAAACTTACAACTATCATATGACCCATTTCGTCATGAGCGCCCCGGATATCCGGCATTTGCCATCTGACGCAGGCATTGAAGTCGCATTTGCTGGTCGTTCAAACGCCGGCAAATCCAGTGCGCTGAATACCCTGACACAGCAGAAAAGCCTCGCACGTACCAGTAAAACGCCTGGCCGTACTCAGCTCATCAACCTGTTCGAAGTGAAGCCGGGCATCCGCCTGGTCGACTTGCCGGGTTATGGCTACGCGGAAGTACCGGAAGAAATGAAGCGTAAATGGCAGCGCGCGCTGGGCGAATATCTGCAAATGCGTAACTCCCTCAAAGGTCTGGTTGTGTTGATGGATATCCGCCATCCGCTTAAAGATCTCGATCAACAAATGATTCAGTGGGCAGTTGATGTGGGTACGCCGGTCATGTTGCTGCTGACTAAAGCCGACAAACTGGCTTCAGGCGCACGTCAGGCGCAGATAAAAATGGTCCGTGAAGCGGTGAAAGAATTCATGGGTGATATTCAGGTAGAGGCATTTTCCTCACCGAAGAAAATGGGCGTGGATAAACTGAGTGACAAACTGAACACCTGGTTCAGCGAAATCCCGCCGGAAGTGCAGGAAGAAGAGCTTTCTAACGAAGGCGAATAGTAGCGCCCCGGGAACGGGGAAATGTAAGTAAAGAACAGAAAGGGGTGACCGCAAGGTTGCCCTTTTTTATGGGTATAACGCTATGAAAAATCCAATAAAAAACGCCCCAGACATAAATGCCTGGGGCGGCTAAAATATTCAGCCAAATCCGATTACGTGAAGTAAAAGGTCTGAAAGATAGAACATCTTACCTCTGTACCCTACGAGAGAAACTTTACCCTATTTTCTGACGGGGAAAAAGAACTTTTTGTAGTTTACTTACACAAAAATCGCGGATTATGCGATCACTCTCATGGTATGAGCACATAATCCTGTAGCTTAATTACAAAAAAAGCTTAATAACTATTCACTTAGTGAGCCTGATCCCAGTTTTCGCCAGTGCCCACATCTACTTTCAGTGGAACGGCCAGCGTCATGCTTGCTTCCATAAGATTACGGATTTTTTCGCTTGCCACTTCCACATCATCTTTATGCACTTCAAACACCAGTTCATCGTGTACTTGCATGATAATGCGAGCACGCGGCGCATCCGGTTGTTTCAGCCAGTCAGCGACGCTTATCATCGCACGCTTGATAATATCCGCAGCCGTTCCTTGCATCGGGGCGTTGATCGCTGCACGCTCCGCACCTTTACGGCGCATGGCGTTACTGGACTTAATGTCTGGCAGATACAGACGGCGACCATCCAGCGTTTCAACGTAACCCTGCTCAGACGCCTGAGTGCGGGTGCGTTCCATGTATTCCAGCACGCCCGGATAGCGCTCAAAGTACAAATCCATATAACGCTGGGATTCTTTGCGCGGAATATTTAGCTGGCGCGACAGACCAAAGGCGCTCATGCCATAAATCAGGCCGAAGTTAATCGCTTTCGCACTGCGGCGTTGCTCACCGGATACTTTCTCCAGCGGCGTACCGAAGACTTCTGCGGCAGTCGCGCGGTGGATATCTTTCCCCTCGGCGAACGCTTTCAGCAAACCTTCATCCTTAGATAAATGCGCCATGATACGCAGTTCAATCTGCGAGTAGTCGGCAGCGAGAATAATGTAGTCTTTCGGCGCGATAAACGCCTGACGGATGCGGCGACCTTCGTCATTACGCACCGGAATATTTTGCAGGTTTGGATCACTGGAAGATAGACGCCCGGTGGCAGTCACTGCCTGATGATAAGACGTGTGCACACGTCCGGACTGCGGATTGATCATCAATGGCAGTTTATCGGTATAGGTCGATTTCAGTTTTGCCAGACCACGATATTCAAGAATGACTTTTGGCAGCGGGTAATCCAGAGCCAGCTCAGCCAGAACTTCTTCATTAGTCGATGGCGCGCCACCCGGCGTTTTCTTCAGAATCGGTAATTTCTGTTTTTCATACAGAATGGCCTGCAATTGTTTGGTCGAAGACAGGTTGAAAGGTTCTTCTGCCAGTTCATGTGCCTTGTTTTCCAGCTCATTCAGACGGATAGCCAGTTCTTTTGAGTGGGCGGCGAGGATATTCTGATCAATCAGAACGCCAGTGCGCTCGATATGAGACAGCACAGGTACCAGCGGCATTTCGATATCCGTGAAAACAGTCTTCAGGGATTCGCTTTCCGCAATCCGAGGCCACAGTGCCTGATGCAATTGCAATGTAACATCAGCATCTTCCGCCGCATAAGGCGCCGCTTGCTCCAGCGCGATTTGGTTGAAGGTCAGCTGGTTCTTGCCTTTACCTGCGATCTCTTCAAAACTGACGGTCTTATGGCCGAGATAGCGATCGGCCAGGCTGTCCATATCATGGCGGCCAGATACGCTGTCGAGCACATAGGACTCGAGCATGGTATCAAAGGCAATGCCTTTTAATTCGATGTCATAACGCAGTAACACGCCGCGGTCGAATTTCAGGTTCTGACCCACTTTCCGCTGCTTTTCATCTTCGAGTATCGGCTTGAGCTGTTTCAATACTTCATCACGATCCAGCTGTACCGGCGCATCCAGATAATCATGAGCAACCGGTAAATAGGCTGCTTTACCTGCTTCTGTAGCAAAAGATAAGCCAATCAGATTGGCGGTCAGCGTATCCAGACCATCCGTTTCTGTATCGAATGCAAACACCTCAGAGCCTTTCAGATAACCGATCCATTCATCCAGCGTCGCCTGATCCAAAATGGTGACGTAACCGTCCTGAGAAAGCTGGTTAGGTTCGATCACTGCTGCTGAAGTTGTGTCTTCAGCCTGTGCGCTTTTCTTCGCTGCTGCCGGCGCTTTACCTGCTGATTTTTTACCGCTCAGCCAGGTACCGGATTCAACATCAGCCAGCCAGCGTTTGAATTCATAGCGACCAAAAAGCTTGTGCAGTTCATCAGCATCAGGTTCAGAAACCGTCAGCTCTGCACAGGTTAAATCCAGCTTCACGTCAGTTTTAATGGTCGCCAGCTGGTAAGAGAGATAGGCGACGTCTTTATTATCAGCGAGTTTGGCGGCCATGGTTTTGGCGCCGCGGAAACTGAGTGTCGATACTTTATCAAGATCGGCATACAACGCATCAAGACCACCAATGCCTTGTAACAAGGCTTGTGCGGTTTTCTCCCCCACGCCCGGCACGCCTGGAATATTGTCCGAGGAGTCGCCCATCAGGGCGAGGAAATCGATGATCAGCGAAGGCGGAACACCGTACTTCTCGACAACTTCATCTGGCCCCAGAATCGCGTTGTTCATGGTATTAATTAATGTCACGCCCGCTGTCACGAGCTGCGCCATATCTTTATCACCGGTGCTGATCAGAACAGCATGACCCGCCTGTTCAGCTTCGAGTGCCAGCGTACCGATTACGTCGTCCGCTTCTACACCAGAGACCACCAGCAAAGGCAACCCCATTGCTTTGACCATTTGGTGAAGAGGCTCAATTTGAGAGCGCAGGTCATCCGGCATCGGAGGACGGTGAGATTTGTACTGTTCGAAAAGTTCGTCACGGAAGGTTTTGCCTTTCGCGTCAAAAACCACAGCGACATGGCTTGGTGTGTATTGCAGCAATAAACTGCGCAACATGTTAAGCACACCGTACATCGCACCGGTCGGTTCACCCGCAGAGTTGGTCAGCGGAGGAAACGCATGATAGGCGCGATAAAGGTAAGACGAACCGTCTACCAGGATTAAGGGGTTTTCTGCTATCTGGGCCATAACTCTTCTTTATTCGTGATCAGACATGCTCTAAGGATGCCATAGCCAGCGGGAAAGACGAACCTTGAGAGGGAAATTCATTGCGAAGTTGCGAGGGATCTCGAAGGATCATCCTGTGGATAACTTTGTGAATAGTTTTTATAGTAAATTATTATCTGATCATATCCGGAAAATACTCCAGAATTTTAACTACTGGTTTCATCAGGTTATCGGTTTTTTTATGAAATAGTCGTGTAATAGAAGCTTAATAGCTATTGTGGATAGTAATATTTACAGGAAACATTCCGGGCATAAATTATTTATATTTCATAGGGTACTCATTTTGGTTGTTATTTTTTTCAGAAAATATAACGCCAGCCCGAAAGCTGGCGCCGAGATCAAGAATTCTTATTTTTTGGTCGCTAAGAAATTGATCACATCAGAATATTGTTTGACATACATATCCATTGAGCTGGTATCAAGTCCGTCATTTTTAACCATGTATTTCCCATTCACAAATACAGAAGGGACGCCTTGCAGACCCAAATCAGCAGCGGCTTTTTCCTGCTGAACAACCAGTGATTTCACGACGAAGCTGTTAAGTGCGGCATCATAATCTTCTCCCTTAACACCCGCCTGAATAAAGACTTTACGGATATCATCAGCATTTTGTACCGACTGCTGTTTCTGCACAGCATCAAACATCAGCGGGCTGACTTTTTCTTCAACACCCAGAGCAATAGCCACAGCCCATGCCTGAGTTAGTTGCTTACCTAACGGACCTAGGAACTCAACGTGGTATTTAGTGTATTTCACATCTTTTGGCAGGTTCTTACGGATGCTGTCAGAGACATGCCAGACTTGTTCAAACTGGTAGCAGTGCGGGCAATAAAATGAGAAAAACTCGAGTACCTGTGGCTCATTAGCTACGGTTTTATCTAAAGTAACGTATTGCGCGCCATCAGAAAATTGCGCTGCAGATACACTGAAGGCCATAACCATACCAACCAGTGCCAGGAATATCTTTTTCATATAAAGCCTATCTCCATTTAATTAAACTTGAACGTTAATCGTGACTCAATACATTGGCATCAGCCGTAAAGGAGGTGCCTGTAATTTCTTAATTTGCTCAGTGAAAGCCGCTATCTGACCACGCCAAAAATCTTCGTCCTGCATCCAGGGGAAGCTCTTAGGAAATGCAGGATCGTCCCAGCGACGGGCGACCCAGGCCAGATAATAAACCATGCGCATAGCACGCAGCGGCTCCATCAAAGACAGTTCACTGGTATCTAAATCAGCAAACTCTCCATAAGCTTCCAGCAAGATATCTAACTGAAGCCTTTGCTCACTTTGGTCGCCATGTAACAACATCCAGAGATCCTGGATTGCCGGACCATTACGGGCATCATCCATATCCACAAACAGCGGGCCATCTCGCCAGAGAATATTCCCCGGATGGCAATCCCCATGTAAGCGCAAAGGCTGCCAGTCGGTATGCCAGAATTCCCGGGTCGTCGTGATCAGTTTATCTGTCGCAGTTAAAAAAGGCTCTCGCAGGCTTTTGGGGATCAGAGGACACTGCGCCAGGACATCACGTGGTCGGGAAAGGTATTCATCGAGGCCAATTGTCGGGCGTGCGGTGAAGAGACTTTCACTGCCAACCTGATGGATACGCCCGAGGAATCGCCCCACCCATTCCAGCTGATCGAGATTATCTATTTCATACTGACGGCCACCGACGCTTGGAAACACGGTGAACATATAACCCTGGTAGTGATGAAGTGTATCTTTATTAATAGAAAGAGGGGCAACAGCAGGGATTTCAGCATCAGCCATATCACGAGAAAACTGGTGCTCTTCGTGGATTTGTTCTTCACTCCAGCGCTCCGGCCGGTAGAACTTCACTACATAACGTTTTCTGTCTTCTCCCAGAAACTGGTAGACACGATTCTCATAGCTGTTTAAGGCAGTGAGGCCGGACTCAGCAATCAGACCGATACTATCTAACGCATCAAGGATAAGATCCGGCGACAATGCCTGAAAATTAAAAGCAGAATTGTTCATAACTTCATTCGGGTTAGCCGCACAGAAAAGTGACAATGGGAAATAGTATCATCTATTTTTGGCGGTTCGCATGAAGTTCACATAAGTTTACATCAATCTTTAATCACGCCACGGGCACGTAAAAGTGCAGTTTTAAAGTCATCCTCATAATCTTTCTTTAAACCTGGGATTTCAGTCGTGCTGTCAGTTCCGCGCATTTTCAGGTGATAAATCAACATGTCATCACTCAGTTCTCCCAAAGGTCCCTGATAACCACATTCTGTCGCCAGCTTCTGAATAAACTCCATCAGGTTAAGATCGCAATCTTCTTTCCATGCAGGATGCAGCAGTTCGATCAACTCATTTACGCGATGTTCTTTCATGATATTCCCTTTCAACGTAGTTGCAGACCCTAAAAATAACAGGGTTATTTCTTCAGGGAAAGGACAAGCTGACCGGGTAACAGTTAAACCTGCCTGACCGCAAGGTAAGGCGTTACAATGAACGGAATATAGACATTTTTACAGGTAAATATTATGGGGCAGGATAACATTACCGGCGTGATTTTAGCGGGTGGTCGTTCGAGCAGGATGGGTGAAGACAAAGGGCTGGTCGAAATTAATGGTAAACCCTTATTTGAACATATTGCCGAAAGATTACGCCCACAAGTCGGAGATATTCTCATCAGCTGTAACCGAAACACGAAACGATATGGCCGAAATTTCCAGACGGTCCCTGACATTACACAGGATTTTCAGGGCCCCCTTGCAGGAATGCTTGCCGCATTATCTGCCAGTAAAACCGAGTGGGTACTGTTCGTTCCCTGTGACGTACCAGCCTTTCCGTTAAATCTTACCGAAGCCTTTTTAGCCAACGCGGCCGGGCAACGGGCAGTTTTTGCCTGTGACCCTGAACGCGGGCATCCGACACTTTGTCTGCTGAACCGTAATCTGATTCCAGTACTGGAAACCTATCTCGCAAATGGCGACAGGAAATTAATGATTTTCTTTCATCAGATTGACGCAAAAGCAGTATTGTTCAACGAATCCACAGCGTTTTCCAATCTCAACACGCCTGAAGATGTGTCACATTGGAAAGCTAATCACCACGATATTTTCATATGATAAATCAACAAATTCCCTTGCTTGGGATCGTCGCTCACAGCGGAACAGGAAAAACAACATTGCTGAAGCAGCTTATCCCCTATTTGCGTCAACGTGGTATACGAACCGGTCTGATAAAGCATACACATCATGATGTGGATGTTGATACTCCAGGGAAAGATAGCTTTGAGCTACGTAAAGCGGGTGCGGACCAGACTATGGTTGCCAGCAGCAGCCGATGGGCATTAATGACAGAAATGCCCGAGCAGGATCATCTAAACCTAGACTATCTTGCGACGCGTTTTGACCGCAATAAACTGGATATGATCTTCGTTGAAGGGTTCAAGCATGAAGAGATCGACAAAATTGTGCTGCACAGGGAAGGAACAGGGGGAATATTGGAACAGTTAATTGATATTCATGCTGTTGCTGTGGCTAGTGATTGTCTATCAGAGACTATTTCAACGACAATTAGCGTCTTGAATATAAATAAGATAGAAGACGTTGGAGAATTTGTTATCAGGTGGCTGGAAAATCAGCAAAAACAGTAGTTTTCGATCTTCTGCCATTATCCAAATTCCGCATAGCAAAAATCCCCGCACTTTCGTACGGGGCTTTCCACTTATTTGATGCCTGGCAGTTCCCTACTCTCGCATGGGGAGACCCCACACTACCATCGGCGCTACGGCGTTTCACTTCTGAGTTCGGCATGGGGTCAGGTGGGACCACCGCGCTAGTGCCGCCAGGCAAATTCTGTTTCATCCATACCGCTCACCCTACATCAGGCTTGCACTACGAACCAATCTCGGAACTTCAGCTGAAAATCTACTTCAAGTCTCTAAAAACACCTTTGGTGTTGTAAGGTTAAGCCTCTCGGGTCATTAGTACTGGT
>Ga0207696_1001135_pt1 | contig 15402 bp, 19 predicted proteins | sample KBSS54metaG_FD_184403 | JGI IMG/M metagenome (GOLD analysis project Ga0207696, IMG submission 184403) | Switchgrass rhizosphere microbial communities from Kellogg Biological Station, Michigan, USA - KBS S5-4 metaG (SPAdes) (version 2) | ecosystem: Host-associated > Plants > Roots > Rhizosphere >...
TAACCTTGACGAATACCCTACTTTGTTTTAGGTTTAAATTGTAAGCTATTACCATATTAAGGGGTGACGATGTGGCAACCATACGTGATGTTGCAAAATTGGCCGGTGTTTCAGTCGCAACCGTTTCACGAGTCATTAATGAAAAAGGGTATGTTCATGAGGATACAGTAAAACAAGTAAAACAAGCAATTGAAGAACTACAGTATAAACCAAATGCTGTAGCGAAGGCATTATTTAAAAAATCTTCGACAATGATTGCTATATTAGTATCAAATTTAGAAGATCCATCCTATATAACATTACTTCGTTCAGTAGAAGAGGCTGCATATAAAGAAGGATATCAAATTGTTATTTGTAATACAGAAAATAAAACAGGATATATGGATGTATTAATGCAAAATAATATTGCTGGCGTTATTATGACGAAAGATGTATTTGAGCATGTGAAGCAACTCTCCCTTCCATTTGTTGTACTTGAGGGCGGAACAGAGGCAGCATCTATTTCTACATATTATGAAAGTGGTAGAAAGGCCGTTACTGTATTGAAAGAAAAAGGTTGTCATTTTCTTGCTTATATTGGGGACAAGATAGAAGACGAAGCAATGGAAGGGCACACTGCTGGTTTTTTAGATGCTGTTTGGGATGAAGGAATTGCTTATCGAGAAGAAAAAATAAAGGGACAAGATGAGGAAAGTCAAATTGCTGAATTATTACGGAAGCATCCTTATATAGATGGTATAGTAGCTGCTAGCGATGCGATTGCAATTGCTACAATTCGCGCGGCGAATGCTCTTGATCTCCATATACCGAATCATTTACAAGTCATTGGTTTTAAGGGAAGTTTACAAGGTGAATGGGTTACACCATCTTTGACAACAATTGGAAGTTCTTTTGAAAAGCAAGGAGTATTAGCTGTACAAAGATTGGTAGGAAAAATGAAAAAGGAACAAGTAAAACTTGAGGAAGTGAAGCAAGAGTTTATATTAATCGAACGAGAATCTACAAAGTAAAAGGTGCGTCTAGTAAACGCACCTTTTTTATAATGTTATAGCAGCAATAAAGCCGAATATAAGTAACGGAATATTGTAGTGAAGAAAAGTTGGGACACACGTATCCCATATATGATGATGCCTGCCATCAGCATTTAAACCTGAGGTAGGTCCTAGTGTACTATCAGATGCTGGAGAACCAGCATCACCTAATGCACCAGCTGTACCGATAATAGCGATGGTTGCCATCGGGCTAAACCCAAGTTGGATACATAGCGGGACGAAGATGGTTGTTAAAATCGGAATGGTAGAAAAGGAAGAACCGATTCCCATCGTAACGAGCAGACCGATAACAAGCATAAGAAAGGCAGCGAGGGGTTTGTTGTTTCCAATTAAATTGACGCTTGTCTGAACAAGTGATTCAACATGCCCTGTTTTCCGAAGAACTGCTCCGAATCCAGCGGCAGAAATCATGACGAAACCGATAAATGACATCATTCGCATACCACTTGTTAAAATAGCATCAGCTTCTTTTAAAGGAAGGCTACCACTAACGGATAATACAATGATTCCAGCTAGTGCGCCAAAAATCATGGATTCTGTTGCTAGCTGCACACTTAGTGTTGCGATAATAGACAATAACCCAAAGGAAATGCTTCTTTTTGTATAAGGAGCGGCTTCATCAGATGCGGCATGAATAGGTTCGGTGTGATAAGTACGCGGTTTACGATATGTAATGAAAACAGCGATACATAGGCCGATAATCATTCCTATTGCTGGAATTGTCATTGCTTTTGGGATGAGCGCTACATCAAATGTAAGTCCGCTTTGCTGTGCATTTGTTTGTAGTACATCGTGATAAATTTTTCCAAATCCAGCTGGAACCCACATGTAAGGAGTGATTAATCCGAATGTAATAATACATGTAACAAGCCGGCGGTCCACTTTCAGTTCATTTAGTACTTTTAAAAGCGCTGGAATTAGAATAGGGATAAAAGCAATATGAACCGGAATAACATTTTGTGAAAAACAAGCCATTGCCAAAATAATAAATAAAATGAGTATTTTTGAATATGTTTGCTTTTGTGTGTCTTTTTCATTACCAACTAAGTTCAGTGCAGTATGAATCATAGCGTCGGGCAGACCTGTTTTGGAAAGAGAAATAGCAAATCCTCCGAGCATGGCGTAACTTAAAGCGATTGGAGCACTGTTTCCAAGACCCGTAGTAAAAGTATTGATTGTTTCTGAAATTCCAAGTCCACCAATTAGTCCACCTGTTAAGGCACCGATGATAATAGCGACAATGACTTGGACACGTAATAAACTAAGCAGTAGCATCACTGCTACTGCGATGAGTACAGCGTTCATAATAAATGTAATCTCCCTGATCTTTTTCTGTTTGTGCAGCTTATTCTGGATAGAAATGCTTACTAACTTGAGTAAAGTTGCGACATGTAATTATAAAATGTTTTCTGTGAAATGTAAAAGGTATAACGATTACTAGTGTGGAAAAGATAGCTCTTGTTTAATAGAGCATAAAGACTTTGCAAACAGTTTAGGTTCTTCTAAATTTGGTGAATGAGCAGAGTTTGGGAACCAAATCATTTTTTTGATGGGTGCTTGAATTGTATCGCAATATTGTTGAACGAGTGCATAAGGTGTTTGATAGTCGAAACGACCAGAACAAAAATAAACAGGTACGGAAAGTTTTGAGATTGAAGAAAAGAAATCTACTGTCAGCATTTCTTCCCATAATGCCCCAGATTTCATATTTCCTGCGAGAAATCTCACCCAATCTAGCGATGTATATTCTGAAGAAAATATCCCTTTACGAATGAAAGAAAACGAAGTCCCGTTTTGAACTGCTCCTCCAAATGTACCGAGCCACTTCCTTTGAATGATAAGACGCCGCATATCTAGAAAAGGAGGTTTTCCTAGTTTTGTTAGAGAGGTCAATGCCCGCTCGTGTCCATGTTTTTTTGCAGAATGAATTAAATGCTGATAGAGCAATTCTTCGTTTTGCTTCATATGCACAATCTGACCGATGCCAATGTAGGCTTCGATGTATTCTGGATATTGATTTGCGATTTGTAGACCGATAATACTTCCCCAAGAATGTCCAGCGAGAAATAGTTTTTGTTTTTTGAAGCAAGAAAGAAGATATTTTATTACTTCAAGTGCATCTAAAACAAATTGTTCAATTGTGAAAGGTGCTTTTATATCCCGCCAAGAAAAGGATTTTCCAGCTCCGCGTTGATCCCAATTGACAACAATAAAGTGCTTTTCTAAGTCTTCTTGAAAATGGCGAATGAACCCAATTTGCGCTATACCAGGACCGCCATGACAGCATAATAAAATAGGCTGATTTACGTCTTGACCACGAATGAGTAGAGATTGCTGATGATTGTTAATCGTCACGCTTTCTATCGTAGCGACGCTATTTGGAGTTGGATTCTTAAATTCGTTGTAAAACTGTGGAGTGTGGCTACGAAACAGCATATAAAAAACCTCCTTTTCTCTAATGGTATGTATCGCAAGGGTGTACGATTTTGCATATACTATTAAGAAATTATTGTATCATAACATGCCGACTGTATTTCAACTATGAGAGCTCAGGGAGAGGGGGAAGGAAGTGACGGTTGGAGAAATTATAGATTGCTTAAACAAACGTGAACCACTTGCTATTATTGCGAAACGCCTCGACATGAGCCCATATGCATTGTCGAAAAAGTTAAGAGTGCTTGGATATGAATATGATGGTGAACAGCAGAAACGAATATTCATTGGAGAGGGAGAAGAGCCCCGCCATTTATATCTTCAAGAAGCTACTGCGCTTCAATATGTAAAAACAGATTATCAGGTTTTGATTTATGAACAATTGCAAAAAATTTATGAATTACTGCGAAAACGAGAGGAACTTATTATCCCCAAAATAGTCAAAAGTAATGAGAAGAAAAAACGTACTTTTTCTATATGTACGGAAATTTTAGAGAAACTAGACGTTGTATCGGATGCAACAGGTATTCATAAATCTAGAATTGTAGAAGAAGCGTTGATAGAATTTTTGCGGAAATATGAAGAAGCTGATGAAATGTATCAGGATAAATGAAAGAAAGGATACTATGTTCAATGTAAGAGCATGTATCCTCTGTATTTTTATCTAGCTATTTGTGGATAGTTAGAGTTTTTAGTGAAAGTAAAGGAGTTAGGTGGGGATGAGAAAATCTTCATGGATTAGGCATTTGCTTTGTATAAAACAATTATTATTTTTTAGCTTTTAAAAAATAATATAGGAACCAAACGGCGTGATTTTGTTCATCTGCTGCTGTTCTACGAAATGTCTCTTTAATATATTGATCTGTAGTATCATCTGCAATTTTTAAGTAAAAATCGACTGTTCGTTGCTCATCTTGTAGCGCGTATTCTAATCCATTCACATAAGAATCTGGACATTGTTCAATAATTTTTGGCTGAGGTTGTTTACCGGTTAAATGAATATAAATTTGTACAAATTGCTGGAAATGTTTTATTTCGTCTTGTCGGATTTCGAGTATTTGATTGCGTTCATTATCTTGTGGAGCTAAATTAGCTAATTTAGCATAGCAATTTATTGCACTATACTCTCCGTTAATTGCATTTTCAATGTCATGAATTAGCTTGTCGTTTTGTCTGTATATCAAATTGTAATCATTTGAATAAGAATACATACGTTCGCCTCCCAGTTTCTGCTCATATATCCTACGAGAAATCAATATACTGAGTGCATATCCTTTAAAAGGTTATTTAGGGGAAAGTGAATTTTTATTGCATGTCCTTTCTCCATAGAGATCAATAAAAAGCCCTGTATTCTAATGGAATACAGGGTTCTTATCATAAAGATTAATTTTTGGAAAATCATAATTTAATAATATAGTTTCTCTCTTTTTTATAAATTTATTTAAAAGAAAAGTTAATTAACTTTTTGAATTCTCCCATCAATAATAGGTTGAATCGGTTCTTTTACTTGTTTTACATAATCCACTAACGCTTCGAAATCAGTTGGTCCTGTTTCGGCATCTTTTCCATTTTTAAAGGATACAAATCCATCACCGCCTGAAGCTAGAAAGGCATTTGCAACGACGCTGTAAGTTTTAGAGGCAACTAACTCTTCTCCGTTTGTTAAGTGGATATTTGTAACTTTTTCACCATTTGGTTTATTCGCATCCCAAGTGTACTGAATACCTGAAATTTGAAGCATTCTTGTTATGTCTTTTTGCCATTGTTGATTTAAAATATCTCGAATGTCTTGACCAGTTAAATTAACTTTTATCAATTGATTCCCAAATGGTTGAATGCCATATAATTCTCCCCATGTAATATCGCCAGCATCTAGATCATTGCGAATACCACCAGGATTCATGAGGGCAATTTGAGTATTCATGGTCGAGCGCTGAACATCAGCAATTAAATTTCCAAGAGTGGATTCACCCGCGGCATTTTGTTTACGATCCATTGGAGCGGTAGATTTTCCAACAACCTGATTTACAAGAGGAGCAATTTTTTCTTGATACTGATCCATTTTCTTTTTCACTTGTTGGTCAGGTTTTATTCCTTCATGGTAGGTTGTAACAACTTCTGCTTTTTTCTCAATAATATCTTTTGTTTTACGATCAATTTTTACATCGACATCAGCGAAAGCCATTCCATAAGAATTTGCTTGTACGACAAGTTTGTTATTAACGGTTCCATTTACATAAGTGTGACTATGACCGCCGAAAATGACATCGACTTCTGGAGCAGTCTCATTTGCTAAGCGAACGATATCGCCATTTGTTACGCCGTTATCATCCGTTGTACCTCCATTATGTGCAAGAACAACGATCGATTTAACACCTAGTTTTTTCAGTTGTTTTACGGATGTGTTAATTGCTTCAACTTCATCTGTAATTTGTACATTTTTTAGCATAGTAGGCATAACAACGTTAGGAACATCAGTTGTTACAACCCCGATAAAGCCGACAGGAACTCCTTGTACCATTTTTACAGTAAATGGTGGTAGAAATAAGCGTCCAGTTGATTTATTGTAGAAATTTGCAGCAACATAAGGGAAGTTTGCTCCTTTAAAATTCCCTGTTTTTTCGTGATACCCACCGTAAATAAGGCGATTCATTTCGTTAATACCTTCGTCAAATTCATGATTTCCAATAGTTCCAACATCAAAACCTAGATCATTTAAAAATTCAATTGTAGGTTCATCTTGCAATAATGCAGAAACTGGAGGACTTGCTCCGACAATATCGCCAGCATGAACCATAAGTGTATTTGGGTTTTGTTTTTCACGATCACGTAAATAAGCAGCTAAGTATTCAGCTCCCCCTGCTTCTTTGTTGTTAATTTTCTTTACAGTGTCTAGTTGACCGTGAAGGTCGTTAATACCAAGCATTTGTACGTCTATGTAGCGATTTTGTTCTGCTGGTACTTGAGATGGAGGTGCAGCAAATACACTTGAAAAAGTAATTGTACTTAATACTAAAGCTGCAGGAATGACTTTTTTCCACATGAGTTTTCTCTCCCTTTTTTATAATCTGACATCATACGACATAATTTTAATAGATTAAGAGAGTTATTGCTATAAAAATTCTTTTTATTATAAAAATTAATAAATTTTTATTTTGCTCTTTACATCTTTACAAAATAAAAATAATAGGGAAATCGAAAGTGAATGGTCTTTTTTATTGTCGAGAGTAAGGTATTTCCCCTATAATGGAGAAAAAAGTAAAAGGTGAGCAGTATGAAGAAAAAGAAACAGAGACAAATGCAAAGACAAACGCAAATGAATCAGCCAGAGAAGAAGGATTCCATTACACTTGGTGATCAATTGAATGAATCGTTAATGAATCAATTGAAAAGTAAGAAGAAAGAATTACAAGTAAGAGCGGAGCAAAAAGAACTAGAAGAACAAGAAAGAAAGCGTAAAGAGAAAAAGGAACGTGAAAAGAATAAATCGTTTGAAGAACTGTTAAGTGAAAGTAATCTCACTTGGAAAGACTTTAAATAATATAAAAAATCATCAGTGCAATTGTCCTGATGATTTTTTAACGATTTGATAAGAAAAGGAGAATTGGGATGAGAAAGATTGTAGTCGTTCCTTATGAAAACCATTGGGGTGAGAAATTTCAAATAGAATCACAGAGGTTAAAAGCAGCGATGCCAGAACATGTGAAATTACATCACATTGGTAGCACATCAGTACCGGGACTCGCAGCAAAGCCAATTGTTGATATGATTATGGAAGTAGAGAACATTGAGAGCGTAGATCATTGGAATGAATGTTTTCAACAACTTGGCTACATTGTAAAAGGTGAGAATGGTATCCCGGGTCGTCGCTTTTTTATTCATGGAACAGAAGGAAAACGATCGTATCATTTACATGTTTTCGAAACAGGAAATCCGGAAATTACACGTCATTTAGCATTTCGCGATTATATGATGGCACACTGTGAAGAGGCAGAGGTATATGCGGCATTGAAAAAAGATTTAGCAGAAAAGTTTACATATGATGGAGATCAATATACAGAAGGAAAGAATGACTTCGTGCATAATATTGATGAGAAAGCACTTGAGTGGAGAAAAAATAACGGAAGCGAGTAAGCTTGCGTTATTTTTTGTAAGGGGAGAGAAGAGATGAGAAAGATTATGATTATTGGTTCTGGGGGAGCTGGAAAATCAACTTTTGCACGGCGATTAGGGGAGATACTACAACTTCCAGTATCTCATCTTGATGCACTCTATTGGAAAAAAGATTGGGTGCTAGCAAGTCGCGAAGAACAAATACAGGTACAAAAAGAATTAGTAACGCAGGAAGCTTGGATTATCGATGGAAACTATGGATTTACAATGGATATACGATTAGAGGCAGCTGATACCATTATCTTTATTGATTTACCAAGAATACAATGTTTATATCGCGTAATAAAAAGAAGGATACAATATCATAATAAAACGCGCCCTGATATGGGAGAAGGGTGTGAAGAACAATTAGATTTTGAGTTCTTGAAGTGGGTATGGACGTATCCAAAAGTGAAACGACCTGCTATTTTGGGGAAAATACAAGCTGTATCTGCTGAGAAAAATATTGTTATTTTCAAATCTTCAGCTGAAATAGAGGAGTTTTTACAAAAGCTATAAGATAACAGTCTTATTTAATAAAATTATTATGTTAACTGTATATATTTTTTGACTTTTTTCAAGAATCTTGTTCAAATAAAGTGACGGTTATAAAATTTAGCGGCACCCTGTCTATAGAATTCGCAGGAGAGAAGAAGGAGGAACAGCCTATCATGTATATTCCAACAACTACACTTCATAATGGCGTGAAAATGCCGATGCTTGGTTTAGGTGTATATAAAGCAAAAGAGGGAGAAGAGGTAAAGCAAGCGGTAAAAACAGCTTTAGAAGTTGGATATCGCTCTATTGATACAGCGACTGTATATGAAAATGAAAGCGGTGTCGGAGAAGCGGTTCGTGAATCAGGGATCGCACGTGAAGAATTGTTTATTACGACAAAAGTATGGAATGACGATCAAGGCTATGAAGCAACACTTCAAGCATTTGACAAAAGTTTGAAGGAATTACAAATGGATTATGTGGATTTATATTTGATTCACTGGCCAATAAGAGGGAAATACATAGATACATATCGTGCTCTTGAGAAATTATATGAAGAAGGAAAAGCACGTGCAATTGGTGTTTCAAATTTTCATCAGCACCATTTAGAACAGTTGTTGCCAAATTGTAATGTGAAGCCGATGGTGAACCAAGTAGAGCTCCATCCGATGCTTGCACAGTTTGAATTACGGGATTTTTGTCAAAATGAACAAATTCAAATGGAAGCATGGAGCCCGTTAATGAGAGGCGGCGAAGTATTTCAGCATCCGATTATTCAAGAAATTGCTAAAAAGTATGAAAAAACGCCTGCTCAAATTATTTTACGCTGGGATATTCAAAGTGGCATTGTAACAATCCCTAAATCTGTTACACCATCGCGTATTCAAGAGAACTTTACTATTTTTGATTTTTCATTAACAGAAGAAGAAATCAAACAAATTGATACGCTTGATCGCAATTTACATGTTGGAACAAATCCTGATAAATACGATACGATGTAAAAAAATGCTACCGATTACGGTAGCATTTTTTATCGGTGTAATGTGTATGTATCGCATTTAACAGCTGCTTGAATTTGTTTATATTCTTCAGTTGTTAATGGAGATTGATTGTTAGCTTGTACATTTTCTTGTAGTTGCTGGATGGAGCTAGCGCCAGGAATAACAGCTGCCACAATCGGGTCATGTAAACAATATTGAAGAGCTGTTTCAGTTAACGAACGTTCCTTTGTAATTTCTTTTACAGTAGTTAATGTTTTTATTAACTCATCATAAGAATAAGAAAGATAATCTTTTTCTTTTACTTTTTCTATCTTTCTTTCATTGTTATCAGTTAACAATCCTTTCGCAAGTGGTCCTCGTGCAATGATGCTAATTTGATGTTCCTGAAGTAGTGGAAACCATTCTTCAGGCTGGCGATTTAAAAGACTATATTCCATCAATACACTAACGATATTAGAACGTTTTGCATATTCACGAATGACATTTGGACGGATAGAAGAAATTCCGTAATGACGAATCACACCTTCTTGTTTTAATTCTTCAAATGCTTCGATTGTTTCATCGATAGGATCTTCGATTGTCCCGCCGTGAAGTTGATATAAATCAATATAATCCGTTCGCAGGCGGCGTAAACTTTCTTTTACCTCTGCTTTTATATAAGCTTTAGAAGGGTCCCAAGACCAGCCGTTTTTCTCCTCGACCCAGCGGTTTCCTACTTTCGTTGTAAGAACAATTTGATCGCGTTTTCCCTTAAGAGCTTTTCCAACAAATTCTTCATTTAATCCATAATTGTATAAGTCTGCTGTATCAAAAAAATTAATTCCTAAATCCATTGCTTCATGGATGATGTGGATCGCTTCATGTTCGTTGGTGCCAAGGGACATACAACCGAGTCCCATTTCAGTAACATATAAATCTGAGTTTCCTAATTGACGTTTTTTCATAGGCCAACCTCCTTACTTGTATTGTACGAGAGCAGAAGAAGGTTGACAAATGTTTACTTTTTGTTTGCGGTAATCCATTCTTTTACAGTTTTATATTCTTTTCCGTACTGCTTTAGCTGATGCCGAATTTGCCAAGCCTTTCCGACCAACGTGATACGATTTGGTAAAATATATACTTTCATTTTTATCACGCTCCTTTCAGTGTGGTAAAATGTATGAAGAACAATTAGGAAATAGAATAGGGAGATGAAATATTGTGAGTAATCTTGCAGAGAGAACGATTGCAACCGAACCGATTTTTGATGGGAAAGTTATTAAAGTTCGTGTTGATGATGTAGTATTGCCAAATGGAGAAGTGAGTAAACGTGAGATTGTCAATCATCCTGGTGCGGTTGCTATAATTGCTGTGACAGATGAAAAGAAAATCGTGCTTGTTGAGCAGTACCGTAAAGCATTAGAAAAAGAGATTGTAGAAATTCCTGCTGGAAAATTAGAGCCTGGAGAAAAGCCAGAGGTAACAGCGGTTCGTGAATTAGAAGAAGAGACAGGGTATGTATGTGACAAAATGGAATTTGTTACATCTTTCTATACATCACCTGGTTTTGCGGATGAAATTCTATATGTATACAAAGCAATTGGATTGAAGAAAAAGGAAAATAAAGCAGCTTTAGATGAAGATGAGTTTGTGGAATTAATGGAAGTTTCATTAGAAGAAGCAGTTGAACTTATGAAAAATCAACGTATCCATGATGCAAAGACTATGTTCGCTGTGCAATACTTGCAATTACAAAAATAAACACTCGCCCAAGGCGAGTGTTTTAATTAATTTTGGCGTATACGCGTGTGTCACGTAAGCTACCGTCTGGAGCAAGAAAGTCGTTTTCTAGTGTACCTTCTAAAATAAATTCAAGACGTTCTGCTAAGGTACATGCATTTACATTTGTAGCATCACAGCGAATTTCAAGTCGTCTCGCACCAAGTTTATCAAAAGCAAACTGGACAGCGCCTTTTACTGCTTCTGTCATATAACCTTGTTTTGTATAAGTGCTATGTAACCAGAAACGAAGTGAAAATTTCGGAATATCCCAGTTTTCTGGATGAAGGGTAAGAGCTCCAATAAACGTACCAGATACTTTATCATATAAGTGAAAAGCTAATGTTTCACGAAGTAAAAATTGTCCGTGAGCTTCTCGAACTATTTCCTCAGCACTTTCTTCTGTTTCAGATGTAATGGACATCCAAGGTTGTAAGTCTTCTACAGAAGTTTGAATTGCTTCATACACCTCTGTTCCATCACCTGGAAATGGTTTGCGTACTTGCAGGCGCTCAGTTTGAAATAATGTTGGAAAATCTAATAATAATGGTTTCAAGCAAAATCCCTCCTATTCTCTACTTTTAAGTTTAGCAAAGTAGAGCGGAATTTCAATGTTAATTCGTCATACTTTTTTCTTTCTTTCATACATTTTAGTAAGAGTGTGAACGGAGGGAAGAAAAATGTTACAAAAAACTTGGCAAAATCGTGTAATTTCTCATATCCAAGAGAATTCTTCGCTTTACATATTTGTTTCCGTTTTATTATTGATGGGAGTAGTATTTGGGGCAATTCTTGTAAATAGTTTGCAGGTGAATCAAAAGCAAGATTTATCTTTTTATTTGAACCGATTTTTTGGACAAGTTTCCAAAGGGGAATTTGCAATTGCGAGTGAAATGTTTCGAGAAAGTTACTTTTCACAATTAAAATATATTGGATTTATTTGGTTGTTAGGTATTTCAATTATTGGATTACCACTAATCTTTATTTTATTATTTTTAAAAGGGGTAGTTGTTGGGTTTACAGTAGGTTTTTTAGTGAGTCAGCACGGTTGGGATGGATTGTTATTAGCATTTGTATCCGTGTTGCCACAAAATTTAATTATCATTCCAGCGTTTCTTGTAATGACGACAGTTGCTGCAAGTTTTTCTTTACGTATGATTAGGCATCAATTTATTCGGAAAATCAGCGAGCCGCTATTGCCGATGTTAATACGTTACACTTGCTTTTTTCTAATCATTGGAGTGGTATTAGCAATTGCCTCTAGTATTGAAGCATATGCTTCACCAGTTTTAATGAAAGAAGTCGTGGAGTCTATTAATAAAAAATAAATACTACTTGAGAATAATTATCAAGTTATTTTGATTGTTTTTTCTTTTGACAGAAGCCCTTCTTCTGATATAATGGTGTAAGAGTGGCGAGGAGGGAGTAGTACCGAATGGAAGAGAGAATTGAACGAATTAAGAAGCAATTGCATGCAGCGAGCTATAAGTTAACACCACAACGTGAAGCAACGGTTCGTGTGCTGCTAGAAAATGAAGAAGATCATTTAAGCGCAGAAGATGTTTACCTCCTTGTAAAAGAAAAGTCGCCAGAGATCGGACTAGCAACCGTCTATCGAACTTTAGAGTTATTATCTGAGTTAAAAGTTGTTGATAAAATTAACTTCGGAGACGGTGTTTCACGCTATGACTTACGTCAAGAAGGTGCACAGCGTTTCCATCATCATTTAATTTGTACACAATGCGGTGCTGTACAAGAAATTCAAGAGGATTTACTTGGTGAAGTGGAGAAAAAAGTAGAACGAGACTGGAGCTTTAAGGTAAAAGACCATCGTTTAACTTTCCATGGGATTTGTAAAAATTGTCAAGAAAATGAAACGGATGAAAAATAACCTTTTCCTATCTAGCTAGGAAGAGGTTTTTTTATTTGAATTTAGGTATAAATCGCAGAAAGCTTGGCATATGTTGTAATAACATATATTTTGGAGGAGTTTACAATGCGCCGAGCTTTAAAATTAACTTTTGATGGGATGAAAGTATTTTTATTATTTACAGGTTGTACGATTTTGTTTTATTTCGCTATACTATGGATAAATGAAGAATATGAAAGTTATCATCGTTATGAAAAACCAAAAGAAGAGACAGTAGAAAAAGTATCAGGGAATGAGGAACCAGCAAAAGATGCTTTCGTAAATAGAATGATTTTTTTCTATGAAAATGGGGAGTAGTGTAGATTGGAAGATCAATTAAAAGATTTTATTCATTATATGATTGTTGAAAAAGGGTTAGCTAAAAATACAGTTGTATCCTATGAGCGTGATTTGAAAAGTTATGTGAAGTATTTACAACATGTCGAGCAAATCAAAACATTTCACGAAGTGACAAGGATACACATTGTGAATTTTTTGCAGTATTTAAAAGAGAACGGAAAATCATCAAAAACGTTGGCACGCCACATTGCCTCTATTCGTTCGTTTCATCAGTTTTTACTTCGTGAACGAGTGGTAGAACATGATCCATCTGTACATATTGAAACACCTCAAGGTGAGCGGAAATTACCGAAAGTATTGTCAGTGAGTGAAGTAGAGGCATTGCTTCAAACGCCAAAAGAGACAAGTGCATTCGGTATTCGCGATAAGGCTATGTTAGAGTTATTGTATGCAACAGGACTACGTGTTTCCGAATTAATTGCACTAAATTTAGAGGATGTTCATTTGACAATGGGATTTGTTCGCTGCGTCGGAAAAGGGAATAAAGAAAGAATCATTCCGCTTGGAAGCTTAGCAACGGAAGCAATTCAGCGCTATATTGAAAAGGGAAGAAAAGAATTGATGGGCAAAAAAACAGTAGATGCACTCTTTTTGAACCATCATGGCAACCGCTTATCACGCCAAGGTTTTTGGAAAATTTTAAAACGACTAGCAAAAGAAGCGAATATAGAAAAAGAGCTTACGCCGCATACTTTGCGTCATTCGTTTGCGACACACTTATTGGAAAATGGAGCGGATTTGCGTGCTGTACAAGAAATGCTGGGACATGCAGATATTTCAACAACACAAATTTATACGCATGTTTCAAAAGCTAGATTAAAAGATGTATATAAACAGTTTCACCCGAGAGCATAATGATTATGCTCTTTTTTTATTGTAATATAGGGCGGGAGTGTAAGAGGGAGGTAGTTTTGACGATTCGCATTCTAGTAATTATAGAATGCATTTTGAAAATGGAAAATAAGTAGAAAAAATAACTTCACAAAAACTTCACAAACATTTCTTATATTGTTTTCAGCAGGAGGCTAGAATACGACTAGTCTTTTCCTCTATACTATGTAGAGTATGAAGGAGGAAATGATAATGAAAAAACTGATAATTACGTTGTTTATTGCGATGCTAGCATTAGCTGGTTGTAATACAAAGAAAGAAGAAGCGCCGAAAAAAGAGAAACTTGAAGAAGTTAAAGTAGCAGTTCAAACAAACCCGAAAGAAATTAAGCCAAATGAAAAAACAGAAGTACAGGCACTTGTTACACAAGGAAAAGAAAAAGTAACGGATGCTGACGATGTGAAGTTTGAAATTTGGAAAGATGGCGAAGAAAAACATGAAATGTTAAACGGTAAGCATAAAGGGAAAGGTGTTTATGCAGTAGAGAAAACATTCCCATCTGACGGTGTGTATCATGTTATTGCACATACAAATGCACGTGAAATGCATGTTATGCCAGAAGTGAAAATTGCTGTAGGAAATGCAAAAGTTGAGGATACGAAGAAAGAAAATGGTGGTCATGAAGCAGGTCATGGCGATCATAAGAGTGATACGATGATTCACCTTATGGCTGGCGATGTAAAAGCAAATGCTGAATCAACAATGAAAGTTCATTTGAAACAAAAAGAAGAAGCATTAACTGGAGCAGAAGTACAGCTTGAGATTTGGAAAGATGGCGTTGAAAAGCATGAGTTTATTCCCGCAAAAGAAGGGAATAAAGGAGAGTATGTAAGCAAACATACGTTTAAAGAAAATGGTGCTTATAAAGTAAAAGTTCATGTGAGAAAAGGTGAACTTCACGAACATAAGGAAGAAACAGTAGAAGTAAAATAAGAAGCTGCTCTTTAGAGCTGCTTTTTTATTTTGAGATTACGAAATAAGTCATAATTTCATTAGCACTTATTTGCAGAATGGATTACAATAGAAAGTGTGAAGAAAATAAGAACTTCTACGAAAATGTATTAAAAAGAAAGCGTAAACATGTTATGATATCAATATCAGATGTCTGACATCTGACTTAGAAAAAACAGGAAGCTTGTTACTTCATGTGAAAGTGCCGCGAAGTAGGTTGGAGAATGACCAATAAGAAGTGCTTTTTGTTAGTGTGATACAGAGAATTCTTACTGATAGCAGTTTCACTTTACAACGTTTTGAACATACTACAAGAAGTAGAACTCAACATATAGGAGGTTGCAGTTATGAATAAATATAAACGTATTTTCCTAGTCGTAATGGACTCAGTAGGAAT
>Ga0207696_1001136_pt1 | contig 15390 bp, 14 predicted proteins | sample KBSS54metaG_FD_184403 | JGI IMG/M metagenome (GOLD analysis project Ga0207696, IMG submission 184403) | Switchgrass rhizosphere microbial communities from Kellogg Biological Station, Michigan, USA - KBS S5-4 metaG (SPAdes) (version 2) | ecosystem: Host-associated > Plants > Roots > Rhizosphere >...
ATGAACCCTTTGGCGCGCTGGATGCTCAGGTGCGTAAAGAGCTGCGCCGCTGGCTGCGTCAGCTGCATGAAGAGCTGAAATTCACCAGCGTGTTTGTCACCCACGACCAGGAAGAGGCGATGGAAGTGGCGGATCGCGTGGTGGTGATGAGCCAGGGCAACATTGAACAGGTCGGCACGCCAGATGATGTGTGGCGCGATCCGGCGACCCGTTTTGTGCTGGAATTCCTGGGTGAAGTGAACCGCTTTGATGGTGAGATTCAGGGATCACAGTTCCATGTTGGCGCGCACCACTGGCCGCTGGGCTATACCTCGGCCCATCAGGGGGCAGTTGAGCTGTTCCTGCGTCCGTGGGAAATCGACGTGTCACGCCGCAGCAGTCTGGAAACCCCGCTGCCGGTACAGGTACTGGAAGTGAGCCCGCGTGGACACTTCTGGCAACTGGTCGTCCAGCCTGCCGGCTGGCAGAGCGAGCCGGTTTCGGTGGTGTTTGAAGGTGAGCAGACAGCGCCGATTCGCGGCGAGCGTCTGTTTGTTGGCTTACAGCAGGCGCGTCTCTATAAGGGCGATACACCACTGCGCGCAGTTGCCTTTGCACAAAGCGCCTGATATTTTCTCTTCAACACCGGGCGGGAGTGTCACTCCCGCCTTTTTTTCGCATCTGGTTTGTAAGATGCCAGGAACCGCACCGTGACGACTCTCGAAAATACCATCGGCAATACCCCGCTGATTAAGTTGCAGCGCCTGACGCCCGCCAACGGCAGCGAGGTCTGGCTCAAGCTGGAAGGCAATAATCCGGCAGGTTCGGTAAAAGATCGCGCGGCCTGGTCGATGATCAATCAGGCAGAGCTGCGTGGTGATATTTCACCTGGCGATCAGCTGATTGAAGCTACCAGCGGCAACACCGGGATTGCGCTGGCGATGATCGCGGCGATGAAAGGCTACCGACTTCGCCTGCTGATGCCCGACAACATGAGTCAGGAGCGGCAGGACGCGATGCGCGCCTATGGCGCAGAGTTAATCCTGGTGCCACGTGAACAGGGCATGGAGGGCGCACGCGATCTGGCGCAGGCGATGGCGGCGCGCGGTGAAGGCCGGGTGCTGGACCAGTTTAATAATCCCGATAATCCGCTGGGCCACTATCAGACCACCGGCCCGGAATTGTGGCAGCAGTCGAACCAGCGCATGACCCATTTTGTCTCCAGCATGGGCACCACCGGCACCATTACCGGCGTGGGACGATATCTGAAAGAGCTCAACACGGGCGTGCAGGTGATCGGTTTGCAGCCCAGCGAAGGCAGCAGTATTCCAGGCATTCGTCGCTGGCCGCTGGCCTATCTGCCGGGGATCTACCGTCCCGATCTGGTGGATGATGTGATGGATATGACGCAAAAGGAAGCGGAAGAGACGATGCGCGCGCTGGCACGCCGTGAAGGCATTTTCTGTGGCGTCAGTTCAGGCGGCGCGGTGGCGGGTGCGCTGCGCATTGCGCAGGCCAATCCTGGCAGCGTGGTGGTGGCGATCGCCTGCGATCGCGGTGACCGTTATCTCTCTACCGGACTCTATCATCAGTAACCTCTGCCAATGCGGAATCAGGCCTGTGCGTGCATTTACTGCCCACAGGCCTTTTTTTAACCCCAATTTTCAGTGCCAGACAGACTGAATCTGTAAGGATCGCGTAAATCAGGCTGCGCGAATGTTCAGCACAGGACAAAATAGCGGCAATTCTCCAGAGAGATAACCATGAAAATTTTGCTTGTTGATGATGATGTTGAATTAGGCACGATGTTAAGCCAGTACCTGATCGGGGAAGGGTTTGATGCTCAGCTGGTTCTGACCGGCAGCGCCGGCGTGCAGGGCGCGTTATCGGGAGAGTTCACCGCCATGATCCTGGACATTATGCTGCCCGACATGAGCGGCATTGATGTGTTGCGTCAGGTGCGCCAGAACAGCCGGATACCGGTGATTATGCTGACCGCCAAAGGCGATAATATTGATCGCGTGATCGGTCTGGAGATGGGCGCGGATGACTATATGCCCAAGCCCTGCTATCCCCGTGAACTGGTGGCGCGTCTGCGCGCCGTATTGCGCCGTTTCGAAGAGCAGGCGCCACAGCCAGACGCCAGAGAGCCGCTGCGCTGGGGAGAGCTGATGCTTAATCCCGCCACCCGCATCAGCGAATGGCAGGGTAAAACCTTTGATCTGACGGCGTCGGAATTTAATCTGCTGGATCTGCTGCTGCGTGCGCCGGACAGAGTGGTGTCAAAAGATGAGCTCTCTGAAAAGGGACTCGGTCGTCCGCGTGAAGCCTATGACCGCAGCGTCGATGTACATATCAGTAACATTCGTCAGAAGCTCAGTGCATTAACCGCTGACAGCATCAACATCGAAACCGTTCGCAGCATCGGCTACCGTATTCGATGAAGCAGAGTTACCGTGGACGCATGTTCTGGAAGATCTTTATCGGCTTCTGGATCGTTTTCGTCATTATGAGCCAGCTTATCTGGCTCGGCTTTACGCTCTCCGGTAAACGGCATGAACCGCCTGAACTCGTGGCTATCCGTCGTATTGTGGATCTGCAGATGACCTCCGCCGCGTCAGTGCTGGAGCGGGGTGGGCCTGATGCGCTGAATGCGATGCTCTCGGACTGGGATAACAGCGACCGGCAGTTCTTCCACGTCACCCAACAGACAAAACCGTCACAATCAGAAAACAGCGGCAACCTGGATATCAGAGGGCGCTTTCCTGAAGAGGTGGTGCGCTGGGTTCGCGGCGCGGATGGCAAAGCCTATCAGCTGCGCTACGACCTGGATGGCATGCGTAAAGACAGCACGCTGAACATGATGCCGCGCAAATTTCTGAATATTCCTGAGCCGATGTTTGTCTTCGCCGGCTCGGTGGGATTGCTGTTCAGTCTGCTGCTGGCCTGGAATCTGACGCGACCTATGCGTCAGCTGCGGGAAGGATTTTCCCGCGTGGCTGAGGGCGATTTAAGCGTGCGGCTGTTTCCGATCATGCGTAAGCGGCACGACGAGATCTCAAACGTCGCTGAAGCCTTTGACGCCATGGTCGAGCGGCTCGATACCCTGGTGCGCGCCCGTGAAGAACTGTTGCATGATATCTCACATGAGCTCCGTTCACCGCTGGCGCGACTGCAGCTGGCGACCGGGCTGGCCAGACAGACGCCAGAAAGTGTGAACAGTTCGCTTGATCGCATTGATGAAGAGGCGCGTCGGCTGGACAAGATGATCGGTGAACTGCTGACACTGTCGCGGGCTGAGCATGAAAGCATCCCGGATGAGCAATATTTTGATCTGACCGGCTTGCTGCAGGCGGTTATTACCGATGTCCGTTATGAAGCGCAGATCCCAGGCGTGCAGGTAGAGTTGCAGGTCGACGAGCGGGCTGATTACACCGTGCGGGGCAATGCAGAGCTGATACGGCGCGGAGCAGAGAATGTATTACGCAATGCGCTGCGCTTCTCTCAGCCAGGGCAGCGGATTGATGTTCATCTGCGCACAGAACAGCAGTGGCTGGTGATTCAGGTGCGCGATCAGGGGCCGGGTGTCGATGAGGATAAACTCTCCAGCATCTTTGACCCGTTTGTGCGGGTGAATTCGCCGCTGATGGGCAAAGGTTATGGTCTGGGACTGGCTATCGTGCGCAAGGTGGTGCTGGCGCATCATGGTGAGGTCGAGGCAAGAAACCGGCCAGAAGGCGGACTGGAACTGACGCTGCGTCTGCCGCACTGGCAGCCCTGAACAGGCATACAGCAGAAACGATAACGGCACCCGCGGGTGCCGTTATGTTATGAACGAATGCTTACTTTCTGATGCGAATCACCGGCGTTTCGCCGACGGTGACCTGGCCAGTCAGCTTAATCAATTCCTTGATTTCATCCATGTTGGAGATGACAACCGGTGTCAGGGTTGATTTCGCTTTCTCTTCCAGCAACGGCAGGTCGAACTCGATAACCACGTCGCCTTTTTTGACCTTCTGGCCTTCTTCAGCGATGCGTTTGAAGCCTTCACCTTTCAGTTCAACCGTATCGATACCGAAGTGGACGAACAGCTCAATGCCATTGTCTGATTCGATCGAAAAAGCGTGATTGGTTTCAAAAATCTTACCGATAGTGCCATCAACAGGAGCAACCATTTTGTTGCCGCTGGGCTTGATCGCAATACCGTCGCCCACGATTTTTTCTGCAAACACCACATCTGGTACGTCTTCAATGTTCACGATTTCGCCTGACAGAGGCGCTACGATGTCAATTGTCCCAGCGCTATCCGTTTTTTCGCCAAAAAGTTTAGAAAACAAACCCATGATCTTCTCCTAAGCAGTAATTTGGGGCCAGCATCATGCGGATTAGCAGAGCGTTTTTTCCTTAATGAACTTGTTTACCAGGTTCATTAAATCTTCCGCTGTCGGTTGAGCCAGTGCCTGCTCCGCCAATGCCTTCGCATCTTCAAAATTAGTATTACGAATGATTTTCTTGATGCCAGGGATAGAAATGGCACTCATGCTGAACTCGTCCAGCCCCATTCCCAGTAACAGTAGTGTAGCACGTTCATCACCTGCCAGCTCACCACACATGCCGGTCCATTTACCTTCAGCGTGAGATGCATCAATGACTTGCTTGATTAAGTTAAGCACAGACGGCGCCATTGGGTTGTACAGGTGCGAGATCAAATCATTACCACGATCGACCGCCAGAGTATACTGCGTCAGATCGTTTGTCCCAATACTGAAGAAGTCGACTTCCTTCGCCAGATGATGAGCAATCACGGCTGAAGCCGGGGTTTCCACCATGATGCCGACTTCGATGCTCTCATCAAAGGCTTTACCTTCTTCACGCAACTGCGCTTTCAGCAGTTCCAGTTCCGCTTTCAGGCTGCGTACTTCTTCAACCGAAATAATCATCGGGAACATGATGCGCAGTTTACCGAAAGAGGAGGCGCGCAGGATGGCACGCAGCTGCGCATGCAGAATCTCTTTGCGGTCCATGGCGATACGGATAGCGCGCCAGCCGAGGAACGGGTTCTCTTCTTTTGGCAGGTTCATGTAAGGCAGGTCTTTGTCGCCGCCGATGTCCATGGTACGCACGATAACGGCCTGTGAACCCATAGCTTCAGCGACGGCTTTATACGCCTGGAACTGCTCTTCTTCGCTTGGCAGTGAGTCACGATCCATAAACAGGAATTCGGTGCGGTAGAGACCCACGCCTTCAGCGCCGTTACGTTCAGCACCGGCGATATCGCGCACAGTACCGATGTTGGCGCAGACTTCAACCTGATGACCATCCAGCGTAACGGCTGGCAGATCTTTCAGCTTGGCTAATTCATGTTTTTCCGACAGATACTGGTTCTGTACGGCTTTCAGCTCTTCCTGAATCGCTTCTGAAGGATTGACGTGAATCGCATTGTTAACGCCATCCAGAATCAGGAAATCGCCATTTTTAACCGTGACGGTCACATTGCCGGTACCGACAATGGCTGGGATCTCCAGCGAGCGCGCCATGATTGAGGTATGTGAGGTACGGCCACCCAGATCGGTGATAAAGCCCAGCACCTTCTTCAGGTTCAGCTGTGCGGTTTCTGACGGCGTTAAATCTTTTGCCACCAGAATGGATTCGTCCGGAATAGCGCTCAGGTCAACGATATGCAGACCGAGGATGTTTTGCAGCAGACGCTTACCGATGTCACGTACGTCAGCCGCACGCTCTTTCAGATATTCGTCATCTAACTCCTCCAGTGCTTTCGCCTGGCCATCGATGACCGAGTAAGCAGCAGCATCGGCAGAAGCGTGATCTTTTTTGATCAGGTCGATGATTTCCTGCTCCAGCTCTTCATCTTCCAGCAACATAATGTGGCCTTCGAAGATTGCTGCTTTCTCTTCACCGAGGGTTTCACCCGCTTTGACGCGAATCGCTTCCAGTTGTAATGCCGCTTTGCTGCGGCCATCGAGGAAGCGCTGAACTTCCTGCTCAACCTGGTCATCAGAAATTTTCTTGCGGTTGATGACGATCTCGTCTTCTTTCAGCAGCAGTGCTTTGCCGAAAGCGATACCTGGTGATGCTAAAATGCCTGAAATCATAACGCTACCTTTTAATCACGATGGCTGATGGGACTCTGTGCGGTGCCATTGTCGCGGGACACGTACTCTACGAAAGCAATAACGCGGACAGGTTGTCCGCGATCAAGATGTTTGCACTCAATGGCGCAGAGGAGTCGATTTGCTGGAGAGCTGAGCGGAGATTACTCCAGTTCAGCCATCAGTTTGACCAGATGCTCAACTGCTTTCTGCTCGTCTTCACCTTCCGCGGAAAGGGTCACAACCGTTCCCTGGGTTAAACCCAGTGTCTGCAGCTTGAACAGGCTCTTCGCGCTCGCTGATTTACCGTTAGAGGTCACGGTAATTTCTGACTGGAAAGCTTTGGCTTCTTTAACGAATTGCGCAGCTGGGCGAGTGTGCAGACCGTTTGGTGCAGTAATGGTAACTTCTTGCTGGAACATTCTATTTCCCCAACGTTATCAGGATGAGTGTTATGGATCTAAAGTCTAGCCTGGAGCCTTTACTTTAGCCTGTGTAGGTGCGCGGGTATAGCTTCATGCTGACCAAAGACGCGCATGCGTCAAATCTACAGTCCGTTGCGTCTCAAAACCGATTCTACACGTCACCGGTTAATTATGCCGTGATTCGCCGTTTCACTGAATCCGTAAATCGATTCAGCTTGATCCACTTCAAACGCGGATTAATTTCAGGCATCGAAATAATTGGCAGTCTAAATACCAGAGCGGCGTCACTGAAATCAATCTGCCGGGTGATGAAAGTGAGATCTGCACCACAAAAAAGCACCCGATTGGGTGCTTTTTTCTCCATTTTCGGACTATCGGCCTCTGCTACTGAAGCTCTTTTTCAGTGAAGAGATCGGCAAACAAGGCGGTACTCAGATAGCGTTCACCGGAGGAGGGGAGGATCACCACAATATTTTTGTTGGCGAAGGCTTCATCTTCCTGCAGCTTCAGCGCCGCGGCAACGGCAGCACCGGATGAGATACCGGCCAGAATACCTTCCTCTTCCATCAGCCGACGCGCCGTACTGATCGCCTCTTCATTGGTGATGGCCACGACGCGGTCCACCAGATTCAGCTCAAGGTTGCCCGGGATAAAGCCTGCGCCGATACCCTGAATTTTGTGTGGGCCGGGCTTGATCTCATCGCCCGCCAGCGCCTGAGCAATCACCGGGGAATCGGTCGGCTCAACCGCGACGGTAATCAGATCTTTTTTGCCTTTGGTGTTTTTGATGTAGCGGCTGACGCCGGTCAGCGTACCGCCAGTGCCGACACCGGCAATAAAGACATCCACTTCGCCGTCCGTGTCTTCCCAGATTTCCGGGCCGGTGGTCTTTTCATGGATTTCCGGGTTGGCCGGGTTGCTGAACTGCTGCAGCAGCACATATTTATCCGGATTGCTGGCAACAACCTCTTCAGCTTTGCTGATGGCACCTTTCATGCCTTTGGTGCCTTCGGTCAGTATCAGCGTCGCGCCCAGCGCCTTCAGCAATTTACGGCGCTCAACTGACATGGTTTCTGGCATCGTCAGCGTTAATTTATAACCGCGCGCTGCGGCGACATAGGCCAGAGCAATACCGGTGTTGCCGCTGGTCGGTTCAACCAGTTCAACACCCGGTTTCAGAATACCGCGTTTTTCTGCGTCCCAAATCATATTGGCACCGATACGGCATTTTACGCTGAAGCTCGGGTTACGGGATTCAACTTTCGCAAGGATGCGGCCGTTACCGATGCGGTTCAGTCGAACCAATGGCGTATGACCAATTGTCAAAGAGTTGTCTTCATAGATCTTACTCATAGCCTGTCCTTAACTGTATGAATTATTGGGAACCCTATGAGCATACCTTTTCTGCCTGGTGGCGGAAGGAAAGAAATCGTATATCTATATGTCGCCCGGCAATAAGCCCTGCTAAAAAGAGCATAAGGCGCGCTGATGAATTTAACGCAACTCATGACGTGCCAGCGTTGACCGGTAGCGATCGACCCACATGGCGGTGGCACCGCAGACGGCAACCGGCATGATCACCAGGTTCAGAACCGGGATCATGGTGAACAGACTGATTAGCGCGCCAAACTGCATATTGGCCGTTTTGTGTTGACGCAGGGCGTTGCGCATCTGCTGAAACGGCACTTTGTGGTTATCGAACGGATAGTCGCAATACTGGATGGACAACATCCAGGCGCTGAACAGGAACCACAGCACCGGCGCAACGGTCTGGCCAAAGCCAGGAATAAAGTAGAGCAGCAGCAGTCCCAGCGCGCGGGGCAGGTAATAACCCAGTTTTTGCAGCTCGCGCTTCATGATGCGCGGCACATCCTTGATCATTCCAGCCCAGCCGCTGTCCGGCAGGGGCTTGCCTGTCAGGCGGCCTTCCAGTTGCTCGGCCAGCAGGCCGCAAAACGGAGCGGCAATTAAGTTTGCCAGGGTCGAAAAGAAGTAGCTAAACACCAGCACAATCGCAATCACCGACAGCGGCCATAACAGATAGCTCAGCCACTGCAGCCAGTCCGGAATATGGGCCATCAGCCGCGGGATCCAGTCACCGAGACGATAGAACAGCCAGATGAAAGCGCCACCCAGCATCACGATATTGATCAGCAACGGCATCACCACAAAGCGGCGAATGCCAGGCAGACGTACCAGTTTCCAGCCCTGGCTAAAGTAGTGCATGCCGTTAAAATTTGAGACGGAATTCTCAATGGCCATAAAGCCAGTTCTCCTGAAGATGTTAAGGCGCGCCCACTATAACCTGGCTTTTTCTCCAGGCCAGGTGCCGTTTGGGTAAAAAAACAGCGAAAAAGCGTGGGTTGCCTATCTTATTTGTCAGAAAATAGTGCACAGACTTGCACTTGTGTAGCAGGGCAAATACAGTTAGAGGATAAAGTTTGCCGCGGTGGCAAGGTATTGGAACAACAGAGAATACAATGATGCAGGATTTGCGTCTGATATTAATCGTTGTTGGCGCGATCGCCATTATAGCGCTCCTTCTTCACGGGCTGTGGACCAGCCGTAAAGAGCGTTCGTCAGTGTTCCGCGATCGCCCGCACAAACGTCTAAAACAACGTGATGAAAATGATGAGCAGGACCTGATTGACGACGAGGATGATGGCGTCGGCGAGGTTCGCGTTCGTTCTGATCGCAACGTACATCAGGAACCGCGTTTCGATGAGATTCGCGAGCCACAGCCAGAAGCGCCGCGTAAGCCTGCGCCCGCTGAGCCTGTGCGTCAGCCTGCGCCACGACCCGCACCGCAACCCGAACCTGAAAGCGACCCGCTTTTTAACACGGCACCGCAGCCTGCTCCGCAGTCGCGCCCTGAACCGGTTCGTCAGCAGCCCGCACCCACTTTTGTCGCGCCGCCCGTTCAGGCCGACCCACTGCTGGATCTCGACCCGCTGGAATCTGTACAGCCAGCACCGCAGTACCAGGCAGAACCTGAGCCGCAGCCTGAAGTGACATCGGCGCCCGCGCCAGCACAGCCTGCTGCTAAAGCGCCAGCGGAAAAACCGAAAGAAGCGGTACTGGTGCTGCATGTTGCCGCACACTCGGGCGGTGAACTGAACGGTGAGGCCCTACTGCAGGGTATTCTCCAGGCGGGCTTCCAGTTTGGTGAAATGAACATTTTCCATCGTCATCTCAGTCCGGCTGGCAGCGGCCCTGTATTGTTCAGTCTGGCCAATATGGTTAAGCCGGGCTCATTCAATCCTGACCTGATGACCGATTTCAGCACGCCTGGCATCTCTATCTTTATGATGGTGCCTTCTTATGGCGATGCGAATCAGAACTTCAAGCTGATGCTGCAGTCGGCTCAGCGTATCGCTGATGATGTAGGTGGCGTGGTGCTGGATGATGAGCGTCGCATGATGACGCCACAGAAGCTGGAAACTTACAAAGCGCGTATCCGCGATGTGGTTGGCGTCTGAGACCTGCGCTAAACGCTATCTGAATTGTTAAAAACAAACCCCCGCCTGTCGGGGGTTTTTTATCTGATGGGGCTTTATGAAATCCGTCCAGGATCACATCACCGAACTGCGCACCACGTTGCGCCATCATGAATATCTCTATCACGTTATGGATGCGCCGGAAGTGCCGGATGCTGAATACGATCGTCTGATGCGTGAACTGCGTCAGCTGGAGGAGGAGCACCCGGATCTCATTACGCCAGACTCGCCGACACAACGCGTGGGTGCCGCGCCGCTGACGGTCTTCGAGCAGGTGCGCCATGAAGTCCCGATGCTGTCGCTGGATAACGCCTTTGATGAAGCCACGTTTATGGCTTTCAACAAGCGGGTGCAGGATCGCCTGAAAAGCAGTGACGACATAACCTACTGCTGTGAACTCAAGCTCGATGGCGCTGCGGTCAGCCTGATGTATGAAAATGGTCTGCTGGTCCAGGCCGCAACGCGCGGTGACGGCACAACCGGCGAGAACATTACCGCCAATGTCCGCACCATTCGCGCTATCCCGCTGCGGCTTAAAGGCGACAACATTCCGGCACGGCTGGAAGTGCGTGGCGAAATATTTATGACGCAGCGCGGCTTTGAAAAGCTGAATGAGGAAGCACGCCGGACTGATGGCAAAGTCTTTGCTAATCCGCGCAATGCAGCAGCCGGTTCTCTGCGTCAGCTGGATCCGCGCATTACCGCCAAACGTCCGCTGACCTTCTTCTGCTACGGTTTTGGCCTGCTGGAAGGCGGTGAGATGCCGCACAGTCACATGGGGCGTCTGCAACAGTTTAAAGCCTGGGGCCTGCCGGTCAGCGACCGCATTAAGCTGGTGCACAACGCAGAAGAAGCCCTGGCCTTCTATCGTGATATTGAGCAACAGCGTCCGAATCTGGGTTTTGATATTGATGGCGTGGTGATCAAAGTCGATTCACAGGAACTGCAGGAAAAACTGGGCTTTGTGGCGCGCGCGCCGCGCTGGGCGATTGCCTTTAAATTCCCGGCACAGGAACAACTGACCTGGGTGCGGGACGTCGAATTTCAGGTTGGCCGCACCGGGGCTATCACACCGGTGGCTCGCCTTGAGCCGGTGCAGGTCGCGGGCGTTATCGTCAGCAATGCCACGCTGCATAACGCGGATGAAATCGAGCGGCTGGGATTACGCATCGGCGATCGGGTGGTCATTCGCCGCGCCGGTGATGTGATCCCGCAGGTGGTCAACGTGGTGCTCGCCGAGCGCCCTGAACAGACGCGTGAAGTCCTGTTCCCGGCACACTGTCCGGTTTGTGGTTCCGAGGTTGAACGGGTCGAAGGGGAATCGGTCACGCGCTGCACGGGCGGTTTAATCTGCGGTGCTCAGCGCAAAGAGGCGCTGAAGCATTTTGTCTCGCGCCGGGCACTGGATGTTGATGGCATGGGCGATAAGATTATCGACCAGCTGGTGGAGAAAGAGTACGTCAACACGCCAGCGGATCTGTTCCGTCTCACGGCGGGCAAACTGACCGGACTGGATCGCATGGGGCCGAAATCGGCGCAAAACGTTGTCGACGCGCTGGAGAAAGCGAAATCGACTACGCTGGCGCGTTTCCTCTATGCACTGGGCATTCGTGAAGTGGGTGAAGCCACCGCTGCCAATCTGGCTAACCATTTTGGTGAGTTGCAGAAGGTCATGGATGCCGATCTTGAGGCGCTGATTGCGGTGCCGGATGTCGGCAAAGTCGTTGCGGCACACGTGCGCAACTTCATGGAAGAGGAGAGCAACCGTGAGGTTATCCGCCAGCTGGTCGAGGATATCGGTATTCACTGGCCGCAGGTGGTGGTGGTGAGAGCCGAAGAGATCGACAGTCCGTTCGCGGGTAAAACGGTGGTGCTGACTGGCTCACTGTCGCAGATGAACCGCGATGATGCCAAAGCGCAGCTGATCGCGCTGGGCGCAAAAGTCAGCGGCAGTGTCTCGAAGAAAACTGATTTGCTGATTGCCGGTGAAGCGGCCGGTTCAAAGCTGGCGAAAGCAGCGGAGCTTGGCATTGAAGTGATTGATGAAGCGGAAATGATCCGCCTGCTGGGAGCCTCAGATGGATGAACATCAGCTGGTGGCGATAGCCAATACGCCTATGCCGTTTGGCAAATATAAGGGGCGGATGCTGATCGATCTGCCTGAGCCTTATCTGCTGTGGTTTGCCCGCAGTGGGGACTTTCCGTCTGGTCTGCTGGGTGATCTCATGCAACTCACCCTGACAATAAAAATTGAGGGTCTGGAAGGGTTAGTTAAACCGCTTCAGACCCGTAAGTAACGCTGCCCGCACTGGCGGGCAGCCGATCTATTTCTGAGACTCCATTACCGAATCCTTGACCTGCACAGCCTGCTGCTGCTTCTCATTGGTCTTCTTATAACGTCCGGCAATAAATGAGCAGACCATCAGCTGTACCTGATGGAAAATCATCAGCGGCAGCACAATAATCCCCACGGTACTGGCCGGGAACAGGATATTCGCCATCGGCACGCCATTCGCCAGACTCTTCTTCGAACCACAAAACAGCACCACAATCTCATCGGCGCGTTTAAAGCGGAACAGACGCGAGGCCAGCAGGTTGATAATCAGCACGGCGGTCAGCAGAATGATTGAGCCTGCCACAATCCACAGCAGCGTAATCAACCCAACGCGATGCCAGATGCCATTAACCACCGCTTCACTGAAGGCGGAGTAGACCACCAGCAGAATCGAGGTCTGGTCGGTTTTGCCAATCAGGCTGCGGTGCTTCTCAACCCAGCCACCGATCCAGCGCCGTGAGAGGTGTCCCAGTACGAAAGGCACCATCAGTTGCAGCATAATCTTCCCGATCTGCTCCAGTCCATCGCTGGGCGCGCTGCTGTGAATATCCATCACCAGGTTCACCAGCAACGGCGAAATAAACACACCCAGCAGGCTTGATGCAGAGGCGCTGCATACCGCTGCCGCAACGTTACCGCCCGCCATGGAGGTAAACGCGATAGCGGATTGCACGGTCGCAGGCAGGATACAGAGGTAGATAAAGCCGGTATAAATTTCCGGGCCGACATTAACCGGATGCCACCAGACCAGCAACAGACCCAGCACCGGAAACAGCACAAAGGTGCTGAACATAATCCACAGATGCAACCGCCAGTGACTGCTGCCTGAGATGATCTTTTCACGCGACAGCTTGGCACCATGCATAAAGAACAGCAGTGCTATCGCTGCCGTCGCGAGATAGCTGAATATATCAACGTAGATCCCTCTGGCTGGCAGGAAAGAGGCCAGCAGCACGGTGATGATGAGTTTAACCATCATCGGATCGAGTTTTAAAAATCCCATTGTTAAATTCCGGTAAATTTTTCAATAGCGCGATTGTGCGTGAAACCTGTTTAGAAATAAAATTGATTTATTGAATTAATCTATGAGCAGAATCGATGAATTACACCCTGCGTCAGCTACGAACCTTTATTGCGGTGGCTCACTATGGCGGATTCAGCCAGGCGGGGCAGGCGATAGGTCTGAGTCAGTCGGCGGTCAGCCACAGTATTAAAGAGCTGGAAGCGGAAACCGGCGTGCGATTGCTGGATCGAACCACCCGGGAGGTGATGCTGACTGAAGCGGGAAAACAGCTGGCGTCACGCATGGAGCGCCTGCTGGAGGAGATTCATACCACGCTGCTGGATATCCGCAGTTTTGGCGAACAGCGCAGTGGTACCGTCAGGGTGGCAGCCAGCCAGACCATTTCCGCTCATCTGATGCCGCAATGTCTGGCCGCCAGCCAGCAACACTTTCCTGACATCAAAGTGATACTGCACGATCGCGCCCAGCAGTGGGTGCTGCAAAGTGTGCGTAACGCCGAAGTCGATTTCGGGATTGTGATTGGGCCACTCAGCGACAGCGATTTTGACAGCATCGCGATTCTGGATGAGCCTTTCCTGCTGCTATGCCGTGATGATGATCCGCTGGCGCAGGTGGAAAGGGCAGAATGGTCAATGCTGGATGGCCGCACCATGGTGCTTCAGGACTATGCTTCGGGCAGTCGGGTCCTCATTGATGCGGCGATGCAGCAGCAGAATATCAGGGCTGAAGTCGTTCAGGAGATTGGTCATCCCGCTACGCTGTTTCCGATGGTACAGGTGGGGATCGGCATCAGTATTCTGCCCGCGCTGGCGTTACCGTTGCCGGCTGATCGCGCATTAACCGTGCGGCGTCTATATCCGGAAATCAATCGCAGCCTTACGCTGATCAAGCGTAAAAACCGTTCGCTGACGCCTGCTGCCGAAGCGATCTGGCAGGAGGTGCGCCAGCAGGCGACGCTGCTGGCGCAACAACGCGAGGCCAGGCCCGCATTTTAGATGTAGACATCAATTTTGTTGGTGTCGGTAGGGCGGTTAATCCCGTCTGCTTTGCTCTCACTGACGGACGAGCTGTCACTCTTTGGCTGATCCTGCTCGGCCTGCTTCTGTTCCAGCTGAGCAATCTGTGCCTGCAGCATGGTGATTTGTGACTGATACATCTGCTGCATTTCAGACTTCTGTTCGTCAGTCAGTTCTTTGTTGTCGGCCAGCTCTTTGACTTGCGTTAAGACGTTCTGAATCTGTTTATTCAGCGCCGCGACCTGCGAGGCAACACTGCCGCCACCGCTGTCACCGCCACTGACTGCACTGCTTAGAATTCCGGAAATTGAAGACATCATTTTTCTCCCTGTAAGTTGTCAGATACGTTATCGGCACGCTGTGAAACGACTTGAGAGCTGAAATTGTTAAGGTTGCGAAAAGGCGAGAGCTTATCTGTTAAGCCAATGTCAGTGCAGCAGAAAAAAAACAGGCACCAAAAAGGGCTAAAAGACTGCAGATAAGCTTAAAGCGAGGGGAGCACAGGCCTGTAGCAAAGCATCGCGGGACAGGGACAAAAACGCCGGGAGCGTTTTTGAACAACGCAAAGCGTTGGCCCGTCTGCGGGCGCACCTCAGGGATGAGGTGCGTAATCGCCCGCGCTGAGCCTGCCATGGATGGCGATTTTGCGTCTTTGCGAAAGGCCTGTGCTCCCTGAGCCAGCACTTTGTTTAAAGTCTGAAATAGCTGGAAAAAGCAGTTCCACTCTGAAGCGCAGGAAATCTCTCAATAGCAGAAACGAAAAAAGCGCCTTAAGGCGCTTTATTCTGAATTGGTGGGTCGTGCAGGATAGCCTCGGCCCGTCGTGGGCCTCGCCCTGCGGGTGATGCTGTCGCATCAGCCTGAATCGCTCCCGGCAATTCAGTCGAACCTGCAGCAGGTTCTCATCCTGCACGGTAAAGTCCGTGCCCCGGAAACGAAAAAAGCGCCTTAAAGGCGCTTTATTCTGAATTGGTGGGTCGTGCAGGATAGCCTCGGCCCGTCGT
>Ga0207696_1001147_pt1 | contig 15224 bp, 9 predicted proteins | sample KBSS54metaG_FD_184403 | JGI IMG/M metagenome (GOLD analysis project Ga0207696, IMG submission 184403) | Switchgrass rhizosphere microbial communities from Kellogg Biological Station, Michigan, USA - KBS S5-4 metaG (SPAdes) (version 2) | ecosystem: Host-associated > Plants > Roots > Rhizosphere >...
TAACAGCGGTACTAAATGTCATGTACGAGTAATTTATGTTGTTAACATTTTTGTTAAGAATTCAGATAATGTAAAAACTAGTCTGCTGCACAGTGTGGTTCACGCTATCAACTCTAGTTGAAAGCGTGTCCGTACGGCTTCGACCAGCCGTTCGGAAGTTCACCACCGTAACACCAGATGGGATTGTTGCGGTTCCCATCATGATTTACTGGTTCAATATTCCAGACAGACGCGTGGTTCAGTTGAGCATCCATGCCCGCCATCAATTCCAGGCACACTAAAGTAATCTTGGTTACCCAGACCTGATTCGGTTTCATCACGCTCAACCCCGCTGTACGCTATTAAGGGCAATGATTGAAGTTCTGCCTGATATTCGACGAGGTGCTTTATAATCGCGTACTATTTTTATCCGGTTCAGTTACATAATACGAATCACCCGATTTTTACCGCAGGTTTCTCCGATTTCGATCAGTGATCTTACCCTTTGTAGGGACTGTGTGAAAAAACGCCCATACGATTCTCCCCTGTTCAAACCTTAGTATCGACTACCGTGGTGGGGTCAGTCCATAAATGACTTAGAAGTGTCAAGGTTATCCGTGGCGGTTCAGTGAGTCCAGTAAGCACATCAGAGAACGAGAGATAGAGGGGATTCATGTTTGATGACAATATTTAACCTCATCATCATGAGGTTAAATAATAATGGCTGATATGAAGGTAATGTGTAGACTAACACTATTATTAATATAAGTACTTCGAGCAGCTATTGTAAAACGCACTGTGGTAATATAAGTCAAGAGCTATCGCTTAAAATAGCTCTTGTTAGAAATTATAAATAATCCAATGTGAAGTTTGCAACTGCGGTGAAATCACCTTCAGTTGGACGCAAACCGCCAACAAGATAAGCTGAGAAATGTAACGTATTATCGCCTGTCAAAAGATTTTGAGGTGAACTGGCGACTCCCAGAGGAAGATAATCGTCGCTATTTTGCTCCGAAATAGCGATACCAACCCCACTGGCCGTGCCGCTTGTCCCCAGTAATGCAGGATTAAACGTAGCCCCTGCGCCGTTAAAGGTTATTTTTACCCAATTCTCCAGTTTTGGCTTATTTAAGATACAGTTCTCAAGTGTAATATCAAAGTTACGTGGTGTTGATTTTCTGTCACCATCAATAAGATCTTTAATGGAAACCTGCCCCAGATCAACTGTTTGATCTGATGATTCCGGAGAAATAGAACAGGCCGAGTCAGTAATATTTCCGGTAAAGGTTACTTTCCCTCCTTGGTTTGCAGCCACTGCATTCCCAGTAATAAACACTGTTGCCAAACCAAGGGAGATAATTTTTGATGATAAATTCATATATTTTCCTTTTTAAATATAAAGTCATAACATGGCAGGGTTCAAGCCAAGTATATTAGAAAGGATAAATATAATTATCAGGTAGTGTATCAAAAGCGTCCACTCTCTCACTAAAAATAACAAAATCATAACATTATCGCCACGCAAAGTTATACCGTCCCTGCAATGCCGTAGATTACATTCGTCTACAGGGGGAACCACGATATACAAAACATAACTGATATTCTCCTGAAGTTCGTCTGCACTACTATTCGCAATAGTTTCGCAAAATCAGATAGTTACAATCCACATTGAAAGTATCCGGGTCAACGGATGGAACGACTGATTTGTTAGTTATTTGTTATCCACACATGATTTCTGCGCATAATGCGGACATTTTTAAGGTCTTCGTAATACATTCCTATTTAATACGTGAAGAAATCTGGAATTGGTTCAGATCCTATAAAATAGAAAATTAAGGCTTTTAAATGAAATTGTCTACATTATGTCTTTCTCTTGGTTTTACTGCTGTAATTATGTCTGGCAGCGCAATGGCTGTAAACCAAGGAGGGAAAGTAACCTTTACCGGAAATATTACTGACTCGGCCTGTTCTATTTCTCCGGAATCATCAGATCAAACAGTTGATCTGGGGCAGATATCCATTAAAGATCTTATTGATGGAGATAAAACAACAAAGCCGCGTGATTTTGATATTACGCTAGAAAATTGTGTGCTGGATGAAGATGGCGCGAATACAGTGACCGTTACATTCGGTGGTACGTCGTCAAATTTCGAACCGGGCATTTTAGGGGTTAGTGGTACGGCAAGTGGTGTTGGCGTAGCTATCGCAGAGCAGAATAGTAACTCTGGTTTTCTTCCGCTGAATACGCCAAGTAAAGCTATGGATATTCTGAATGGTAGTAATACGATGCATTTCTCAGCTTACCTCATGGGGGATCAAAGTGCTACGCCAACCGAAGGTGATTTTTCTGCTGTTGCTAACTTTATTTTAGCTTACCAGTAAATATCTTTATCCTAACGAGCTGGAGTATTTGTGACACCTGTTCGTTAGGATATTACCGGGTTAATTAAAAAATCAACACTTGATAATTTAAGTTTATTGAAATGGTAATGCATAGCAAATCTATAAAGGCAAGTGCGGTTATATTTGCAATGTATTCACTTGCATTTTCACTTTGTCTGCATGTACCTAATGCTAATTCTGAAGATGAAATTCAATTCAATACCAGCATCCTTGATATAAATGATAAAAATAACTTTGATTTAAGCCAGTTTTCTAAGAAAGGGTTTATTTTACCCGGTACTTACCAGTTGATGGTGAAAATTAATGGTCAAAGCACCGAAGAAATGGAAGTCATCTTTCGGGCGCCTGAAGACGACCCTAATGGTAGCGAAGCTTGCTTAACTAGAGATATGGTTTCCCTGTTTGGGATTAAACCTGACATTTTAGAAAAATTGCAGTGGAATGATAAAGACCAATGCCTGAGGCTTAATAGCCTGAACGGCCTAACCATTGATGTCACACTCGCTACGTCATCCTTAGCATTAGGCATTCCGCAAGCATATCTCGAATATACAGACACAAACTGGGACCCTCCCTCCCGATGGGATAATGGCATTTCAGGAGTTCTGGTTGATTATTACATCAATGCGCAGTCGATAGATAGACAACATGAATCGCGTAGTAGCAGTGATTACACACTTAGTGGGAATGGAACCACCGGAGTTAACCTGGGAGCCTGGCGCTTAAGGGCTGACTGGCAAATGAGCCCAGATTCAACTTCGTCAACCAGTGCAATGTCCTCTGATATGGAATGGAGTCGATTTTATGCGTATCGTCCGATACCAGCATTAGCGGCGAAACTAACTGTCGGCGAAGACTATCTTTACTCTGACATTTTTGACAGTTTCCGATTTACAGGCGCAGGGCTTAAGTCTGACAACAATATGCTGCCACCGAATTTGCGGGGTTATGCACCTGAAGTCACTGGTGTGGCCAACAGTAATGCCCGTGTAACAATTTCCCAAGAGGGGCGCGTTTTGTATGAAACACAGGTCGCAAGTGGTCCTTTTTCTATACAGAATTTAAGCGATAATATCCGTGGGAAACTTGACGTTAAGATTTCTGAGGCAGACGGTTCAATTAGAGAGTTTCAGGTTGAGACCGCGAATATACCTTATCTCACCCGCCCTGGAACGGTAAGATACAGTACTGCTGTTGGTCGGGCCTCGAGCTGGTCTCATTCAGTAAATGGTCCGTTGTTTGCTACCGGGGAATTTTCTTGGGGTGTAAGTAATGGTTGGTCACTTTTTGGTGGGAGCATTGTTAGTGATAATTACTGGGCTACTGCTGCGGGCATTGGCAGAGACCTGTTCACCATTGGGGCTGTATCTTTTGATATAACACAATCCAAGGCTACCCTACCCGATGATTCCACATTACAAGGTCGCTCCTTTCGCTTGGACTACTCGAAATCTTTTGACGAGCTAGATGCAAATATAAGTTTTGCAGGTTACCGATTTTCAGAAAGAGACTTCATGAGTATGGCTGAATACCTTGATGCCCTTGATACTGGAGAAAGGTCAGAAAACCGAAAAGAGATGTATACTATAACGGCAAATAAACGATTTGACAGTATCGGTCTTACCGCATATCTGAATTATACCCATGAAACATACTGGGAAAAGCCTGTTAATGATCGTTATAGTATTACGGCCTCTCATAATGTTGACATTGGTCCTATAAAAAATATTAATCTTTCATTGTCAGCTTATCGTAATGAATACGAGCAGGAAACAGACGATGGGATGTATCTTTCTATGTCAGTGCCCTTTGGTGATGGTGGTACTGTTTCTTATAACGTTTCAAACAGTGGAAGTAACACAGAGCAACAAGTAAGCTATAACAAACATTTAAGTGAAAATACTGACTATCGAATTAGCACTGGTTATTCTGGAAGCAGTAATTCTTTAAGCGCAAATGTGACACATAAAACCGATATTGCACTGATAAATGGAAATGTAAGCTATAAGTCAGATGAATACACTCAGCTAGGGATATCCTTACAAGGAAGTGGGACTGCGACTATGAAAGGTGCTGCGCTGCACCGTTCTGGAATGAATGGAGGAACCCGGCTGATGGTCGATACTGATGGTGTTTCAGGCGTTCCTGTCAGAGGTTATGGGACATCTGTGTATTCGAATGTATTCGGCACATCAGTTCTCGGTGACGTCAATAGCTATTACCGAAATTCAGCTAAAATCGATCTAGATAAACTGGATCAAAATACAGAAGTTAGACGATCTGTTGCCGATTTAACTATGACTGAAGGCGCTATAGGGTATCGACATTTTGACGTTATATCAGGGAGTAAAGGTATGGCTGTAATTCGTCTTAAGGACGGGTCATATCCGCCTTTTGGTGCTACTGTTCATAATACAAACAACGAAGAAGTTGGTCTCGTAAATGACAGTGGCAGTGTCTATTTAAGTGGAATAAACGCAGGTGAAACTATATCTGTACGTTGGAATGGAGAATCACAGTGTGTCATTGGTATTCCTGATACACTTCCCCTTAATAATGAGAAAATTGCTAACATGCTATTGACATGTCGCCCTGTTGGATCTTTAACGATGCAAGAGTGAAAACATAATCATGAGAAGATATATAAGGGTTTATTTATCTTCTTTTTATTCAAACTACAACCGGAAATTAACATGAAATCATCCACTATAAAGAATAGTATTTTTGTATCATTAGTGATAGCTGTAAGCGTTCAATCAGCCTTGGCAGCCGTTGCCCTGGACCGAACGCGTGTTATATTTGATGGCAGCAAGAACTCAGTGAGTTTGGGAATTAGTAACGAAAATACAAAACTACCTTATCTTGCACAGGGATGGCTTGAGGATTCGAAAGGAAACAAAATTACCAGCCCGTTGACTATTTTACCGCCGGTTCAGCGTATTGAGCCAAGCAGTAAAAGTCAGGTAAAAATTCAGGCTTTGCCCTCCGTCAGCACGCTCCCTCAGGATCGCGAGTCACTTTTTTATTTCAATTTACGTGAGATCCCACCACGTAGCGAAAAAGCAAATACTATGCAACTAGCACTGCAGTCGCGCATAAAGCTGTTTTATAGACCAAAAGCTCTTGTTATCAGTGCAACAGAGATGGCTTCCATCTGGAACGAAAAAATCACGCTGACTAAATCGGGTGATCAGTATCAGGTTTCAAATCAGACTCCTTATTTTATTACACTGGTTGATGCACGCTCTTCAGAAAAAGCTGAAAGTAATGCAAACTTTAAAGCTGTGATGCTCGAACCGTATGGCCAGAATACGTTAAGTGTTAACGCCAATGAATTAGGAAATAGCCCTGTTCTTACGTATATCAATGATTATGGTGGACGTCCTCGCCTGAATTTTAAATGCAATGGAAATTCCTGCAAGACTGACACAAAGCAGAAATGAATGAATTACCAGTGTTGACAAGCCTCTTATTAAGAGAATGAGTATGTTTTTAAAAATATCAAACTTCCAGAAATTGCTTATTATATTAATAGCAACTCTATCTCTACAGATGGCTCATGCCACTGAACAAAATAATTGGCTTAAAAATGGTTTACATGGAGTGTTTCACGTGAATGGTGCTGTGTATCGAGATGCCTGCCGTCTTGATATGGCTTCAGTCTTTCAGGAAATCGATTTAGGGGATACAAAAACAAGTCAGTTTAGCCGTCCGGGTGATAGAGGCAGGGCAACTACCCTTGAGCTGCGCCTGAAAGACTGTCAACAGATTAGCCGGAGTTTAATGAATGTTCATAGTGCATCACTTAGCTGGAGTGATAGTCAGCCATTGGCCACAATTCGCTTTATTGCAAACAGCCATAAAGATAATGACCAGCTTATCGCGTTAAACGGGATTGAAGGCATTGGTTTGAGAATCACGGATCATCAGGGGAAAAGTATACCTTTGGGTCAGCGTGGAGAACCTTTGTTCCTGGAACCAGGTACTGATACCGTAATTTACCATGTAGCCCCTGAACGAACCCGATCGGCCCTTGAGGCCAACGAATGGGATGCTTTTGTGAGTTTCGAATTAATTTATGATTGAAGAGATATAAATTGAATGATTACGAAACTAAATGCGTGTGTAAAGATATTGTTGTTGGTGTTGACCGCGGTTTCAACTTCTTGTTGTTATGCGGCGCAATCATCTGATAGTTTTACCTTTACCATGACCGCCACTATTATAGGTCCGCAGTGCATGGTTAATAACAATGAAAATATTGTTGTTCAATTTGGAGATGTCGATATTACCAAAATTGACGGTTCTTCGTATCTAAGAAAACAGTTAGATTTACACCTAACATGTGAACATCTTCAGAATAATCAGTTAACCCTACAAGTTTATGGTGCCAGTGCGCAATTTAATACTGCGTTGCTGGCTGTTCCTGAAAAACCTGGACTGGGTGTACGGTTACTGAATAATGGCACACCCCAGGCTATTAATGAAGATTTTACATTAAATTATGGTGATAATACGATACTTGAAGCTGTTCTTGATAAAGATGTTGACGCGACCTTAATGGGTGGAGAGTTTACAGCATCTGCAACCCTGCGGGTAACTTATCAATGATGAATCGTCCAAGCATATTCACGATAATGGTTATAATTGCCTCTTTATTTTATCCATTTAGTCATGCTATATCAAATGAAAGTAGTGTTGTTGCTGAATTTAGCGGAACATTAATTGAAATACCGCCCTGCACCCTCAGGCCAGGTGATGAAGAAATTACGATGATGTTTTCTACTATTACAGTGAGGGAGCTTAAAGAACAAAAAAGGACGAAAGGTTTTCCTTTTACTATACATCTTGATAACTGTGATATCTCCAGACAAGGAACAGTGAAAATTTTCTTTACCGGAACTGAAAGCCCTAGCTCTACAGGTTTGTTAATGCCAGACCCCAGCAGTACCAGTAATGGGATTGCCATTGGCATTGAAACGCCAGACGGAGAACTGCTGTCAATTAACGACCCTGCAAAATATCTTTCATTACAGCTTGCAGAGTCGACAATGTTTACTTTGCAGGCTTTCATTCAGGTTGAGGATGAAAGTAACTTAACCGAGGGTACCTTCTATGCCAGCGCAAATTATATTATTGAATATGAATGATTTATCTAGGCAGAATAGAACTAGCACTAGTCATGAGATATACTATATCTCTCCACATAGCATATGTTATATTAGAGAATGACATGACTAAATTTAACGATAGTTTTTCACAGAAAATTTTCTATTCTTTACTGGAACATATTGACAATCGACTGCCCTATCAGATAACCATGAATGAGTTACAGAGCGTTTCTGGTTATAGTAAAAGACACCTGAGTCGATTATTTATGGAACATGCAGGAGTCACTCCACATCTGTATATTAAAGTGATGTGGGCTTACAGAATACTTCTGGAGCTGAAGTTTACCACCATTTCAGTAGAGGATATTTGTAATAAATACGACAGAAAGAGTGTTGGTTATTTTAAAAAAAGCATTGAAATAATAACCGGAGAGTGTGTTGATAAATCAAAAACACACAGAAATATTGGTTTTAATGGTATCTTGAAAAAATATAAAATAAATCTTCCGAAGAGATATCTATCATGCAAATTTGTCAGCCTTTTTGATTTTGATTTACAGGCCCGTGGTGTTAAGCATACGTTTCAGCGACCTGGAGGGATGATGATGGCCTCACATTACCATCAGATTGAACGCATGATTGATAATTTTTGTGATACCAATTCATTTAATCGTGATGACGTATGGATGTGTGCACAATTCTCTCCATATGATGGTGAAAATTATGAGGTCAGCATGTATACCTTTATATCCGGTAACCCAACCATTTTACCTGAAGGTGAAAATTTATCCCTTCAGGGTGATTATATCTGTTTTAGCTGGGCTGGCCGGGTAGAGGATACCTTTTTAAGAGTCAGAAGTTTTTACGATATTTTTTTTCTTGAATATTTGGCGACACGGAAAGAGGGGTTTGACATATCTAGGAGGCGAAAGGTAGAAGGTATAGATAATTATTACGTATTTAGCTACTATATCCCGGTAGTCATTAACGAGGCGATACTATCTTTTTCTAACCCTTGATGACCATTCCTTTAAAAATATTCACCCGCAGTCGGAAACAAATTCTCGTAGTAGTTTTCTATCCACTTATTGCTTTGCGGTCAGAATGCGTTATTAATAAAGCAAGCTCCATGCAATCACCTTCGCGGGTTATGTCCGGATGTTCTGCCTGAACGCAAACCGACATGCAGGTCGCATGCCGGCTGTATCTTTCCGTGGTTATCGGTCAGTTTTCCCGTAACCTGCTGGGCAGGTTGATGAAGTCTTATCTATCCTGTGAGCGGGCACGGAAGCCACCGATGATGATCGTGAACCCGTAACATTAGAACTCATAACGCACTCCTATACTGCCACCCACATCACGGTAGTCATCCCTGCCAAATTGGACACTGGCGCCGGCCTGTACGCTCAGATCACGTATTATACGGCTCTCGACTCCCGCCTTCACTTCACCTAGGTTTTTCTGACCCGCGCTGTACAGTGTCACGTCATCCATTCTGACGCCAGCCTCTTCACTGTTGTGTAACCAGTTCGCGGCCAGGTACGGTTTCCAGACACTGTTCTTGTCCGGCCGGTGCTCCATAAAGCCCTTCAGGCCCACGCGGCTCTGCACATTGTTATCACCCTTACCTTCCACTTGGGTACCGTTCTCTTCACTATGCTCATCCATCTTCACGCCATTCCACACCACTTGGGCCTGAGGCTGAATAAAGAAGTCATTCTGCTCATTCCCCCCGAGGTGGAATGTATAACCCCCTTCCAGTGATGCCTGTAGCCCATCTGAGCCATACTCTTCGGCGGACATTCCCTCTTCCCGGACTTCATTGCTGAACCAGGCATACTGTAACCAGCTGTCAAGATAAGCCCCGGTACGCTGGTCAGCATTTTGGAACCAGGTGCCATAGAGACCCGCACTGTAACCACTGGCATTCCCCTCTGAGCCGTAACCGGTCAGGCTGGAGTTGCTGGTGCTGTGGCTGTTACCATAACCAGCCATAACCCCGGTACGCCAACTGTCGGTTCCCGTCAAGGTGCCGCGGGCAATGTCGCCCCCCAACTGGACCATATAGCGGTTCTCATCGGTGTCGAGCTGGTCACCGGCAGAGCGGTTGTCCAGATGGCGCCCTTCCGTGCGTAACCACATGCTGGTTGTTTTCTTCTCTCCGGTCAGCATATCGGTATAAGTCCGCTGATCGTTGCGATCCTCCATTCTGGTGACGAGCATTTCACTGGCAGCGATCATGTTGGTGATGTAGCTGCCTGCTACCGGACGAACCGTGTGAACTCCCGGACCAATCGGTGGCGATGGTGGTTCTGGTGCCTCAGGGTCTATTGGTGGTAATGGTGGTTCTGGTGCCTCAGGGTCTATTGGTGGTAATGGTGGTTCCGGTGCCTCAGGATCTACAGGCAGAGGCCCCGGTTCAACAGGTGGTGGTGGGTTAAGCGTACTGGTCAGGTACCAGTTGCCATTCAGCGAACCTTTCGCAAGCCGATAGTCGTATGCACCGGCCACGATGCGACTTTTCTGAACAAAATTTCCATTTGATTTTCCGTCAACGCCAATCAGCTCAATCCCCTCCAGGGTATCTGCGCCTTTGCCTCCAAGGTTGTTGACCTGAACATAGCTACTCCCGGAAGTGTCACCCGTGATATGCATCCTGTCGGTAAGTGAGTCATCACCCGCCAGAACAGAGTTGAATACCAGGGTGCCACCGTTACCGATATAGTCAGTAGCCGTAAGGATGGTTCCGGCAGACGACTCACTCTTGTTGAGGTAAACCGTTCCGCTGTTGACCAGAGAATACAACGTCTGATCGTGCCCGTTAAGATCAAGCACACCTCCCCGGCGCACGTTATAGCCGGAACTGCCGCTGAATGCACCTTCCGTCCCGGCGGCAAGTGTACCGCCATAAACAGATGTTCTTCCGTAATAGGTATTGTTACCGGTCAGTGTGGTATGTCCCTGCCAGATATTGATATTACCGGTACCTTCCACCGGAGAGGAGAACAAATACTCCGAATCTGTGTGGTTGAAGTTAATTTCCGCAATACTTGTGTTTAAGTTGGAATTTAGAGTAACAACACCAGCTTCCACATGACCCGCTCCAATTGCATCCTGATTTCGGGCAGCCCCAATATTGAGCACGCCATTATTGATAGAAATGTTTGGAGATTGAATCAGGCCTCCATTACTGGCCGTCAGAGTGCCGTAGGCGGTTGCGTTGGTACTGCCGTTGAAAAATACGGAATAACCGACGTAAATATTATTTGTCGCAGTTACAGAAGCATCGTTATTTACAGTTAACACACCGGTGCCGTTACCCGCCCCTGTCGAGCCGGTACTGGTGCCTAAGCCGACAAAGATATAATTTTCAGTAAACACAGAAGCACCGCTATCCACGGTTAGCGTACCGGTACCTGTACCGGTTCCGGTGGGTCCGGAGCCGGTGCTGGTACCTAAGCCGACGTAAATATTTTTTCCCGCAGACACAGAGGCACCGCTATCTACGGTTAGCGTACCTGAGCCGGAACTGTCGTAGTTACCGGTACTGTTGCCGTAGCCGACGTAAATATCTTCCCCCCCCAGCACAGAAGCTCTGTTATTCACGGTGAACATGCCTGAACCAGTGCCTACAAGACCTAAGCCGATGAAAACATTATTTGTCGCAGACACAAAAGCACCACTATCTACGATTAGCCTCCCTGAACCAGCGATGTCAAAGTTACCTGTACTGTCGCCGTAGCCGACGTAAATATCATTCCCCGCCAGCAAAGAAGCACTGTTATTTACAGTAAATATACCTTCACCTGTTCCTGAAGAACCTAAGCCGATGAAAATATTATTTCCAGCAGACACAGAAGCGCCTCTGTCTACTGTTAGTGTCCCTGTGCCAGCGCTGTCGTAATTTCCTGTATCGTAGCCGTAGCCAACGTAAATATCATTCTTTGTCAGCACAGAAGCCTTGTTGTCAACGTTTAACACACCTGTTCCTGAACCTGCAGAGCCTAACCCGACGAAAAAAGTATTTTCCGCAGAAATAGAAGCACCGTTATCCACAGTTAACGTACCGGAGCTATTATTTCCCACACTAACATAATTGGTCTTTACGATCCCGGAAGCAGGAACGCCGGTTCCTTTAATAGTTAGCGAGGCATCCCCAAGAGTGTTACCTATATAAATAATACCGTATGTAAGGTTAGAGCCAGCTTCTATCTGAAGTATTTCATCCGCATTCACTACGATAAGGTCGTCTGCTGCCTTGGCTGAAGATAAAAAAACGAATGGCAGTAATATCGTGAGGGGAAAAAAATCACCTATGCAGGACTTGCTATTACAACGATTTACACCAGGTCTCTTTCGGCTTGTGAGATCAGGTTGATATATAACCTTGACTTTTTTCATCATTCTAACCTTCCAAAATATGGATACAGTGAAAAATCATTTTCAGGCACGGCAGGAATGGTACTGATGTTATGAATAAAATAGGTGCTCTATGATGGGCGTTTGATTTCCTCAATCATGTTTCATTATATTAGTATCTATTTCTATCTCATACTTCCTAAAGACGCAAGCCTGATTTCTTACCGTGCATGGGATAATAGTTATAAATTAAAGATTGAAATCGTATTTTGGTAATTATTAGCAAGGTAATCACCTCTCGCAACTATACCTACTAACATTAATTAAATTCATTCTCTGCATAACCAGAAATTATACCGTATCCCCCCTGTGTTTTATGCCCCGGATAGCCTCACCGTATTATTGTAGCTTATATTTACGTTCTGCTAACTAACATTGGCCCACAAAGTAATATTCATTCAAAACCGCCCCTTAAAACCTTTGTAATGCGCCAGTATTTTTTACGTCATTCTGGCACCATTTTCTCTCGGCTTAATCTTTCAGGTAACTTTGTCTTGCGAAGAGAAAAATAGCTTTCGGGCGATGCTTATTTTATGTGATAAATTGGAATTTGCCGCCCGAAAAAATCTGGGAAAGCCCAGAATAGCCATCCCAACTCGTCCAGGTAAATTATTCTGGAAATGGGTTCAGGATTATATATTCAGAGCGTGCGAGCCATCGCAGGAATATTATGAAAAGAAATCTTCAGCCGTATCAGCACAACATAATCACAACCCTGTCTCTACCTGCCGGACTCAGCCCCCATCCTTTCACCAGCTGTATTTGATCCCCAACAGGGCTTCTGTGTTGGAGTAACCCTTATCTCCAACTTGCTGGCCAACATTACCCCACGCTGTTACATTGCGTGAAAGCTGCCCCTCAACACCGGTTTTGATTTCACCAATGTTAAGTGCACCTTCCTGATTGATCCTCAGACCGTTCATTGTTGTGCTATAGGTACGCGTGTTATGAAGCCAGTTCATTTCTATGAAAGGTTCAAACTCCCGTTCTCTTCCATCATCAATCTTGCTGTACCCCTTCAGGAAAACACGGGCGCCAAGACGGGTCTGAATGTTACCATCGCCTTCGGTACTGATCCGGGTGCCATTACGTTCTGTGTGATCGTCAGCTTCAACACCCATCCACGTTATTTGCCCCTTAGGTTGAATGTACACCGCGGTCATACTCTGCTTGCTGGAAGTAAATTCACTCACTTTCCATGTATAACCGCTTTCCATCGAAGCGATAATGCCCTGAGAATCATATTTTTCTTCAGACAACCCTTCACCATTCACCGTATTATTGAACCAGTTATACAGCGCCCAGGTGTCCAGATATAAACCGGTTTTATCAGCATCGTTCGCGTACCACGTACCGTACATCCCCACACTGTAGCCACTCACCTGGCCTTTAGAAGAGTAGCCGCTGACGTATGAATGCGAGTTGCTTTTATTATTACCATATCCAGCCATCAGTCCCATGTGCCCGCGATCCAGCCCACTTCGGCTCCATTGAGCTACGTCGCCACCTAACATCACAACATACTGATTACTGGTAGTCTTCAGGGAACCGATATCAGATCGCCAGCGGTTATGCATACCTGCTTGGCGAAGCCACAGGCTCGTTACCCGCTCTTCACCCGTTAGTGAGTCCGTGTACTGCGTTTCTCCCAGACGATCGTGTAAACGCGTGGTGAACATCGTATTGGCCGCAGCCAGGTTAGTAATATAACTGCCTGCTTCCGGCCGATACATGGGCTTTCCGGATTGCACAGGAACAGCCGGTGACACAACCGGATCTTCTGCATTATTCGTCAGATACCAGTTTTTCTGATTATCGCCAGAGCCTCGGCCAAGGCGATAATCATAGGCTCCGGCAACAATACGGCCATCCTGAAGAAAATCGCCGCTGGAGTTCCCCGTGACGCTAATCAATTCTATGCCATTCAGAGTTCTGGCCCCGTTGCCGCCTGCATTGGCCACGCTGACGTGAGTCGTTCCGCTCGTATCGCCTTCGATGAACATGCGGTCGGTGGCTGAATTATCGTTACCTAACGCAGTGTTAAAAGCGATATTACCGTTGTTACCAAAGTAGTTCCTCTTTACGGAGAGCATATTTCCGGCGAGAGCCACACTGCTGGTCTGACCCACCTGGATATGCCCGCTGTTAGACAGATTACCTTCAACTGTTAACGTATCGACAGCCAGTGATGCAGCCAGTGCAGCGGAATTCAGAGAGAGAGCTTGTGGTGAATTGTCTGCAACAAATGTACTGTTCCCAACCTGCAGCAGTCCCTGGTTATTTACGTCACCAGCAATCGCCCCGTTACCCGCCAGAAAACCTGAATTGATATTAACTTCGGAAGTGGAAAGGGTGAGAGGCTGGCTGCGGCTACCGAAGGCGAGCCCCCCCTGATGAATGTCCGTTTTTCCGGTATAAGCTGCACTGGCCTGCGTCAGAGTGATCACGCCAGTGCCATCTTTTACCAGCGCCCCTTCTCCGGTCACGCTATTGGCCAGTGTCCAGTTGGTGCCGGAAGACAGTTTTAATGTCCCCGCGTCATTAATCACTGCACTGCCCAGGTGTTTTGCCTCGCTTGCCGTCAACTGGCTGTCATTATCAATATTGAATGTCCCGCTGAATGCGCGGTTATCTCCAGCCAGTACGATATTGCTGACATTCAAATCCACTGCGCCATTGTTACTGATATTGTTCAGAAATATACCGCTGGAGTGGTTAAAATTCAGCAGGCCGGCATTGTTAATCCCTCCACTACCAAGGCCTGAGGCGTTATCAAGATTAATTGTTGCGCCATTGAATATATGGGTGCTGGCACTCAAGGAAGGATTCGCGCCGTTAATATCAAGTGTGCCGCTGGATAACGTCAGTGCCCCTCCACCGGAAAGTTGACCGTTAACGGTACCGCCCTGGCCGACAGTCAGGCTTCCACCGCCAATATCAATTTGCGTATTTTGAGAAGTGCTGACCTGTCCGACAGTCTGAGCGTAACCGTTCATTTTCAGCGATGTTTCTCCTGCCATTTGCAGAAGAGATGTATTACCCAGCACGTGGTTATTGTTCATCAATAAATGGCCACTGCGTACATCAGTCACGCCCGTGTAATTATTATCCTGATTTGAAAGAGAGACTGTATCACTCGCCGCACTCTCTATCGCTAAATTGCCGCTGCCAGTGATTTTTGCACTCAAGTCGGCTGCATTCCCGGTAGCCCCCACACTATTAAGGCGCAGGGCGTTTTCACCGGTTTGCTGGAGGTCAATTTCTTTCAGAGCGTAGGCGATATACAGACCATCCTGGTTTTCACCTGATGTC
>Ga0207696_1001151_pt1 | contig 15218 bp, 10 predicted proteins | sample KBSS54metaG_FD_184403 | JGI IMG/M metagenome (GOLD analysis project Ga0207696, IMG submission 184403) | Switchgrass rhizosphere microbial communities from Kellogg Biological Station, Michigan, USA - KBS S5-4 metaG (SPAdes) (version 2) | ecosystem: Host-associated > Plants > Roots > Rhizosphere >...
AGGTACGTCGGATTTCTCGACGATACGCTTACGCGGCTGACGTACCAGCTGGTTGATAGTTGCCATCTACTAGCTCCACTGTTGTCTTGCGACGCTATTGTCTTGCAAGAAAAGCAAAATGGCAGGACATACGTCCCGCCAGATTTAGGGGTACAAGAGTCTAAAGAGGATCTTGTCCCCAGTCAAGGCAAGGCCCCGCCCTCCCCGACCAGACGAACCCGAACATCATGTGTCCGGTTTCGTCGGTCGCAGAGGCCAGGGCCCTGCGCTGATCAGTTACCGCTGGAGTTCAGCGCTTCAGTCAGTGCCGCTTCGACTTCGCTCGCGCTTACACGCAACGGTTTGTCAGCATCACGGCGACGCTTGCGCTCGCTGTGGTATGCCAGACCGGTACCAGCCGGGATCAGACGACCCACGACCACGTTTTCCTTCAGGCCGCGCAGGTAATCGCGCTTGCCGGTTACCGCCGCCTCGGTCAGTACACGGGTGGTTTCCTGGAAGGAAGCCGCCGAGATGAACGATTCGGTGGACAGCGAGGCCTTGGTGATACCCAGCAGCACACGGGTGTACTTGGAGATGAACTTGTCTTCCGATGCCAGGCGCTCGTTCTCGCCCAGTACCTGAGTCAGTTCCATCTGGTCGCCCTTGATGAAGCTGGAGTCACCCGACTCGGCGATCTCGACCTTGCGCAGCATCTGACGCAGGATGGTCTCGATGTGCTTGTCGTTGATCTTCACGCCTTGCAGACGGTAAACGTCCTGGATCTCGTTGACGATGTACTTGGCGAGCGCACTCACACCCAGCAGACGCAGGATGTCGTGCGGATCGCTAGGACCGTCGGAGATTACTTCGCCGCGGTTGACCTGTTCACCTTCGAACACGTTCAGGTGACGCCACTTCGGAATCAGCTCCTCGTACGGATCGGTACCGTCGTTCGGGGTGATGACCAGACGGCGTTTGCCCTTGGTCTCTTTACCGAACGCGATGGTGCCGCTGACTTCAGCCAGAATCGACGCTTCTTTCGGACGACGTGCTTCGAAGAGGTCGGCAACACGCGGCAGACCACCGGTGATGTCGCGGGTTTTCGAAGTTTCCTGTGGAATACGGGCGATAACGTCACCCACACCCACTTGCACACCATCCGCCACACCGACCAGGGCGTTGGCTGGCAGGAAGTACTGAGCCGGTACGTCGGTACCTGGCAACAGCAGATCCTTGCCATCGGCGCCAACCATCTTGACCGCTGGGCGAATTTCCTTGCCGGCAGCAGGACGATCCTTGGCATCCAGTACTTCGATGTTGGTCAGACCGGTCAATTCGTCGGTCTGGCGCTTGATCGTAATACCTTCTTCCATGCCCACGTAGGTCACGGTACCTTTCATTTCGGTAACGATTGGGTGAGTGTGCGGGTCCCACTTGGCCACGATGGCGCCAGCGTCGACCTTGTCACCTTCTTTAACCGAAATCACGGCACCGTACGGCAGCTTGTAACGCTCACGCTCACGACCGAAGTCATCAGCGATGGCCAGCTCACCGGAACGGGACACGGCAACCAGGTTACCGTCAGCACGCTCTACGTGTTTCAGGTTGTGCAGACGAACCACACCACCATTCTTCACTTGAACGCTGTCAGCAGCGGAAGTACGGCTTGCCGCACCACCGATGTGGAACGTACGCATGGTCAGCTGGGTACCCGGCTCACCGATGGATTGGGCGGCGATTACGCCGACCGCTTCACCGATGTTCACCTGGTGACCGCGAGCCAGGTCACGACCGTAGCACTTGGCGCAGATGCCGTAGCGGGTTTCGCAGCTGATCGGCGAGCGAACGATCACTTCATCGATGCTGTTGAGTTCGATGAACTCTACCCACTTCTCGTCTACCAGGGTGCCGGCAGGAACGATGACTTCGTCGGTACCTGGCTTGAACACGTCACGGGCGATGACACGACCCAGTACACGTTCACCCAGCGGCTCTACAACGTCGCCGCCTTCGATGTGCGGGGTCATCAGCAGACCCTGCTCGGTGCCGCAGTCGATCTCGGTAACCACCAAGTCTTGCGCCACGTCTACCAGACGACGAGTCAGGTAACCGGAGTTCGCGGTTTTCAACGCGGTATCCGCCAGACCCTTACGAGCACCGTGAGTCGAGATGAAGTACTGAAGTACGCTCAGACCTTCACGGAAGTTCGCGGTAATCGGCGTCTCGATGATCGAGCCGTCCGGCTTGGCCATCAGACCACGCATACCAGCCAGCTGACGAATCTGAGCTGCCGAACCCCGGGCACCGGAGTCAGCCATCATGTACATCGAGTTGAACGATTCCTGGTCAACTTCGTTGCCATGACGGTCGATGACCTTCTCTTTCGAGAGGTTGGACATCATCGCCTTGGACACTTCGTCGTTGGCCTTGGACCAGAGGTCGATCACCTTGTTGTACTTCTCGCCCTGGGTTACCAGGCCGGAAGCGTACTGGCTTTCGATCTCTTTGACTTCGTCGGTAGCGGTACCGATGATGCGAGCTTTCTCATCCGGGATAACGAAGTCGTTGACACCGATGGAAACACCCGAAATCGTCGAGTAGGCGAAACCGGTGTACATCAACTGGTCAGCGAAGATAACGGTCTCTTTCAGACCAACCACGCGGTAGCACTGGTTGATCAGCTTGGAGATCGCCTTCTTCTTCATCGGCGTGTTGACCACGTCGAAGGACAGGCCTGGTGGAACGACCTGGAACAGCAGCGCACGGCCGACGGTGGTGTCGACGATACGGGTGTTCTTAACGCTGCCGCCGTCACGGTCGTTGACCGTTTCGTTGATGCGCACTTTGATCTTGGCGTGCAGAGCTGCTTCGCCGGCGCGGAATACGCGGTCGACTTCCTGCAGGTCGGCGAACACGCGGCCTTCGCCCTTGGCGTTGATCGCTTCACGGGTCATGTAGTACAGACCCAGTACAACGTCCTGCGACGGAACGATGATTGGCTCACCGTTGGCTGGCGACAGGATGTTGTTGGTCGACATCATCAGCGCACGGGCTTCGAGCTGGGCTTCCAGGGTCAGCGGTACGTGCACCGCCATCTGGTCGCCGTCGAAGTCGGCGTTGTACGCAGCACAGACCAGAGGGTGCAGCTGGATAGCCTTGCCTTCGATCAGTACCGGTTCAAACGCCTGGATACCCAGACGGTGAAGGGTCGGTGCACGGTTGAGCAGCACGGGGTGTTCGCGAATCACTTCGGCGAGAACGTCCCACACCTCTGGCAGCTCACGCTCGACCATCTTCTTGGCGGCCTTGATGGTGGTAGCGAGACCACGCATTTCCAGCTTGCCGAAGATGAACGGCTTGAACAGCTCCAGGGCCATCTTCTTCGGAAGACCGCACTGGTGCAGGCGCAGGGTCGGGCCTACGGTAATTACCGAACGACCGGAGTAGTCAACACGCTTGCCGAGCAGGTTCTGACGGAAACGACCCTGCTTACCCTTGATCATGTCAGCCAGGGATTTCAGAGGACGCTTGTTGGAACCGGTGATGGCACGACCGCGACGACCATTGTCCAGCAAGGCGTCGACAGCTTCCTGCAGCATGCGCTTTTCGTTGCGCACGATGATGTCGGGAGCCGACAGGTCCAGGAGACGCTTCAGACGGTTGTTACGGTTGATCACTCGACGATACAGATCGTTGAGGTCGGACGTCGCGAAGCGACCGCCATCCAGTGGTACCAGTGGACGCAGGTCTGGCGGCAGAACCGGCAGAACGGTCAACACCATCCACTCAGGCAGGTTGCCGGAACCCTGGAAGGCTTCCATCAACTTCAGGCGCTTGGACAGCTTCTTGATCTTGGTTTCCGAGTTGGTCTGCGGAATCTCTTCGCGCAGGCGGCCAATCTCGTGTTCCAGGTCAATGGCGTGCAGCAGTTCGCGGACCGCCTCGGCACCCATGCGGGCGTCGAAGTCGTCACCGAACTCTTCGAGGGCTTCGAAGTACTGCTCGTCGTTCAGCAGCTGACCCTTCTCCAGGGTAGTCATGCCCGGGTCGATAACGACATAGCTCTCGAAGTAGAGAACGCGTTCGATATCACGCAGGGTCATGTCCATCAGCAGGCCGATACGCGACGGCAGCGATTTCAGGAACCAGATGTGGGCAACGGGCGATGCCAGTTCGATGTGCGCCATGCGCTCACGACGAACCTTGGCCAGCGCGACTTCAACGCCGCACTTCTCGCAGATCACACCACGGTGTTTCAGGCGCTTGTACTTACCGCACAGGCACTCGTAGTCCTTGACTGGGCCAAAGATCTTGGCGCAGAACAGGCCGTCACGCTCAGGCTTGAACGTACGGTAGTTGATGGTTTCCGGCTTTTTAACTTCACCGAACGACCACGAACGGATCATCTCAGGCGACGCCAACCCGATACGGATTGCGTCAAACTCTTCGACTTGACCCTGGTTTTTCAGCAAATTCAGTAGGTCTTTCAAGGCCTTTCCTCCTGGCGGAGCAGGGAGCGGGCTTTAAGGGCCCACTCCCGATTCGCGTCGCGTGTTATTCGGTTTCCAGATCGATATCGATACCGAGGGAACGAATCTCTTTGATCAACACGTTGAAGGACTCGGGCATGCCCGGCTCCATACGGTGATCGCCGTCCACGATGTTTTTGTACATCTTGGTACGACCGTTCACATCGTCCGACTTCACTGTGAGCATTTCTTGCAGGGTGTAGGCGGCACCATAAGCTTCCAGTGCCCAGACCTCCATCTCCCCGAAACGCTGACCACCGAACTGAGCCTTACCACCCAGCGGCTGCTGGGTAACCAGGCTGTAGGAACCAGTGGAACGCGCGTGCATCTTGTCGTCCACCAAGTGGTTCAGTTTCAGCATGTACATGTAGCCAACAGTAACGTGACGCTCGAACTTGTTGCCAGTCCGGCCGTCGAACAGCTGCATCTGGCCGCTTTCTGGCAGGTCTGCCAGTTTCAGCATGGCCTTGATCTCGCTTTCCTTGGCACCGTCGAATACCGGGGTAGCCATAGGAACGCCAGCACGCAGGTTCTTCGCCAGATCCAGGATTTCCTGGTCGCTGAAGCTTTCCAGGTTTTCTTGGCGGCCACCGATCTCGTTGTAGATCTCGGTGAGGAACTTGCGCAGTTCGATGACTTTACGCTGCTCTTCGAGCATGCGGTTGATCTTTTCGCCCAAGCCCTTGGCCGCGAGGCCCAGGTGGGTTTCCAGAATCTGACCAACGTTCATACGCGAAGGTACGCCCAGCGGGTTGAGAACCACGTCCACAGGGGTGCCGTTGGCATCGTGTGGCATGTCTTCAACCGGCATGATCACGGAGACCACACCCTTGTTACCGTGACGACCGGCCATCTTGTCGCCCGGCTGGATGCGGCGACGGATTGCCAGGTAAACCTTGACGATTTTCAGCACGCCTGGAGCCAGGTCATCGCCTTGCTGCAGTTTGCGCTTCTTGTCTTCGAACTTGTCGTCCAGCAGGCGACGACGGTCAACGATGTACTGCTGGGCTTTTTCCAGCTGTTCGTTGAGGGCGTCTTCGGCCATGCGCAGCTTGAACCACTGACCGTGTTCCAGACCGTCCAGGACTTCGTTGGTGATTTCCAGACCTTTCTTCAGGCCGGCACCACCATCGACGATCTGACCGACCAGGGCCTGACGCAGACGTTCGAAAGTTGCGCCTTCGACGATGCGGAACTCTTCGTTCAGGTCCTTGCGGATCTCGTCCAGCTGGCTCTTCTCGATCGACAGAGCACGAGCGTCACGCTCGACGCCGTCACGGGTGAAGACCTGGACGTCGATGACAGTACCTTTGGTGCCGGTAGGCACGCGCAGGGAGGTGTCCTTAACGTCGCTGGCTTTCTCACCGAAGATGGCGCGCAGCAGTTTTTCTTCCGGAGTCAGTTGGGTCTCGCCTTTCGGAGTGACCTTGCCGACCAGGATGTCGCCGGCGCCGACTTCGGCACCTACGTAGACGATACCGGCTTCGTCCAGCTTGTTCAGCGCTGCTTCACCCACGTTCGGGATGTCAGCGGTGATTTCCTCTGGGCCAAGCTTGGTGTCACGGGCCACACAGGTCAGTTCCTGGATGTGGATCGTGGTGAAACGGTCTTCCTGAACCACGCGCTCCGACAGACAGATGGAGTCTTCGAAGTTGAAACCGTTCCAGGCCATGAACGCGATGCGCATGTTCTGACCCAGTGCCAGTTCACCCATATCGGTGGACGGGCCGTCGGCCATGATGTCGCTGCGCTGGACGCGGTCACCCTTGCTCACCAGCGGACGCTGGTTGATGCAGGTGTTCTGGTTCGAACGGGTGTACTTGGTCAGGTTGTAGATATCTACACCGGCTTCGCCTGGCTCGACTTCATCGTCCGCCACGCGAACAACGATACGGCTGGCATCGACGGAATCGATCACGCCGCCACGACGGGCCACGACGCAAACGCCGGAGTCACGGGCAACGTTGCGCTCCATGCCGGTACCTACCAGCGGCTTGTCGGCGCGCAGGGTCGGTACAGCCTGACGCTGCATGTTGGAACCCATCAACGCACGGTTGGCGTCGTCGTGCTCCAGGAACGGAATCAGCGAGGCTGCGACCGAGACTACCTGCTTGGGCGAAACGTCCATCAGGGTTACGTCTTCAGGCGCCTTCACGGTGAATTCGTTCAAGTGACGTACGGCTACCAGCTCGTCGATCAGGACCTTGTTCTCGTTCATGGTCGCCGAAGCCTGCGCGATCACGTGATCGGCTTCTTCAATGGCGGACAGGAACACGATCTCGTCGGTGACCACACCCTCTTTGACAACGCGGTACGGGCTTTCCAGGAAGCCGTACTGGTTGGTGCGCGCGTAAGCGGCCAGGGAGTTGATCAGACCGATGTTCGGACCTTCAGGGGTCTCGATCGGGCATACACGGCCGTAGTGAGTCGGGTGTACGTCACGAACTTCAAAGCCTGCGCGCTCACGGGTCAGACCACCTGGGCCGAGTGCAGAGACACGACGCTTGTGGGTAATTTCCGACAGCGGGTTGTTCTGGTCCATGAACTGCGACAGCTGGCTGGAACCGAAGAACTCTTTCACCGCGGCCGCTACCGGCTTGGCGTTGATCAGGTCCTGAGGCATCAGGCCTTCGCTTTCGGCCATCGACAGACGTTCCTTGACCGCACGCTCAACGCGTACCAGGCCAACACGGAACTGGTTCTCGGCCATTTCGCCTACGCAGCGAACACGACGGTTACCCAGGTGGTCGATGTCGTCGACGATGCCTTTGCCGTTACGGATGTCGACCAGGGTCTTCAGAACGGCAACGATGTCTTCCTTGCTCAGCACGCCCGAACCTTCGATCTCGGTGCGACCGATACGACGGTTGAACTTCATGCGACCTACAGCGGACAGGTCGTAACGCTCAGGGCTGAAGAACAGGTTGTTGAACAGGGTCTCGGCAGCATCCTTGGTTGGCGGCTCGCCAGGACGCATCATGCGGTAGATCTCGACCAGCGCTTCCAGTTGGTTGGCGGTGGAGTCGATCTTCAACGTGTCGGAGATGAACGGGCCGCAGTCGATGTCGTTGGTGTACAACGTTTCGATACGGACGACCTGAGCCTTGGCGATCTTCACCAGCAGCTCGGTGCTCAGTTCAGTGTTGCACTCGCACAGGATTTCGCCGGTGGCCGGGTGGACGATGGCCTTGGCGGTGGTGCGACCCAGCACGTAGTCCAGCGGAACTTCCAGCTCTTTGATGCCGGCTTTTTCCAACTGGTTGATATGACGGGCAGTGATACGACGGCCCTGCTCCACGATCACCTTGCCGGTGTTGTCGAGGATATCCAGGACGGCGATTTCACCACGCAGGCGCTGTGGCACCAGCTCCAGGCTGAGCTTTTCGCCCTGCACGTGGAATACGTTGGTGGTGTAGAACGCATCGAGGACTTCCTCGGTGCTGTAGCCCAGTGCGCGCAGCAGTACCGACGCAGGCAGCTTGCGACGACGGTCGATCCGGACGAATACACAGTCTTTCGGGTCGAATTCGAAGTCCAGCCACGAGCCGCGGTAAGGAATGATACGGGCCGAGTACAACAGTTTGCCGGAGCTGTGAGTCTTGCCACGGTCGTGGTCGAAGAACACACCTGGCGAACGGTGCAACTGGGAGACGATGACGCGCTCGGTACCGTTGATTACGAAGGTACCGTTCTCGGTCATCAGGGGGATTTCCCCCATGTAGACTTCCTGCTCCTTGATGTCCTTGATCGCTTTGTTCGACGATTCTTTGTCGAAAATGATCAGGCGTACTTTTACCCGCAAAGGTACGGCGTACGTTACGCCACGCAATACGCATTCTTTGACATCAAAGGCCGGTTCGCCCAGGCGATAACCAACGTACTCCAGAGCAGCGTTGCCGGAGTAGCTGATGATCGGGAAAACGGATTTGAAGGCCGCATGCAGACCGACGTCACGGAACTGGTCCTTGGTCGCGCCCGCCTGCAAGAATTCGCGATACGAATCCAGCTGGATAGCCAAGAGGTACGGTACGTCCATGACGTCCGGCAACTTGCTAAAGTCCTTGCGGATACGTTTTTTCTCAGTGTATGAGTAAGCCATCAGCGTTCCCCAGCTTGGTCACCTGCTTGTTTGGCTCCTCCCGACGGGGAGCAGCCAGAAAATCGTGCAAACCCCTTGGTTTGCGCCACCATCATCGGTGGTTGAAGCACGTTGTTGGCGCTGACCTGATCAGCTGCCAATAACGGAAAAAGGCCGGTGGCATGAGCCACCAGCCATCAGCCGTTCGCTTGACGCTCGGGCTGGAGACGCAAGGTCGAAATTACTTGATTTCGACTTTGGCGCCAGCTTCTTCCAGCTTCTTGGCAGCGTCAGCAGCGGCTTCTTTCGAAACGCCTTCAGCTACGACCTGAGGAGCGGTGTCAACTTTCTCTTTGGCTTCTTTCAGGCCCAGACCGGTCAGTTCACGAACGGCCTTGATGACGTTGACTTTCTTCTCGCCGGCTTCAACCAGGACAACGTTGAATTCGGTTTGCTCTTCAACAACAGCGGCAGCAGCAGCTGGACCAGCCGAAGCGGCAGCAGCGGTAACGCCGAATTTTTCTTCGAAAGCTTTGATCAGCTCAACAACTTCCATTACGGACATTGCGCCAACGGCTTCGAGGATTTGCTCTTGAGTAACGGACATGACTCTTTTCCTGAATTGGGGGACGGCCTACGCGACCATCGAAATAAACAAAAAACGCGAGAAGCGAGCGGCCCTTAGGCTGCAGCTGCTTCTTTCTGGTCGCGAAGTGCCGCCAGAGTACGAGCCAGTTTGCTGGTAGCGCCTTGAATCACGCTCATCAGCTGGGAAATGGCTTCGTCACGGGTCGGCAGCGTTGCCAGTACGTCGATCTGATTGGCTGCGAGGAACTTGCCCTCGAACGCAGCTGCCTTGATCTCGAACTTGTCCTGACCTTTGGCGAACTCTTTGAAGATACGAGCAGCAGCGCCCGGATGTTCTTTCGAGAAAGCGATCAAGGTCGGGCCTTTGAACACGTCGTTGAGGATCGAGTAATCGGTGCCTTCAACAGCGCGCTTGAGCAAGGTGTTACGTACAACGCGTACGTACACGCCAGCTTCGCGGGCCTCTTTACGGAGTCCGGTCATAGCGCCTACAGTCACACCACGGGCATCAGCCACGACAGCGGACAGGGCAGCTTTGGCAGCCTCGTTGACTTCAGCGACGATGGCCTTCTTGTCTTCGAGTTTAATTGCCACGGGTTTAACTCCTGCTTGTTACCGTTTCATCTGGCCGAGGCCGGATGTCGTTTTGGTGTCTAGTTCCAAAAGGAACCGGGAGCACCATCTGCGTAGGCTTGTGGTTTAAGGCTCGCGCCGCCTACGGTCTTGGATAGCCCCCGCAAAGCAGGGACCCCAATTTTTCAGCTCGGAGCGGTTACCCGCCCCGGCTGCAAGTCTTACGCGCTCAGGGAACCCTGATCGATTACCAGACCTGGGCCCATGGTGGTGCTCAGGGTAACGCGCTTGACGTAGATACCTTTCGAGGAAGCTGGCTTGATACGCTTCAGATCAGCGATCAGGGCTTCAACGTTTTCCTTCAGCTTGGTGGCTTCGAAGCCAACCTTGCCAACGGAAGTGTGGATGATGCCGTTTTTGTCGGTGCGGTAGCGAACCTGACCAGCCTTGGCGTTTTTAACCGCGTTGGCTACGTCTGGAGTCACGGTACCGACTTTCGGGTTAGGCATCAGGCCGCGTGGACCCAGGATCTGACCCAGTTGACCTACAACGCGCATGGCATCAGGCGATGCGATGACGACGTCATAGTTCAGGTCGCCGCCTTTCATTTCGGCAGCCAGGTCGTCCATGCCAACGCGGTCTGCGCCTGCAGCCAGGGCAGCTTCAGCAGCTGGACCTTGGGTGAAGACAGCAACACGTACGGTCTTGCCAGTGCCGTGTGGCAGCACGGTAGCGCTACGTACGACCTGGTCGGATTTACGTGGGTCAACGCCCAGGTTCACGGCGACATCGAACGACTCGCTGAACTTGACGGTCGACAGCTCGGCCAGCAGAGTGGCGGCTTCTTCGAAGTTGTAGACTTTGCCAGCTTCGATTTTGGAAGCAATAGCCTTTTGGCGCTTGGTCAGCTTAGCCATTACACACCCTCCACGTTGAGGCCCATGCTGCGAGCCGAACCAGCGATGGTGCGCACGGCGGCGTCCAGGTCGGCAGCGGTCAGGTCAGCATTTTTTGCCTTGGCGATATCTTCCAACTGAGCGCGGGTCACGGTACCGACTTTAACGGTGTTCGGACGAGCGGAACCGCTGGTCAGGCCAGCAGCTTTCTTCAGCAGAACCGAAGCTGGGGTGCTTTTGGTTTCGAAGGTGAAGCTACGGTCACTGTATACAGTGATGATAACTGGAGTCGGCAGGCCGGCTTCTTGACCCTGAGTACGGGCGTTGAAGGCCTTGCAGAATTCCATGATGTTCACACCATGTTGACCCAGAGCCGGGCCGACGGGCGGGCTAGGGTTGGCCTGGCCGGCCTTTACTTGCAGCTTGATGTAAGCCGTGATTTTCTTAGCCATGAGCTACTCCAATATCGGGTACAGGCGCCTGGAAAGGCTCCCCGGTTGCTTGCGTTTTATCCCAGAGACGACAAAACCCCGCAGCTTACGCCTGCGGGGCATGGGATATGCCTTCAATCAGACCTTTTCGACCTGACTGAACTCGAGCTCTACCGGAGTAGAGCGTCCGAAAATGAGCACGGCCACTTGGATCCGACTCTTTTCGTAGTTGACTTCTTCGACGGTACCATTGAAATCCGCGAAAGGACCATCGGTAACGCGAACAACCTCGCCCGGCTCGAACAGAGTCTTGGGCTTTGGCTTGTCGCTGCCGTCAGCGACACGACGCAGGATAGCTTCAGCTTCCTTGTCGGTAATAGGTGCAGGCTTGTCGGCAGTACCGCCGATGAAGCCCATCACACGAGGAGTGTCCTTGACCAAGTGCCAAGTACCCTCGTTCATTTCCATCTGGACCAGCACATAGCCTGGGAAGAACTTACGTTCGCTTTTGCGCTTCTGGCCATTGCGCATCTCAACCACTTCTTCAGTGGGGACCAGAATCTCGCCAAAACCGTCTTCCATGCCAGCCAGCTTTACACGCTCGATCAAAGAGCGCATAACATGCTTCTCGTAACCCGAGTAGGCATGCACAACGTACCAACGCTTAGCCACGGGACACCCTTAGCCGACGATCAAGGAAACAAGCCAGCCTAGCAGGGAATCAAGCCCCCACAACAGCAACGCCATGACCAGGACGACCGCCACTACGATCAGCGTGGTCTGCGTGGTCTCTTGGCGAGTTGGCCATACGACTTTACGGATTTCGGTGCGAGCTTCCTTTGCCAGAGCGAAGAACGACTTGCCTTTCGCGGTCTGCAGCGCGGTAAACGCAGCTACGGCAGCAATGACGAGCAGTGCGAGCACTCGGTACAGGATCGGAGACGCGTGGTAATACTGATTACCAACCACGCCAACCACCACCAAAGCGACAACAACCAGCCACTTGAGCAGATCAAAGCGAGAGTCTTGGGCTTCAGCCTTCGGGGTCATCTAGGAGGATCCTGTGAAAAGAAAGCCAGACATCACCGAGTGAATCTGGCAGGTCAGGAGGGAATCGAACCCCCAACCTACGGTTTTGGAGACCGTCGCTCTGCCAATTGAGCTACTGACCTAAAAACATAATCAGGCCGACCATTATGCCGGGCCGAATAAGCGATTTCAACCACTTATAAAACAAAGGCAGATATTTTCATATCTGCCTGAGTAATGGAGCTCTTGAGCGGATTTGAACCGCTGACCTCACCCTTACCAAGGGTGTGCTCTACCAACTGAGCTACAAGAGCGAAACACTTTGCACAACCAGCAAACTTGGAGCGGGTAGCGGGAATCGAACCCGCATCATCAGCTTGGAAGGCTGAGGTTCTACCACTAAACTATACCCGCGGAGCTTGCTGCTCACGCTAAATTGGTGGAGGGAGAAGGATTCGAACCTTCGAAGTCTGAGACGTCAGATTTACAGTCTGATCCCTTTGGCCGCTCGGGAACCCCTCCGTAACGTGGGCGGCATTATCAACCTCTGCCGTCCTGCTGTCAAGCTATTTTTTCAATTAAATCTTGAAGTTAGCTTCGTTTGACAGCTGCTTCACACCTTGAGCGTTTCCGCTTATCGCTGTGGAGCGGGCGCCATTCTATGCAGGATTCAAGGTACTTGCAACCCCCCACACAACATTATTTTCTGTTTTAAGTCTTTGAAATCATTGGAAAGTCTTTGGAGCAGGGTTTCGTCCAGCAAACGCCGGGCTTCCGGCGAAATGCGCAACCAGTGAGAGACTCCCTCCGGGGCATTCACCGCCACTGCACGGGAGGAAATATCCAGGCTGGTCAGGCGCTGCTCCACCGGCGCGAGCTGCTCCAGCCGAGAAAACCCGCCCACGTACAGACAGTTTTCAGTGTCCACTGCAGGCTTGGCGGCCGCTGCTCCCCGTGTTTGGCCAGCATCCGACTCGCTGAGCAGCTTGATATCCTGATGCGCGCCTTTATACAGGGACAGCGACGCGACTTCCTTGGGCCGCATGGGAGCGACCTGCTGATGCCACACGGCGTAGAAAACATTGAGCACAACCAGCAGGAGGAATAACCAGCGCATAAGGCACCTCAGACAATAGGGCAGGCGATTGCCAAGCCGACGAACACCAGGTCCGGAATAACCTGCGCCTGAGGGACCACGTCGCTGACCAGGCCGGCATCCCCGCCCGTGAGGAACAGCGTGAAGTCATCCCCCCACAGGCGCCTGGCATGCTCGAGCTGACTCAACACGAACCCGCGCGTCATCAGGGTGCAGCCACGCTCGACAGCCTCGACGGTATTTCGCCCCGGCTGCAGGCTGGCATGCGCACGCTCGGCAGACTGGTCGTCGTAGCGGATCTTGCGCGTATGGGTGCGCAACTGGCCGCGCATCAGGGGCATGCCAGGGCAGATAAAGCCACCGATGTGCTCACCGTCGACGGCAACGAAGTCGGAGGTAATGGCCGTGCCCAAGTCGATGACCACGCACGCTCGGCCGGCCAGGCGATAACCCGCCACCAACGCTACCCAACGATCCAGCCCCAGGCGCTCGTACTCTTCATAGCCGTTGCGGACACCTGCCAGCACCCGGGACGGCCGCGCAGTGATCGGCTGCACCTTGAACTCGTCTGCCAGGGCCGCCACCAACCTGCCGGTTTCATCTTCATTGCGCACGCTGACCAGGCGGCAGTGCTGCAGCTGCAGCCCGTCGATGGCTTTCAAGGCATCAATGAGGACACCGTCAGCGTCCACCACGCCGCCGGCAATACGCTTGTCGTCATCGCCTGCGATGACCCGCCACTTGATGAAACTGTTACCGCAGTCCAGCTCAAGAATCATTGCGCAACCTCAGGCTGAGCTCACCGCCGCTAAAGCTTTTTTCCACGCCATCGACCTTGAGGCGCAAGGCGCCTTGGTGATCAATGCCCATGACCTCGCCATCCACCTGGTTGACCCCGGCAATCAGCGATACTGCCCTGCCCTGCCACAGATGATTAGCTTCCCACTGCGACTGGATAGGCGCAAAGCCCTGCTCGCGATGCAGCACCAGGTATTCCTGCAGGCGCTTGCTGAGCAATGACACCAACCGATTGCGGTCCACAGGCTTGCCCGACTCGAGCCGCATCGAAGTCCACTGCTGGTCGACCGCGTCGGTAGACTGCATGTTCACATTGATACCGATACCCAGGACGACATGGCAGACGTCAGCAGGATCGCCGACCAGCTCCAGGAGAATACCGGCTATCTTCTGTTGGCCTACCAGCACATCATTGGGCCACTTCAATCCAGCCCTGGCGATACCCAGCTCCCGCAATGCCTGCATGACCGCAAGGCCAACCACCAGGCTCAACCCTTCCAGCTGGCGCATGCCACCGTCGATACGCAGCACCAGGCTGTAATAGAGGTTTTCCGCGAAAGGGCTGACCCAGGTACGACCTCGCCTGCCCCGCCCAGCAGTCTGGCGCTCCGCCAGGACCATGAAGGGCGCCTCCCGACCTTGCGCTACAGCCCTCAGCGCTTCAGCGTTGGTGGAGTCGATGGAATCGAAGATGAAGGCAGGCCAGCCTGGAGCCCCGGCATAGGCCTTTATTTCATCAGGATCAAGCAGCGCCAACGGCGTCGCCAACTGGTAGCCGCGGCCGCGGACCTTGTGGATAGGAAGATTGAGTTCGGCTTCCAGGTGCTGGAGCTGTTTCCAGACCGCACTGCGGCTTACGCCCAGCGCAGCACCCAGGGCCTGCCCGGAATGGAAGCGACCATCCTTCAAGAGCTTCAACAACGTCAACATGCCAGATTCGCCTCACAATGAGGCACGCATGATAGCCATGCCGATGGCCGTTGCATAGAAAGCGCGATAGCGTTTGACCGACATCCGCACAGGCATTTTCGGCAGATCCGGGAGTTGTCCCGCCAGAAAGACAAAACCCCCAGCTGCTTTCGCAACTGGGGATTTCGGAATTTAATCTTGACGATGACCTACTCTCACATGGGGAAACCCCACACTACCATCGGCGATGCATCGTTTCACTGCTGAGTTCGGGATGGGATCAGGTGGTTCCAATGCTCTATGGTCGTC